>QFCS01002369.1_pt1 | contig 152450 bp, 157 predicted proteins | sample 3576561 | NCBI WGS metagenome assembly QFCS01 | reverse complement strand
TGGCCGATGACCAGCCGTCAGCCTTTCTGCTCAGTACGTCCGTTCCTCGGCTCTCAACTGACATTGGGGCATTCAAAGTTGAAGCCCAGTCCCCTGCAATGAAGTGTTAGAAGCCTCACTGAAAATGCCTTCGAGCATCAATGCCCGGAGCGACACCGAATAGGTCTTTACATTCGGAATCTGAGAGGTGACGTGTCGAGTAACTAAACAGTAGTTTGAACATCAGGAACGCCCGATGTCCACTTTTCGGCAGTGCCTCAACCTCCGTTCGACGTTTAAGTGTCGCAAGTCCACGTCCAAGTAAGGCCACTCTTTCTGGTGCCGTCTTCTTGGACAAAAAGTTTTCGCATGCTGGAAGAAAAGTAGCGTAGTCGGGGACTAATGCTGAACTGCAATAGCATGCCAGCCTCAACAGGTCCGCATCAGCCTCATTAGGAAGATGACTGTCTGACCAATCATTCAAGGAGTGAATGTTCTCGAGGATCTCTGGCAGTTCAGTGGCATCTGCGGTGAATACCTTGAACCTGGTCGCCAAGAAATCCATTGAACGCTGATTGGAGACGTGCCAAGAACCGAAGCTGTCCGCTCGTTCTTCAACAAATGAAAATAATGAATCGAGAGCTTCAGATGTGTCCTTGTTGCCCTCTGGACATCGAAACCGGTTGCCGACGAAGTCAACGTAGAAAGCTCGTTGCTTCACATTATCCAGGTGTCCGTATGAGTTTTCGCTCAGGTAATTGAAATATGGCGTTGGATTCTCGAGAACGGCCTCATCCAAGCTGGCCTCCTCACGAAGGATATTGCCATAGGCAGAAATTCGCTTTTGCTTCGGTTTATGAAGGCTGAAGCGCCTCCAAAAATCGGCCCATGCTTTGCCGTCTTCTCTAGAGCTAGGATCAATGTAAAGTTCATCGAGATCGGGGATCTTGGCAAGTTCTTCCATGGCTAGGATAGTTAGTGCAAGCGCGCGTGGCGTTCGATGATTTGCTGCTAATAAACGAGCGTCTTCAAGTAAGGAAAGACCGTTGAGATAACACGCCGTTAAGCCTTCCGCCGTCTCGTCAATTGATAGGGGGCGCCTGGGATTCTGACCAACGCTCAGACGGGCAAGAAGCTTTTCGGTATCTTCGGTTTGTTTCTTGATCTGCTTGGGCATACGCCTGCTTCTACCGTATGAGTTGACCGGTGCGCTCTAGCGCATCCGGGTTGAACGAATCGTTAGGTGCTATTGCGGTCAACTACGTAAGTTGGATTGGGCTACTGAGTAGCTCGGCTGGGGCTGAAACTGAAGCCCACTGTGACTTGTAAAGCGTAAGTTGTGAACCATTGAAAATGTGGAGGGTGGGTGTGCCGAACACATCGACAACACGATATACATACCCCCCACCTTCGACAAAGGATATTTCTTGGCTTGAATTAAGGCGAAAGCCAGTATTGACTGTGGTTCCCTCTGTGCCTTTGACCTCGATCTTTCGGCCATCCGCAGACTCCAGATCGTAACCATCCCCACGTGGCATTCGTCTAATTTTCTCAGATGTGTCTAAGCCAAGCCTAGTCATCTCATACTGCATAACGAGCTCGATAGCGCGTGCTTCGACTTCCGTGTTTGCCATGTAGCACCTAACGTTTAAAAATGGGGGTGCGGAGCCCGCTTGCCAGCGTAGCGTTTATCTGGAGCGCAATGTTAGAAATCACCACGGTCGCGCCCCTGTTTGATTTTCTATGTGATCGGCCAAAACGAGATCAAGGCGATCAGCCAAGCGCTCTATAAACGTGTGCCAAAAGACCAACTGGTTCTTGGTGACTAAATGGCTTCCGCCGTGGGCGATTCTGTTTCTAGCAGTGGACAGTTCTCCCAGCGTATCCCGAACCTTTTTGTTTGAAAATTTTTGCCAACGGATTTTTGGAGACATCATGATCCAAGGTATCCCCGCGTAGAAGAACAGATTGTTCACCTGATGATTGTTGGCGTTATTGTTTTTCTCGCTTGTGTGCTTTTTGAGTTCTTTCACTTCTGCTGGGAGTGTTGGATGCAGAAGATCAAGGCTCTTTTCGTAGAGCTCTTCTACATATGCTTCAAATACGGCGGCAAGAAGGGTTGTTCCTGCTTTTATTACGGCTGCGCCCCGTTGCATAGCAGGTTTACCAGCGCCCGCAGGGCAAATTGCATCACGAGCCGAGATAACCTCGTTGATTTCACGTAGCCGCTTCTTCAGTTTTACATTTGCGTCAGATGGCATGATTTCTAACGGTTAAATATGGGCACAAACGTCCATGCAACATTATTAATTAGGATTTCGATCATGGCCCCCATGCTCCTGACTTTTAACAATTTTTGTTTCCATGCATTTCTATAGTAACCCCCGACAATACGGGCAGGTTGAATGGCACTTTTTGAGAAGTACGCAGACGGCAAAATGGGCCAGGCCATGTCCGCTTCTGGCCACTAGCGGGCCGAGAGGCGCTGATACTCGCCTACGTCTGCTAAGGCCGAATCCCCGTCGTTCGGGCCTTTTTCTCCAGCCGGCCGCTTAGAACCGATTCGAGACTGTAGAAATAGACCGAGGCCCCCGGAAGCGGCAATTAAGACCGTTGCCAGTATTTGTTCCAGCATGCCGGTACCCAGTTCGTCCCCCGAACCCATCCCCTTGCCCCAAGTCGAGCGGCCCGATCAGGAACAAAACCCACCTTCCACGAGTCACCTGAACGCTTCCGGATTTCTGCGACGCTCTAGAACGCGTGACGGATAATCGCAAAAGTACAGCGTGGCCTCCTGAACACGATGCCCTGGCCACTGCAAAAGACATCTTCGATTTCATACGCGTGCCGGGTTTGATCCGTACTTGGCAGCGCGTCCAAGCAGCGCAGGGTGCTGGATGGAGGACTGCTACGGCTTTTTAAACGGTGCACTCGCTGCTGCAATCCATCGCCCTCTTTCTGAGCCCCTGGGAGTTCTCTCCGACGGTGCTGCTGCTGTGTGCCGGCAGCGCGCTGGTGTATGTGCGCGGGTTGCGCCATGCAGGTGGCGAGGCGACGTCGCCCGGATTCTGGCGTAACGCTGCTTTCCTCCTTGGCCTGACGTCCATTTATGCGTTTCTGCAGACGCATCTGGATTACCTGTCCCAACACATGTTCTGGATCCATCGCCTGCAGCATCTGGTGCTGCACCATGCGGGGCCGTTTCTCATTGCGCTGGCGGCACCGCTGGAGACCATGACTTTGGGGACGCCGCGCTGGCTGCGTCAGCGGGTCTTCGTGCCCGTATTCAATAATCCGCTGACGCTGCGGCTATACCGGCTCCTCCAGCATCCGGTCGTCGCCCCGCTTCTGTTCACGGGACTGATCGGTTTCTGGCTCATCCCGTCCATTCATTTCAAGGCCATGCTCAGTCTCGCGCGTTACGATGCCATGAACTGGAGCATGCTGATCGACGGCTTGCTGTTCTGGTGGCTGATCGTGGGACCGGAGAAACACACCGGCCTCAAGCCATTGGGCTATGGCACCCGCATCATCATGCTGTGGGCCATCATGCTGCCGCAGATCGCGATAGGCGCCTACATCGCCTTGAGCAGCACCATTCTTTACACCAGCTACAGCGTGTGCGGCCGTGCCTGGCCGATTGCCCCGATGACCGATCAGGATATCGGCGGCTTGATCACCTGGATCCCGGCCGCCATGATGAGTGCGGTGGGCGCGCTGGTCGTATTGCGGCGGTGGCGCAACGATAGCCATTCCGAGCGGGCGAGGCAGCCGCAGCTTGGCGTCGAGGTGCAGTGAAACCGTGTTCGGGCGAACGCCGCCGCCTGTCGGGTTGTCTGCCCGATGGGCCCGATCATCGGTCTGGATAAGCACGCATACGATCAATGGAGGCACTATGTCCCTGAAGGATGTTTCGCGAAAACCGCTGCTATGGCTTGCCGCAGCACTGTGCATGGCGTTTGCCGGTCTGGCGCAGGCCGCGGGGAGTCCCGCATCTGTCGAGCATGCGCGCATCCGCTGGCTGCCGGGCGATCTGCCGCTGGCCGGATACTTCGACCTGACCAACACGGGGCCACGACCGCTCACGCTCACGGGCGCATCCAGCACGGTATTCAGCGACGTGATGATGCACCGCACGGTTCATCGCGGCGGCGAAACGGGGATGATGCCGGTACGCGACTTGAAGGTGCGCCCCGGGCAGACGCTGCATTTCACGCCGGACGGCTACCACCTGATGTTGATGGGGCGTACCCGGACGCTGGCCAAGGGCGACGCGGTGCCGATCCGGTTGACGTTTTCCGGAGGGCGCTCGATGGGCGTGATGTTCGCGGTCAGAGGCGCCGACATGCAATGAGCCTCCGGAATCCTGTTGCCCGTACGCGAATTTTCCTGGCTGCGGCATTCTGTTCGTTTGCGGCCCTGCTGAGCGGCTGCGGCCAGGAGAAAACCTGGGACCTGGTCAACATTACCGGCATCGTGTCGCCGCTGGCGTTCGCGCTCACGGACGACACGGGACGGCACGTCACGGCAGAGACCTACCGCGGCAGGATCGTCATGCTGTACTTTGGCTATACGCACTGTCCCGACGTGTGTCCCACGACGCTGGCCACGCTGTCCCAGGCGCTGTCGAAACTCGGAGCCGCTGCCGACAAGGTGCGGATATTGTTCGTGACGGTCGATCCGCAACGCGACACGCCGCAACTGCTCAAACGCTACGCCGAGGCATTCGGGCCTGAATTCATCGGGCTTCGCACCGACGACCCGGCACTGCGCCAGCTGGTCAAACGCTACCGCGTCACCTACAGCCTCGGCAAACCGGATGCCCACGGCAACTACGAAGCGACCCACAGCAGCGCGGTCTTTATCTTCGACGACAAGGGCAAGGCGCGGCTGATGGCGGAGTCCTCCAGCAGTGCGGCGGCCATTGCCCACGACGTGCAGCAACTCATCGGCGGAGCGTGAGCGCGCGGGGGGCTCCCCTTGTAGATCGGCCGCAAGGCTGAGGGAAACTCGGAACACGTCCTTCGACAAGCTCAGGACGAACGGCAAGTAGTGGATTTCGTTCGTGGTGAGCCCTTCGGCGCAGCTCAGGACAGGCTTGTCGAACCACTCAGAAAACCCACTTTTTCAGCGTTTCCTTAGCGGTTGAAGTCTGCGATACAGTTTTTCAGCGCGTTGACGTTGTTCGTGCCGAGCGTGCAGTTGCCCGTCTTGAGCGGACGGCTTCTCGGCTCGTCGCGGGTGCGGCTGGCCAGCAGGTCCCGCCGGGCGCCGGGCGAGGCTTCGGCGACGTTGAGCGCGGCCAACTGCTTTTCCGCCGCGTCGAGCTGCTTTTGCTTTTCGGCCATGGCCTTCGAGGACTCGGCGAGCTTTTCCTCTGCGGCGGTGCGCTTGGCCTGTTCTTCCGTCAGCGCTTTGTGCGTTTCTGCGCTGGACTGGGTCGAATCGGCCAGAGCTGCCTGCAGGCGCCGGTTCTCCGCAACCTGCTCGCCGATCAGGCTTTCGAGCTGGCGATGGGCGTCGGAGGTGGCGGCCGAGTAGGCGGCGAGTGACGCCGCCAGTTTCTTCTCGGCGTCGGCGCGCTGGGTCTGTTCGTTGTCGAACGCTTTCTGGATTTCCGCGCTGGGCCGGGTTTTCTTCGAGCGCGCGGCTTCCTGGCGCAGGCTGTCGTTGAGCACCTGGTCGAGTTGTTGCTGGAACAGGGTATAGGCGAGGGCGCCACCGCCGGCGCCGCCGACCAGGAGCACGCTCATATAAATCAGGAGTGCGCGCAGACGGCGCTTCGGCTTGGGGGCTTCGACGGGTGTCTCGACCGGGGCTGCCGATGCGCCGCGCCGCGTCTCCGAGCGGTCCGGCCGGGCACCGCGCCTGTCATCGGCGTCGTCGGCCTTCTCCGGCTCCCCGCCGGCTTTCGTGCGCAGGCGTTGCAGGAAGCCGATGCCGGCGTCGAGCACGGCCGTGATCCGGGTACGCACCCGGGTGCGCAAGGCACGCCTGGCATGCGCAGCCAGGGTTTCTTCCGCAGCCGGCGCGTCAGTCGGTTCGCGGGAGCGTGGGCTCGCGGCAGGGGCGGGGGAAGCGTTCAAGCAGGTCTCGCATCGGTGTCGTTCTTAGTAGGGGTATCGGCCCGTTCTGGAATAACTGAATGCAGCGACCAGGATGCGGCCGGTCACTGGTTGAGCTGCAGCGCGGCCAGCCGCGCGTAGAGCCCGCCCTGCCTGCGCAGATCCTCCGGGGTGCCGGTTTCCACGATGCGGCCGCCGTCCATCACCACGATACGGTCGACTTTCTGCACCGTGGCCAGCCGGTGCGCGATGACCAGCGTGGTGCGCCCCTGCATGGCGGCACCGAGGCCTTGCTGCACCAGGACTTCCGATTCCGCGTCGAGCGCGCTGGTGGCCTCGTCGAGCAGCAGCAGCGGGGCGCCTTTCAGGATGGCGCGGGCAATCGCGATGCGCTGGCGCTGGCCGCCGGACAGGCGGGTGCCGCGTTCGCCGAGGAAGGTCTGGTAGCCCTCGGGCAGGCGCTCGATGAATTCGTCCACCAGGGCGGCCCGGGCCGCCTGGAGGACGTCTTCGTCGCTGGCCGTGGCACGGCCATAGCGGATGTTTTCCAGAGCGTTGGCCGAAAAAATCACCGGGTCCTGCGGCACGATGGCGATGCCCTGGCGCAGGTCGTGCAGGCTCAGCTGGCGGATGTCCTGCCCGTTGAGCCGGATCGCCCCTTCGGACACCTCGTAGTAGCGCAGCAGCAGCTGGAACAGCGTGGTCTTGCCGGCGCCGGACGGGCCGACCAGCGCGACGCTTTCACCCGGTAGGATGTCGAGGCGGATGTCGTGGAGCGCGTCGGTGTCCGGGCGGGCGGGATAACGGAACGTGACGTGATCGAAATGGATTGCCGCCCGGGCCGGCTGCGCGGGCACCTGCGGGCTGGGCATCTCGCGGATGGCCGATTCGGCGTGCAGCAGGTCGAGCAGCCGTTCCGTCGCCCCGGCGGCGCGCATCACGTCGCCCCACACTTCCGACAGGGTACCGACGCCGCCGGCCACCAGCGCCGCGTAGAGGACGAAGGAGGCGAGCTGGCCGCCGGTCAGGATGCCGTCGTGCACCTGGCGGGCGCCGATCCACAGCACGAAGATGATCGTCCCCATCACGGCGGTGATGATCAGCGCCGTGAGCGCGGCGCGCACGCGCGTGCGCCGGATCGCGGTGACAAAACTGGCTTCGGTGCGCGCGGTGAAGCGCCGGGCTTCCTGCCGCTCCTGGGTGTAGGCCTGCACCGTCGGCATGGCATTGAGGATTTCGCCCGCCAGCGCCGAGGCGTCGGCGATCTTGTCCTGCGATTCCCGCGAGAGTTTCTTGACCTTGCGGCCGATGGCGAGGATGGGCAGCGTCAGCAGCGCCATCAGGCCGAGGTTGAGGGAAAACAGATAGAGGCTGGTGACGGCCAGCATGATCATGCCGCCGATGAACTGGAACAGGCTGCGCAGGCCCATCGAAATGGAACTGCCGACCACGGTCTGCACCAGCGTCGTGTCGCCGGTCAGCCGCGACAGCACCTCGCCGGTCTGCAGGGTCTCGAAGAATTGCGGCGACTGCGCCAGTACGCGCGCGTAGACGGCGCTGCGCAGATCCGCTGTCGCCCGCTCGCCTATCCAGGCCACGGTGTAGTAGCGCGCCGCCACGGCGAGCGCCCAGATGCACGCCAGGCCGAACAGGACGATGAAATGCCCGTTCAGGCTCAAGGCGCCGAGCAGGCCGCCGCTTGGCTGGGCCGGCTTGCCGAAGCCGAAGTCGATGAGATCGCGAAACGCCAGCGGCACCAGCAGGATGGTTCCGGACCCGAGGCACAACAGCACGAAGGCCAGTGCAAGCCGGGCCCGGTAGGGCCGCAGGAAGGGCCACAGGCCAGCCAGCGCCGACAGGGGACGGGGGCTTGCCGTGGAGGTGGAAGAAGCCTGGGCCATCCGCAATTATTGTCCAACTCGTTCCCCGGCGTGCGGGAAACCCGTCTTCAGCGCTGCTGGGCCCGGGCGAGCTTGGCCTTGAGTTCGGGCATGACGGCGGCGGCGGCCTTCTCGCCTTCCAGGATGGCCAGGTTGCGATCCGCGAAATCGGTGCTGCTCATGGCGGCCGTCTTCGGCCGGATGACGACGTCCGCATCCTCCAGCTCGTGGCGGCTGATCGTATGGCCCATGATGGCGAAGGTCTGCAGCAACACGTCCAGCGTGCCGGCGAGCTTGTCGCGGCGGTTGACGTTGGAAATGTCCACGGCGATGACGAAGTCCGCCCCCATGGCGCGCGCGGCCTGGGCCGGCACCGGCGAGGTGAGGCCGCCGTCCACGTAATCCCGGCCGTTGATCTCGACGGGCTGGAACAGGCCCGGCACGGCGCTGGAAGCGCGGACCGCCATGCCCGTGTTCCCCTGGCGGAAGAGCACCATCTCGCCGCTTTGCAGATCGGTGGCCACCACGCCCAGGGGTTTCGGCAGCCTCTGGATGGGCAGGTTCTTCACCTGCTGGTTGATGAAATCCTGCAATGCTTCGCCCTTCAACACGCCCCGGTTGGGCATGACCCAGTCCGTCACCATGTTCTCCTGGATGTCCAGGGCCTGCTTCTGCAGTTCGAATCCGTTCATGCCTGAGGCGTAGAGCGCACCCACCACCGATCCCGCGCTGGTGCCCACCACCATGCTGGGAACGATGCCCTGGGCCTCCAGCGCCTTGATCACGCCGATGTGGGCAAAGCCGCGCGCCGCGCCGCCGCCCAGGACCAGCGCGATCTTGAGCGGCGGTTTCGGCGTCGGGACGGGTACTGTCGGCACCGGCGGCGGCGCGGCACAGGCGGTGAGCAGGGCAGTGAAGAGGAGCAGGGCGAGGCGGCGCATGGAGGAAACCGGACTTTCGGGATGCCGGATTATGGAGGATGGCGGTCGAATCGGGTAGCACTCGCAGGCTTGTTTCCGGGTATCCGGAATCGGCTGCTGAAAGCCTTGGATCCCTTCCCCTGTTCGTCCAAATACGCAGAACTTACACGTTGATGGTTTGCTACACGGCTACCAGTGGATATTGGCTTTAAATTTCACGATGCCCGTTATGAGTCGAGAGTGGACCTCTCTTTACACCTGCTGCCGCTTGGCCAATCGGCCAGAACAAACAACCGACTTCCCACCGGTCTACGAGCGTCTGCCACCCTTTTTGTAATACCCCACCAGCTCGCTCTGCGCCAGGATGTGGCCCTGCATTGCCTTTTCCAGCGTGGCCTTGGTCGCTGACCAGAAAACCGGCAGTCGGGTGTCGAGTGCGTATAGCTTGAAGACATAGCGATGGCGGCCGATGGGCGGGCAGGGGCCGCCGTAGCCTGTGCGCTGCCAGTCGTTGAGGCCTTCGCGCGTGCCGGCCGGCAGCCGCGTCGTGGTCATGCCGGCGGCGAGTCCGGGGGTGCTGGGCGGGAGGTTGTAGAGCACCCAGTGCACCCAGGTCGTTTTCGGCGCAGCCGGGTCGGGGGCATCGGGGTCGTCGACGATCAGCGCCAGGCTTCGGGTCTCGGCCGGTACGCCGGTCCATGCCAGCGGGGGCGACAGGTCGCTGCCCTCGCAGGTATGCAGGCTGGGAATATCGGTGTTCTGGGCGAATGCGCTTGAAGTCAGTTCCATAGTCGTGTGCCTTTCCGTGGCATATGCGATCCCGCCTGCCAGAGCGAGGGCGATGACCGCACTCATCGAGTCGCGTGCCAAATCCGGCATGCGTCATCCATTCGTTCAGTTTGAATGAAATATAGACACTTCAGACCGGTCGTGTGCGTGGGGCGCGCAACGCGCGGCCCCTTTCAGGGCTGCACGCCGAGTTCCTCGCATAGTCTACCCACCAATCCCTTCAAGGCGTCGATCTCGGTTTCCAGTCGCGCCAGATGTGCCTTGAGCGCGGCGATTTCGCCCAGACCGACGGTGTCGCCGGGGTCGAATGCAGAGGCAGGCGCTGCCGGAATTACATCGATATCCGGGGTGCCGCTGAGCAGATGCGCCCAGCGGTTTTCGCGCGAGCCGGGCTGGCGCGGCAGTTCGGTCACCAGGGCACCCTCGGGCCGTTCGGCCAGTTCCTGCAGAAAGGCTTCCACCGCCGAGATGTCGGCGAAGCGATGCAGACGTTCGCTGTTGATGCGCAACTCGCCCGCGGTTTGCGGGCCGCGCAGCATCAGCACGGTGAGCAGGGAAACGGACTGGGCGGGCAGGCGCAGGACTTTTTCCATGTTGTGGGCGTAGCGCGTCACGCGGCCGCCGCTGGACTCGATGACCAGAGCGGGTCCCTTGAGCGTGTCGATGGCAGCCTGTACCTCGGCCTCGCTGGCCTCCATGATGGGATGGCGGCTGGTCTTCTGGTTGCAGCCGGCCACCAGGGCGTTGAGCGACAGCGGATAGGTGTCGGGCACGGTGTGCTGCTTTTCGCAGAGCACGCCGAGGACGCGGGTTTCGAGCAGGGACAGGACGGGCAGGCGCGGCGTGGTCATGATGGAGCTGGAAATATCGAGAGCAGTCATTATGCCCCGAGGGGCGGCCAGCTTGCCGGATAAGAGCGGTGGCGGATGGCCGGCGGGAACCGTGCGCAGGCAGCCCATTCTGTCGCGCGTCTATACTGGATGAATCTTCGACAAGAACTGAAGGTATAACAATGAACATACTCGGCGCAGTCATCCTGGCGGCCTTGTTTCTGCTGGCGGGCTTCACCCTGGCCAACTGGTCGGTGCTGACCGCACCCACCTTGCTGTCGTTCGTGGTCTTCCATGTCGAGGGGCCGCTCGGGGTGATCCTGCTTGGCGTGACGCTGGTGCTGGTGGCGCTGTTTGTCCTCTATGCCCTGACATTGCGCACGAACATGTTGATGGAGTCACGTCGCCACAATCAGGAATTGCAGGCGCAGCGCAAACTTGCGGAAAGCGCCGAAGCCTCGCGCCTGAACGAATTGCGTGCTCAGGTCACGCATGAATTCGCGCAATTGCGCGATGCGGTCGGACAGGCCGATGTCCATATGGACAAGATGGAGCAGGCGATGCGGCAATCCATGAACGAAGCCGCCAATGGCCTTGCCGCGCTGGTCGGCGAGATGGACGACAAGATCGACCGCGCGCTTGCGCGGAATACAACCGAAACGAAAGGACACTGACATGAGTACCCGAGACGAATATGTGCGCAAGATGCATTCCATGCTGGACAAGGGCAATGCCGAGATCGACGCACTGACAGCCAGGATGGAGCATGCCGAGGCTGGCGCACGCGACGCGTATCAGAAGCAGATCGCCACGCTGCGCGCCCGGCAAGATGAGGCGCGCGCCAAGCTGGAGTCGTTGCGCAATGCGGGCGAGGGCGCCTGGCAGGATATGAAGGCCGGCGTCGAACTGGCATGGGACGCCATCGGCGAGGCGATCGAATCCGCCCGGTCCCGCCTCGGGAAATAATTCGCATGGATAAGAGGGAACAGTCGATGAATCTCTCCCTCGAGGAAGCTGCCGACGGCTTAGCTACCCTGATCGGGAGGCTGGACGCTGGTCGGGCTCGTCCGGCGTCTTGTGGCGGCTGGAGTGATTTTCTTTGCGATCGATTCGCGTGTGCGATGCGGTCATTTCATCTGGCATCGGTTTGCCATGGGGGAGCCCTCCGCCAGTGCCTTGCCGCGTCCCGGTGGCGGCCTGAGAAGACGGCCGGGGTCGGGCGATGAGGTTCGCCTTTACCGCGCGTCATTGCCACGAATGAGCAAGGAGGCAAAATCCTCGGCAGACACGGGGCGGCTGAAATGGAAGCCTTGCCCCTCGTCGCATTGCCGTTCCTGCAGGAACACAAGCTGTTCGTGCGTTTCCACGCCCTCGGCTATGACCCGCTGATGGAGGTTTCTCCCCATCCCGATCACAGCGCCCACGATGGTTGCATCGTCTGCATCGGTGACGATGTCGCGCACGAACGACTGGTCGATCTTCAGGGTATCGATCGGGAAGCGCTTCAGATAACTCAGACTCGAATAGCCGGTGCCGAAGTCATCGATGGCTAGCTGTACCCCCATGGCCTTGAGTGCCCCAAGCACCGACGCCGACGATTCGGCATCGTGCATGAGGATGCTTTCGGTCAATTCCAACTCGAGATAGTACGGTGCCAGGCCGGTTTCCTTCAGGATAAGCGCAACGCCCTCCACAAAACCTTCGTGCCTGAACTCCATCGCGGAAATATTGACCGAGACAGGCACGGCGGGCAGGCCTGCATCCAGCCAGGCCTGAACTTGCCGGCAGGCCTCGCGCAGCACCCAGCGGCCGACCGGAACGATGAGACCATTGTCTTCCGCGATCGGCACGAATTGTGCCGGGTGTATGAGTCCGAGGTCCGGATCCTGCCAGCGGATGAGCGCCTCGGCGCCGGTTATCCCACCGGAAGCGAGATCGATCTTCGGCTGGTAATGCAGCAGGAACTCGCCCTGTTTCAGGGCGCGGCGCAGACTGTTTTCGACAAGCAGCCGGCGCACTGCGCGGGTATTCATGTCGGCCCTGAAGAACTGGTAGTTGTTGCGGCCGCTTGCCTTGGCGTGATACATCGCGGTGTCAGCGTTCTGCATCAAGGTCGCCACGTCGGCGCCGTCATCCGGAAAGACGCTGATGCCGATACTCAGGCTGATGTGGAGTTCGTGTCCGCCGATCATGTGGGGAATGGAAAGCGCGGTACGCAAGGTCTCCGCGACGTGTGCCGCATCCTGCGGCTGCCCGATTTCGGCGAGCAGGATCACGAACTCGTCGCCGCCCTGGCGGCATACCGTGTCGGTGGCGCGCACGCACTCAACCAGTCGGTTCGCAATCGACTGCAGCAACTGGTCGCCGACCGCATGCCCCAGCGAATCGTTGATGTGTTTGAAATGGTCCAGGTCGAGGAACAGCAGCCCGACCTGTTTATTGTGCCGCTGGGCCAGCCCGATCGCATGGGCCATGCGTTCTGAGAGCAGGAGCCGGTTGGGCAGGCTGGTGAGAAAGTCGTGCTGGGCCAGATGGGCCATCTCCAGCGCCATGGCCCGCGATTCGCTGACGTCGTGGAAGACGATTACCGCACCGATGACCTGGCCATCCCGGCTGTGTATGGGGGCGGCGGAATCCTCGATCGCGGACTCGGACCCGTCACGGCGGATCAGCACGCAATTCGTATCCATTTCCACTGTCCGGTTTTCTGCGATGGCGCGCAGCATCGGGTTCGCTGCCGACAGTCGCGTCGTGCTTTCGAGGATGATGAATACCTCGGAAATCGGCCGGCCCAGCGCCTCCTTTCGAGGCCAGCCGGTCATCGTCTCCGCCACCAGGTTCAGATAGGTCACGTTGCCCAGAAGATCGGTGGTCAGCACGGCGTCGCCGATGGAGTTGAGCGTCACCTGGGCGCGCTCCTTCTCTTCGAACAGGGCTTCTTCCGCCGCCTGCAAGACGAACTCCGCCGACTTGCGTTCGGTGATGTCCTCGACCGTTTGCACCAGGCCGAACCATTTCTTTCCGTTGAGCATGGCGGCACTATTGACGCGTGTCCAGACGATGTGGCTGTCCTGCTGCAGGAAACGGAACTCGGTCTGGAAGGGCGCATGGCCTTGCGCAGCGTCGCGCCACTCGGCTAGGACGCGCTCGCGATCCTCCGGGTGGATTGCCATGCTCCAGTTGGTACCCAGTGTCTGTTCCTGTGTCAGCCCCGATATTTTCTGATACGCCGTGTTGGTATAGATGCAACTCCCCTCGGCATCGGAGACGAAAATCCCCAGCGGGGAGGCGTCGCTCATCGCGCGAAAACGTTCCTCGCTGCTCTGCAGCGCACTCCGGGCAGTCTTGCGATCAATGACGTAGCGCAGGGCACGCGGCAGCCAGTGGGCGTCGACGTGGCCTTTGGAGAAATAGTCGTGGGCACCCCGCTCCATGGCCTGGCGCGCAGTGTCTTCATCGGTCAATCCGCTGAGGACCAGAATCAGCGAATCGGGCGCCACCTGGAACACCTGGTCGAAGGCTTCGAGGCCTGCGCTATCCGGCAACGACAGATCAAGCAGAACCACCTCGAATTCCTGGCTGCCCAGCCGTTTGAGCGCATCGGAGAGACGAGGCACCCATTCGACACGAAACGGTTTGCTCCCCGTCCCCGCGAGCGCATCCTGGATCAGTCTGGCATCGTCAGGGTCGTCTTCGATGAGCAGGACGTTGGTCGCGGCATCGTTCATGGCATGGCCTTACCGGAGGATGCGACCGGGCCCTCACCACCTTCATGGCAGGGGGGACGGGAATACCTTCGCGTCATGGCGGAGGGTGGGGCCGAGCGCATCGTTATGCCAATAATTTAATGACCATGGCCGCGACCGTTGCCACGACCGTTGTCATGACCCTCGTCGTGGCGGTCATGCTTCTCGTCGCGACGATCGTCGCGACGATCGCCATGGTGTTTCTGGTAACGCGGAACATACTCGCGGTCATACCAGCTGTCCCGCACAAAGTAGACCCGCTCGCCGCAGGCGTTGTACTCGTGGCAGTGTTTGCGCCAGTTCCTGGCATGACCAGGGGGCACATGCAGATAGACTGGCGGGCGGTTCACCGCGATGCGCTCGATGATTCTCGGCTCCCGGTAGATCACCCGGGGCGGCGGATAGCCACCGATGTCGATCTGACCATAGAAGCCGGGCTGCCCGACGCTGATCGACACCCCGACGTCGGACGCGAATGCGGGAATGGCGGCGGCGGCCAGTACGGCTGCGAAGAGTAAATGTTTCATGCTGGTTTTCCTGTTGTGAGCGGTTTTTGCTTGATGCGTGCAGGGGAGCCACGACCGATCGTGGCGACAATCAGATTCGGAGAAATCATCGCGCCGCTTTCGTTTGCGTGACGCCAGTACTCGCACCGGGATTTGCCATCTGTGCCGATTATCCCCCTTGCAGGGTCGGAACGGAGTCGCGATCGGTCTGTCTGCATACGCGACACCTCGCTGCGTTCCGACTACTGCGGCGGTGGATTATTCCCGGGGCTCGCCCCACTCGTTGACGGTCACTGTGGGACCCGGAGGCGAGGTCATCTGCATGAGATGCGCCTGACCGCGAAAGTTGTAGGAAACATTCCAGTAGTCGGGATGAGCCTGGTCGGGCACGCTTTCGCAACGCTGGACGTCCCGGGTTTGCACCGGCTGTCCGCCGCCATTGCGGCCGACGTTGGCACCTACCGCGGCCCCCGCGACAGCCCCGCCGGCAGTGGCGATATCCTGCCCCGTTCCGTTGCCGACCTGGTGGCCCAGGATGCCGCCAATGACGGCACCGACAACTGCCCCGGGAACATTGAGTCCGCGCCGTTCCTGAGGAATGGCTTCCTGCTCGACCCAGCATCGCTGCTCCGGTGTTCCGAGTACCGCATGCACCGACGTAACGTCCGCCTCGTACAGCTGCTCGTCGTGGCGACGCTGGAAGCCATGGTCGGTGACAGGTGCAGGGGCATAACGGTCGTCATCGATACGCGCGTCTGCGCGGACGGGTCGCACCGATGAAACGCGGTTGTTCAAACCCATCGCCGCCAGCGACGGATATCGGCCCGGACGCAGGACGACACACTGACCGTTGAAGTGAGCATCCTCACACACCTCCCAGCGGTCTTCGCTGACAATGGCTGACGATGCGCGGTCATTGAAATCGTGGCGCGCGAAGTTGCCGATCTGTTTCTGTGTGGTGAAGGATTGGCCTTCAAATCCCGAGCGTTCGTAAAAGGTGGCCTGTGCGGCCACATGCGGGGCAATGGTAAAGACGGCAACCGCTGACGCGAGCCTGAATAGCGCATGCATGGAGATGTCCTGTAAGAAGCTGTGCAAGGGGAGGCAATGCCGAACCGGGGTGTTAGATGCAGTCGCTCGACAAAGCCGGGCGATCAATATGTCGCATTATCAGGGTTCGGGTCTGTTCGGGAACGTACATAACGGGGCGATTCATCCCCGGCCAGGTTGGGTTCCAATGTTCGCTAGCGCACTGAAGTGTGCGTGACATTCGCCTAGGCTGTCGATCTTCCAGCTTCGGCATCCAGCCGGGCCGGTTGGTTGCAGACGGCTTGAAGCCCTACGCGCCATATTGCCTACTTTTAGAGGATTGATCATGAATCGTTCATTACTGATTTCTGCACTGCTTGCAACGCTGAGTCTCGCTGCCTGTGATAAGCCGACCGTGGTCAACGTTCCTGCCCCGGCTCCTGCTCCGGCTGCCCCGGTTCCAGGCCCGGCAGGTCCCCAAGGCGCCACCGGCACCCAGGGCGAGACCGGTAGCCAGGGCGCAACGGGTAGCCAGGGCGAGACTGGATATCAGGGTACCGAGGGAGCCCAGGGCGAGACCGGCAAGTCTGGCAATGGCACCACGGTGATCGTGGCGCCCGCCGAGAACACTGCGCCAACAAACTGAATCCGTCCTCCGTTCGGGGCGCGTTTCGAGCGAGGTGCCAGACGGATTCCGTCCTGATCGGCACCTTCGACGCATCCCCGGATCGCGAGAGGGTTACGGCGACGTTTGCTGACGCAGATATTCATTCCGTTTCATTCCGATATAGGCGGTTCGGCTGACTTCGTGCAATTGGCGGGGATATTGCTCAGTGGCGGCGAACCAGCTTTGCAGGCGTTTCTGGAGCTGCAAAGGGGGCGGCGTGGCCAATGCGCCGAGATAAGCCTCGATGGCGAGGTAATAACGCATGGTGTTGCGCTCGACCACGCCACGCATGCCGCCAATATATTCGGGCGGCCCTTTGGATGGCTTGTCGGTCAGGGTGAATCCCACTTTGCCGCGTCCGATTGTGGCGAGATACGTCTTCATGGCGAGTCGCCCAGCCAATCCGAAATCGTACGAATAGGTGAGATGCAGAAAGGTCTGACCGTTTCCAACCGGTACCGCCTGCAGCTGGATGCGATAGTTGCGGGTACTCAGCGGCCCCTTCTCGGCATTGAGCCGGATCTCCAGGTATTGCGCCGTCGCCGCGCCGAGGCGATAAGCAAATTCGAGGGGATAGGCCTCTTTGACGGGCTGGGGAGCTTTCTTGCCAATGTAGACCGTCAGGATCGTGGGCGCCTGGTTGCTTGAGGCACGACAGTATTTGGTGTTGACATGGAGGATCATCACGTCACACCAGTGCCCCGGGTCGTTGAGTGCCGTACTGACCGCCTCAAACGGGTAATTGACCAGCGCGTAGATATCGCCTGCCACGTCGTCGGCCGACTCGGACGAGTCGAGGACGAGCGCTCGCTGAAACGGGTTCTGATGCAATCGCTCGCCCAGTGACGCGTACTTGGCCAGGAGGGATGCGGCACTGGGTTGCGTGTCCGGCACAGAGGCAAAAGCCAGCCCTACGCTGAAAAACGCCATCCCAAGCAACAGCCGCGTCAACCAAGTCAACTGAGTATCCCGGAATGCGTACTCATCGGTATGGTCCTTCTGGTTTTCCAGTTGTAAGCAGCCTTGCTTGATGCGTTGGGAAATTGCCACGATGACTGCTGCGACAATCAGCTTCGAATCGTTGCAGTGGTGAGGAAACGTCCGGATGCACCGTTTCCTCTGCCCTGCACCTCACCATGGCCCCCGCACCAACAGGGGATGCCGCTTCACGCGCAGATTGCCTTCCCAGCCGCAGCCTACCGACCCGCAGCGGTAGCGGCTGACTGTTATGAACATGCTCATGAGCAAATCGACAAATCGGCGATGTACACGGTAAGCAGAGCCATTGCAACGGGGACATGTACATGTGGGAGCGGAGGAATAGCCGGCTTCGTCGGGACGATCCCCACCGGCTGCAGGGAGTGTATTCATGGTTTTTGACTAACCTCAAGATGGTGTTGGCGTATCGACTGCCCTGCGTGCGGACCATCGTGCTGGCCGATCCGGAAGAGCCCGTCGATTTCTGCCACGCCCGGAACCTTCGGTGTGGCGCAATAGAGTGTCTGTAATTAGACATGAAGGGGCATTCAAGAGAAATGCGCCGGCCTTGGGCCTGACGCCACACATGCACAGCACCCTGCCCGGGTAGAACACTAGGGGCGATCTTCCTTGTTGCGTGCCTCAAAGTCCTTGATCTGTTTTTCGGCTTCGTCCTTCGTGACGCCGTAGGATTCCTGGATCTTTCCTGCCAGCTGATCGCGCTTGCCGGCAATCACGTCGAGGTGATCGTCGGTAAGCTTTCCCCACTGTGCTTTCACCTTGCCCTTGAACTGCTTCCAGTTGCCTTCAACGATATTCCAGTCCATCTCAATCTCCTTCGGTTCGGACGCCGACTGACGGCGTTGTCAATCGTGTTTTCTTTGTTGCCCATCGACCTTTCACCTCGTGCTCGTTTCGCGCAGCCTCAGGTTGCAGAGGAAACGTTGTAACGATAACCCGGTTAATTTTTATAGAATTTTCCAATCAAAAAACAAAGTTAACTGCATTCTCAAGCGCGGTCTGTACGGTGGCATACGGAGTGCTGCATTCGGTGATTGCCTTTTCCTGCTATAGCGACTCAATCATTCTGATAGGCAGCGAAAGGAAGACCATGAATACGCCAATGATTTGGAAGCCGGCGGAAGACCCGACCGTCGGAGGCCCGCAGATACGAGGCATCTTGGGGCTTGATGCGCAACATGGCTTCCGCGCTGATGTCCGGGAGTCTTCCAGCCCTCGTCCCTGCCCAGTCCCCTTGTCCTGGAATTCACGTGAAAATTCTGGACATCAGAAACAATACACGCGGCGTTGCGTGCGCACTGTTCGAAGCGTCAGAAGGGTTCCCTACCGAGTATCCGCGCTCGGCAACCAATATCATGGTGATAAAAATTCGGGACAAGCAGGCGCGCTGTGACTTTGAAGACATCCCATGGTGGACGTTGCGCTTGCCGTCGTTCACGATGAAAACATGAACGGCAAACTTGACACCAACCTGCTGGGCATCCCGAAGGAAGGCTACGGTTTTTCCAATGACGCAAAAGCCTCGCTCGGCGCACCGACATTCTCCGCCGCCAGCTTCCCATACGAAGGGAAAAACCTGGAGTTGAAGATCAGCCTGGATTACTGAGCGTGCGTGGCATGAAATATGGGAGGCGTGTGATGGAAGTTCCCATCGATCCGGGAGCGCATCAGGCAATTGATCCCGTTCGCTTCAATGAGCATTTCCGCAGGGCCTGGCTGTTCTATCTGGCGGGCGCCGTCGAGACTTTCGCGGCCACAAACGAGATCATCAACTGCTACCACATCACTTCGTGAAAGGGCATTTCACACGCAGTGCGCAGCCATGCCCATCGGTTGCTTGCGGTGATTCTGACAATCGCCTCGTGGCGTGTGTTTGATCTCGCCGCGGCAAGCAGAATTCTAGTGTTCTCTGATGTCGTCCGCTATCCAACGTTTTCTCCGCCAGAGATGCCAGATAATTATCTCGCCCAATTCAAAGCTCCTGGCCCTGATTCGGAAAGGAGGTCGGCACAGGCGGTCCGGCACTATGCGCTGGCGCACGGAGTAGCCGGGAACCTGTGTGCGCTACCGAACGGAATGGAAGCCGCGCCCGGTGCATTGTGCATGCTGGACTGCGACGTTTTAGACATTGCCTGTTGTGCCCGCCAGGATCAGTCCGGCTGAACAGGACATCCAGGCAATGTTGATGGGCCTCCTCAATGTGCACGGCGCCCGGGATCCGAATGGTGAAATCCGGGCGCAATGGCAGCACACGGAAGTGATCGGAACGCCGACGCGCACAACTCACTGAAACCCATTCCTAAAAGGAGAATCCCATGTTGGGAACCATACTGTTGATCGTACTGATTCTGATGCTGATCGGCGCCATTCCGACCTGGCCGCATAGCAGGAGCTGGGGCTACGGGCCCAGTGGCGGGTTGGGCCTGGTGGTGATCATCGTCATTGTGCTGCTGTTGCTGGGACGGCTATGACATATCGGTCGCGCTCCGCAGTCAGGCTGTCGCGGCCCTGCTCGAGCGCGATCCTGGTCGGTGCGGCAGTTCTGGCACTCACCGCCTGCAACGAGATGGCCACGCTGCCGGTCTCGGCTGGCACTGGGCCACAACCTACGCTGCCACCTCCACAGCAGACGCTGATCCCGACCGTTCACATCGCTCCCGCCGAGGGCTGGCCGGCCGGTGCGGCGCCGCAGGCAGCAGCGGGCATGCGCGTGACCGCATTCGCTCGCAGCCTGGACCACCCGCGTTGGCTGCTCGTGCTGCCCAACGGCGATGTGCTGGTGGCGGAGACCAATGCGCCCTCCAAACCCGAGGACGCCAAGGGCATCAAGGGTTGGGTGATGGGGTTGGTGATGGAGCGGGCGGGTGCCACTGTGCCGAGCGCCAACCGCATCACGCTGCTGCGCGACACCGACGGCGACGGCGTGGCAGACCTGAGTTCGGTGCTGCTGCAAGGGTTGAACTCTCCGTTCGGGATGGCGCTGGTGGGCGACACGCTCTACGTGGCCGACTCCGACGCGGTGCTGCGTTTTCCCTATGTCTCTGGTGATACCCGCATTACCGCGCCCGGCGTCAGGCTGGTCGATCTGCCTGCGGGCCCGATCAATCACCACTGGACCAAGAACCTCATTGCGAGCAAGGACGGCAGCAAGCTCTACGTGACAGTGGGCTCGAACAGCAACGTGGCCGAACGAGGGATGGCGGCGGAGGTCGAGCGTGCAGCCATTTGGGAGGTGGATATCCGGAGCGGTTCGCACCGCATCTTTGCATCCGGCCTGCGCAACCCCAATGGTCTGGCCTGGGAACCCCACAGTGGCGAGTTATGGACCGTGGTGAACGAACGCGACGAGCTTGGCAGCGATCTGGTTCCCGATTATCTGACCTCGGTGCGCGACGGCGGCTTCTATGGCTGGCCCTACAGCTACTATGGCCAGCATGTCGATGCGCGTGTCATGCCGCAGCGGCCCGATCTGGTGGCGCAGGCGATCACCCCCGACTATGCCCTGGGACCGCACACCGCCTCGCTGGGCCTGGCGTCCTCTGCCGGCACCACGCTGCCGGCCGTTTTCGCCAACGGCATGTTCATCGGCCAGCATGGTTCGTGGAACCGTCGGCCGCACAGCGGCTACAAGGTGATCTTCGTGCCCTTCGCAAACGGCAAGCCTTCCGGTGCCCCCATCGATGTGTTGACAGGTTTCCTGAGCGAAGAGGGAACTGCCTACGGCCGGCCGGTCGGTGTGGTGCTCGACAGGCAGGGCGCGCTGCTGGTGGCGGACGATGTGGGCAATGTGATCTGGCGCGTGAGCGCCCAGTAGTGCCGACAGGCCCGGGACCAGCATGTCGTCTGCGCGTCGTCCTGCATACGCGCTTGGCGGGCCTGCGATTGGAATCGAAAGGAAGCTCGTGGTAAGGGGAAACGCCTGCAGTATCGGAAAAGTTGACTCATCGTCGGCTTGACGATGATGCCGTTGACAAACGAAACCGAAACCGCAATGAGCGTCATCCGGATCAGATCCAAGACCGGGCCTTCGGGAAGCCCGTTATGGATGGCGTACATCAGGTAGTAGAGTGAATCGATACTGCGCACCCCGAACCGGCCCAACCCACCCGGGCGTGTATCGGTCCCCAAGTGCGTGTCCTTTAAACAGGAACAGCACCAGTCCCGCCTCCCTGACGATCGGAGCCGGAATGTCTTGTGGGCGAGCGTTGACGGCTTCCGATTCGATCCGGTTGGCTTGTGGCGGAACCGAGCTGTCAGGGTCAGCGCTGGCTAGCTTGAATTCGGTTGGCACAACCATTTGCTCGCCGCCCTGTCGGCAGGCAAATACTCGCGTCTGCCTCCCGATCTGAAACTGGTTCTGATGCCGCTCGGTTATGTGCTTTACGAATCCGACGTGCAGATGCGCCATGTCTACTTCCCCATCACCTCGATCGCCTCGCTGAGCGTGACCGGCCGGTCGGGCCTGGAGGCACGAGCCTGCGAGTGCTATGCGGTGGTCAGGAAGGAGTTCGATCGCCCGCCTGTTTCCGGAGACGATCGCCCACTAAACCGTTCCAGCATCGGTTTTGTCGTTCCGGTCAGAAAGGCCAAAGCTTGCAGATTGCGCACAGGCTTTTGAGTGGCCCCCGGTTGTCGTTCAGGATGGCCAGGCCGGCCCCGACACAGTAGATGACGGCGAATGCCCCTGGCACTATGGGCAGGCCCATGAGAACGATGAGCCGTTCCTTGGGGACGGTTAGGCCCGGGACGTTTTCAAGCTGCGCAATACGGTAAAGATGCTTGAAGTACTGGGCTACGGCAGCACACACGCTCGCAACGAATGCGGTAATCGATATCCATGCCAGTACGCCGCCCAGCATGTGGTAAGTCAGGGTATAGGTGCAGACAGGGGGATCGGGGAGCGCATTGAAGATGCCGACGATCACTGAAAGGCAGAAGGCGATTAAGGCGATAAGGAAATGGATGGTGGTGCGGTAGGGGTCGTAGCTCTTCTGGTTTGCGTCCAGGATGGCTGTCTGCACCATTTCCGCAAGGACGCCCCTGACCTGCGGGTCTTTTATGGCTTCTACGACAGCATCGTGGATCCTGTTTGTCATGGTGCTCTCCCTGTGCGCTTCCTTGGTATAGCCAAGAATTTCAGGATGGGGCGAATCCTGTTGCGTCGTCGCATAATGAGACAGCCGACAGGGCGGGAGAAAATTTTCGACTGGATGGAATAAACCGGGGCGTGCCGGTGTTTACGTCCATGCAGGCTGACTGCATCCCTTAATTTTCGAGAAAAGGATTTCCCATGAAAACCGCATTCACTTCCTCCCTGGCGGGCCTCGTCCTGCTCGTTGCCTGTGCGACACCGAACGCCGCTCCCGTGGCCATGCAATCGGGCGTACTGACCAATGCCGAGGGCATGACGCTGTATGTGTTTGACAAGGATGCCGCCGGTTCCGGCAAGAGCGCGTGCAACGGCGATTGCGCGACGAACTGGCCGCCGCTGATGGCCACGGCCGGCGACAAGGCGAGCGGCGACTACAGCATCGTCACCCGCGACGACGGCAGCCGCCAGTGGGCCTACAAGGGCAAGCCGCTGTATCGCTGGATCAAGGACCAGAAGCCGGGCGATACCACGGGCGACGGCGTGAAGAACGTGTGGCATGCGGCTAAACCCTAAGCCGGATCTGATCGAGCATTTGCCCCGTCTGCGCCGCTACGCCCGGGCGCTGACGGGCGATGTCGTGCGTGCCGACGATCTGGTACAGGACACGCTCGAACGCGCGCTGGCCCGGCTCGACCTGTGGCAGCCGGGCAGCGACCTGCGCGCCTGGCTGTTCACGCTGATGCACAATCTGTTCGTGAACCAGTTGCGGACCCACCGCCCGCAGGACACGGCGCTCGACGAGGCCCTGGACATCCCGGTGAGCGGCGGACAGATGGAAGCACTGGCGGCGCGCGACATGCACGCGGCGCTGGTACGGTTGCCTGATGAGCAGCGGGAAGTGATCCTGCTGGTCGGGCTGGAACAATTTTCCTATGCCGAGGCTGCCCAGGTGCTGGGCGTGCCGATCGGCACGATCATGTCGCGTCTCGCCCGTGCGCGCGAACGGATGCGACACATGCTGGCGGGGGCGCCCGCCGTACAGTTGAAGGTGGTGAAATGACGGACCCTGTGCGCGAGGACGATTTGCATGCCTATGTGGATGGCGCGCTGCCCGAGGCACGGCGCCTGGACGTCGAGGCCTGGCTGGCTGCGCATCCGGAGGACGCCGCACGGGTGCAGACATGGGCCGGACAGAATCAGGCGCTGCATGCCGCGTTCGATGGCGTGCTCAACGACCCCTTGCCGATCGACCTGGTGCGTGCGGCGCGTCGCCGGCCGGTTCGCGCGCCGTGGCGAGCGATGGCGGCGGCGCTTGCATTGGCGGCCAGCGGCCTGATCGGCTACGGTATCGGTCTCAGCGAGGATCAGCCTGTCCCGGCGCCGCTGCATTTCGCCCGCGATGCGGCGATTGCGCATGCAGTGTTCAGTCCCGAGGCGCGACACCCGGTCGAGGTGGATGCGGCTCACGCCGCGCATCTGGTGAGCTGGCTTTCCAAGCGCGTCGGCACGCAGCTCAAGGCGCCGGAATTCGGCGCGCTCGGTTTCGAGCTGCTGGGCGGGCGCCTGCTGGCGGGTGAATCCGGTCCGGTGGCACAGTTCATGTACCAGGATGCGGGCGGGCGCCGCGTCACACTCTATGTGAGGCGCGCCGTGACGGGCAATCGCGAGACGGCGTTCCGCCACGTCACCGAAAACGGCGTCGAGGTGTTCTACTGGATCGACCGCGATTTCGGCTATGCCCTGTCTGGCCAGATTGCGCATCCGGACATGCAGAAACTGGCCGACGCGGCCTATCGTCAGATGATGGGCGGCTAATCGAGGTCTCGACGAGGCTTACGCGCAGATGCCGCTCGAATTGCCAAAAAGGAAAATACACGAAGCACGCCGGAATAGAGGAATTGCCGCTTGCGAGAGCGGACTCTCTAACCTTGCTAGAGCCGGCGTGGAAAAGGCGTTCAGGAATATTGTGCGAGTCTGCTTCGGGCCGGCAATGTACTGCTGTATGTCGGCGAACATTCTGGAATCGAATCGGAAATGCACGGAGTCTCGCCTCGTACACGGCGGGTCCGCGTGTCGTTTCGCCCTCAGAGCGCAGCGCCCAGGCTCCAGTCCAGTATCCGCCAGCGCCGTTCGCGGCTGCCTTCGACGGCGATTTGGTAGCCCAGGCGGCGGATGGCGCCGGGGCGGGTAAGGAAGGCTTCTTCACGAAACGGCAGGGTGGAATGTTCGATACGCCAGGGGTTCGGTCCCATGCGATAGCCGAAGCTGATCTCGACATTCAGCCAGTCGAGCAATTGCGCATGCGATGGCTGCATCCGTGCGATGAGGTGCGGCAGGTCGGGTGCATCGGACAGTGGATAGGGGCGGCCCTGTACATACATGAAACAGGCCCCGGCGACGAGCAGCCAGGTCGGGCGGATGGGGGGCTCGCCCGCTTCCATCACGAGTTCGAGCGCGGCGGTGCCGCCCCGGCTGGGCGGCAGGCGTTCCCACGTCTCCAGGTAGTCGGTCTCGATGCCGGTTTCGGTCAGGCATTCGCCGTCGAAGACCATGCGGCCGATGTCGCGGCTGCCGTTGGCAGGCTGAAAGTCCATTTGGCGATGCCAGGTGCAGCGTGTGCCATCGATCTGGGTGACGCCGCAAAACCCCTGCTGGCGCGCCAACCAGGCCAGCTGGACCTCGCTGCATTCGGCAAGGCTGCGGACGCCGGAAAAGCCCGGCCGCCCGGTGGGGAGGCGCAGGTCGGCGTGCCAGCGCGGCGTCTGCAGCCAGAAGACGTGGCTGTGCGTGTCGCGCAGATCGGCGGTTTCCAGCAGGCTGCGGCGCCACACGCCGAGATAGGCGTTGGGAACCGGCGCGGGGGCGGCCGCCATGTCGGCCTGGGGAGCGAAGTAGCGTCGTGACAGATCGCGCAAGGCGCCGGTAAGGCACGGGTCGTTACGGTTCATGGTCATCCGGTGGGTTCATGTCAGTTTGGCTGGTGTCGCGGGCGCACAGCAGGGCTTCCATTTCGAGCGCGGGGATCGGTCGGCTGAAGTAGTAGCCCTGCAGCTCGTCGCAACCGTGCTGGCGCAGGAATTCGAGGTGTGCAAGGGTTTCCACGCCTTCGGCCACCACCTTGAGCCCGAGCGCATGGCCGAGCGTGATGATGGCCCGCACGATGGCGGCATCGTCGGGGTCGCTGTCGATGTCGCGCACGAAGCTCTTGTCGACCTTGAGGCGGTCGACGGGAAAACGCTTGAGATAGCTGAGGCTGGAATAGCCGGTGCCGAAATCGTCCACCGCAATGTCGACGCCCAGCGTCTTCAACGCCTTCATGGCGACATTGATGCGTTCGGCATCGTGCATGACGAAGGACTCGGTCAGCTCCAGTTCCAGGAAGGCCGGGTCGAGCCCCGCCTGCGCCAGGGCGGAGTCCACCGACTGCACCAGCCCGGTATGGCGGAACTGGATGGGCGACAGGTTCACCGACACGTTGATGGGCGGCAGTCCGGCGCGCTGCCAGGCGCTGTTCTGGCGGCAAGCCTCCTCCAGGATCCATCGCCCAATCGGAATGATCAGCCCGGTTTCCTCGGCGATCGAGATGAAGCTGTCGGGCGGGATGATGCCCTTGCCGGGGCAGTCCCAGCGAATCAGGGCTTCTGCGCCGATGATGCGGCCGCTGGCGACGTCGATGCGGGGCTGGTAGTAGACGCGGAATTCCTCGCGTTCCAGCGCGTGGCGCAGGCTGTTTTCCAGTTCGAGGCGTTCGCTGATCGCCAGGTTCAGCTCGGGCGTGTAGAAGTGATAGGTGCTGCGGCCGGATTCCTTAGCCTTGTACATGGCGGCATCGGCGCAACGCAGGAGGGCGTCCGGATCGCCGCCATCCTGCGGGTAGCAGCTGATGCCGACGCTGCAGCTGAGCCCGTATTCCTGCCCCTCGTCCATCCAGGGCCGCGAAATGATTTCCAGCAGGCGGCTGACGATGGCGAGGATTTCATTTTCCTCGTGCAGCTCGGTGAGGACTAGGACGAACTCGTCGCCGCCCTGGCGCGCCACGCTGTCGTGGCTGCGGACGCAGGCGATGAGGCGGTCGGCGACTTCCAGCAGCAGCCGGTCGCCGACATGGTGGCCGAGGCTGTCGTTGATCAGCTTGAAATGATCGAGATCGACGAACACCACCGCCACCAGATGATTGTCGCGCTGCGCCTTGACGATGGCCTGTTCGATGCGGTCGCGCAGCAGCGACCGGTTGGGCAGACCGGTCAGGCTGTCATGGCTGGCCTGGTGCTCGAGCACGGCTTCGTGCTGCTTGCGCTCGGTGATGTCGACCACGGTGCCTTCGAAGAATTGCACGCTGCCGTCGGCATCGCGCACCGCGCGCGCATTCTCGGAAATCCAGATGATGTGGCCGTCGCGCCGGTAGACCTGCGATTCGAAATTGCGTACCACGCCATGCGTCTGCATCAGCCGCACGAATTCGGCGCGCCGTTCCGGCAGCACATAGAGTTGACGCTGGATGTCGTGCAGGTGCGCGACCAGTTCGCCCGGCGAGGCGTGACCGTAGATGCGTGCGAGCGCCGGATTGGCATTGAGGTAGCGGCCTTCCGGCGTGGTCTGGAAGATCCCCTCGGTGGCGTGCTCGAAAATGCTGCGATAGCGCCGCACCGCTTCGTGCAGTGCTTCGTTGGCGGCCATGCGTTCGGAGATGTCCTGGATGAAACCTTCGATCCAGGACAAGTGACCGCGTTGATCGTGCAGCCCGACACCGCGCTCCAGAACCCAGCGAATCTGGCCGTCGGCACGGCGAATGCGATATTCCACGTCGAAGGCCTCGTTGACCGCGAGGGCGGCGCGGATCGTGCGGCCGACATGTTCGCGATCCTCGGGCAGGGTCATCTGGTCATAGGACACGCGGTTGTTGAACACCAGCTCGTCGGGGCGATAGCCGGTGAGCTTGTGGCAGCCTTCGCTGACGTATTCCATCGTCCAGATGGCATCGATGCGGCAGCGGTAGATCATCCCGACCAGATTGTCGGTGATGGTGGTGAGCAGGCGCGTGACGTCGAGCGGCGCCGCGGGGTCCGTCACGTCCGGCTCGACAGGCTGCAGGCGTTCGAACCTATTCATGGAATGCGGGGAAGCGTCGTGGCGTGAACCAGAAGGCGTGACCATCCGCCGGCAGGGTGCCGGTGGCGAACAATCGCTTCAGCAGGCGGTTCGGGCGCATGGTGTACTCCGTGGAGATGTCAGATGTGCAGGTTCCGGGAGCGCGGGGACGCATACTCTTGGGCTTTTGTCCGGGGCCTCCGCTTGTTGGCGGAATCGGAGCACCCTGGCCTCCTGCGGTCAATGCAGACGACAAGGCGCCGCTATACCTGTTGAACATAAGAAAGCAATAGCTGTGCCATCGACATCCGGCATGCGGAATGGAGGTCGCGATCTTGTATTGGCGTGGCAGGCGCGCGACGCATGCATCGCGGTGAAAGAGGACGACGGCGGGCTTGTGGCCTGAATTGGTGCGGTCGATGGCGTGCATGCACCACGGTGGACTGCCTGAGGGTGGCTGTCCTGGGAAGGAGCGATAACGCAGATGCGACGCACCATCCAGCGGATACGGAGTTTTACGGGGGTGGTTAGGGTGTTTGCTTAGTACGCTTCAGCCGGTTCGTGCGCCACCGATAACGCTGTCAAGTGCAGGCAAGCATCCACGCCTGCCCGCCGCTCAACTTGATAGAAAAACAGGGGTACTGCTGTGGAATGGATTCGTGAGGTCAGTTTGGTGCGCCGGGTCATGATCGGATTCTGGGTCATGGCTGCGGTGGTCGGCGTGTTGGGAGCAAGCGCGATCTGGTCGCTGCAAAACAGGGCTGCTGCACTGCAGCATTCATCCATGGTCGGCGTGTCCGGAACCGCTTCGGGATCGGAAGCGGAATGGGTGATCGGTTTGATCACTTGTGCGGGCGTCGGGTTTGCGCTGCTGGCAGGCTGGGCGATTCGCAGGAGTATCAAGGATTCGGTGGAATCCACGGTGCAATGCGTGGCGCGGGTTGCAGGTGGCGACCTCGAGACCGCGATCAGTTCCCCCGGCAAGGATGAGATCTCCTGGCTGCGGAGCGAGCTCAATTCGATGCGGAAGAAGCTGCGCGCCATGGTGCTCGAGGTGCGCCAGACCGTGGAAGGCGTCAACAGTGCATCCGAGGAGATCGCCAGCGGGAATACCGATCTGTCTTCCCGAACCGAGAGCCAGGCCAGCGCGTTGCAGCAGACGTCGAGCTCGATGCAGCTGCTTGCCGGGACGGTGCGCAGCAATTCGCAAAGCACGCAGGAAGCCCGCGATGTGGTCGCGCAGTCGAGCAAGGTGGCCTTGCTCGGCTCGCAGACGATGCAGGACGTGGTGGTGCAAATGACTGAAATTCACGATGGGGCCGCCCGCATCGGCGAGATCGTCGGGGTGATCGACAGCATCGCCTTCCAGACCAATATTCTTGCGTTGAATGCGGCGGTCGAGGCGGCCCGTGCGGGCGACAGCGGGCGCGGCTTTGCCGTGGTCGCGTCCGAGGTGCGCGCGCTGGCCCAAAGCAGTTCAAGCGCGGCGCGCGAGATCAAGGCGCTGATCGACGCCTCGACCGAGCGGGTCGAGACCGGGTCGAAGCTGGTACACGACGCCAAGCGCACGATGCAGGAGATTTTCGAGAGTGTGGAGCGCATGTCGGAACTGATCGTCAACATCGCCGATGCCGGGCAATCGCAGAACAATGACATCGGCCAGATGAACCAGGCTATTTCGCAACTCGATACGATGACGCAGCAAAACGCCTCGCTGGTCGTTCAGCTCAGCGCGGCGGCCCAGTCGTTGAAGGCGCAATCGGGGCAACTCAGCAGTTCGATGGCGGCGTTCCGCGTCGCGGCCTGACGATCGTCGCGGCAGGGAAAGGGCGCCGGAATGCCGTCCGGCATTCCGGCGCCCTTTTTTATTGGGTGGCTTTTCGGTAGGCTTCGCGCTAGCCTCAAGAAAACCGACCCCATGCACTTTACACCTGAAGCTTTCCGCGCCTGGCCGACCAAGCGCATTACCCTGCTCGGCATGTCCGGCGTCGGCAAGACGCATATATCGAGCATGCTGCGCGGCCACGACTGGTTCCATTTTTCCGGCGACTACCGCATCGGCACGCGCTACCTCGACGAACCCATCCTCGACCTGATCAAGCAGCAGGCGATGAGCGTGCCATTTTTGCGCGAACTGCTGCGCAACGACTGGATCGACATCAAGAACAACATCAAGATCCACGATCTCGGCCCGGTGCTGACGTTCGTCGGCAAGCTCGGGGGGCCGGAATGGGGCGGGCTCTCGCTCGACGAGTTCTCGCGACGCCAGGCGGCCTACCGCGATGGCGAAATCGCCGCCATGCGCGACGTGCCGGCGTTTATCCGCAAGGGCCAGGAAATCTACGGTTATCATCACTTCGTCAACGACGTCGGCGGCAGCCTGTGTGAGCTGGACGAGCCCGGCGTGGTCGAACTGCTTGCCGAGCATACGCTGATCCTCTATATCCAGACCACGACCCGCGAAGAGGAGGACACGTTGATCAAGCGCGCGCAGTCCGATCCCAAGCCGCTGTATTTCCGCCCAACCTTCCTCGCCGAACAGTTGCCGCTCTATCTGAAGGAAAAGGACATCGAGTTCGTGGCGCAGATCGAGCCCGACGACTTTGCCCGCTGGGTGTTCCCGCGCCTGTTCCATTCGCGCATTCCCCGCTACGAGGCGATCGCCAGGCCGCACGGCTATACGGTGACCTCGCAGGAGGTGGCCCAGGTGCGCGACGAACGCGATTTCCTCGCACTGGTCGAGTCCGCCGTTGCGCGCAAGAAGGACTGACGATGCCGCTGGTCGCGCACAACGCCCTGCCCACCTTCGACCGCCTGCGCCGCGACGGCATCACGGTGCTGTCGACCGAGCGCGCGGCCAACCAGGAAATCCGCGAACTGCACGTCGGCCTGCTGAACATGATGCCGGACGCGGCGCTGGAGGCGACCGAGCGGCAGTTCTACCGGCTGGTCGGCGAATCCAACCCGATCGCGCAGTTCTACATGCATCCCTTCACCCTGCCGAATCTGCCGCGTGGCGAGGCAGCGCAATCGCACATCGCGCAGTATTACGAAAGCTTCGACGCGATTCGTGAGAAAGGGCTGGATGCGCTCATCATCACCGGTGCCAACGTCACCCATTCCGACCTTGCCGACGAGCCGTTCTGGCAGCCGCTGATCGAGGTGATCGACTGGGCCTGGGACAACGTCACCTCGACGCTGTGCTCATGTCTCGCCACGCACGCGGTGATGCAGTTCCGCCATGGCCAGGCACGCATCATGCAGCCACGGAAGATCTGGGGCGTGTTCGAGCATCGCGTGACCGACGCCCGCCACCCGCTGGTGGCCGACGTGAATACGCGTTTCGACGTGCCGCATTCGCGCTGGAACGACATCTCGCGTACGCAGTTCGAGGCGGCCGGGGTCAAGGTGCTGGTCGAAAGCGCGGAGGCCGGCGTCCACATGGCAGTGAGCGGGGATGGTCTGCGTACCGTGTTCTTCCAGGGACACCCCGAATACGACACCGTCTCGCTGCTGAAGGAATACAAACGTGATCTGATGCTTGCTGCGGCGGGCAAGTTGCCCGCGTTTCCCCCGTTTCCCGAGCGCTACTTCAGCCGCCAGGCGCAGGCCCTGCTGGCCGAGTTCGGCAACCGCACCCAGGCGGGCGAGACGCTGACCTTCCCCGAGGCGCAGGTGCTGCCGCTGCTCGACAATACCTGGCACGACACGGCCGAGGGCGTGGTCGGCAACTGGATAGGCTGCGTCTACCAGGTCACCCACCGCGAGCGCGGCCTGCCTTTCATGCCGGGCATCGATCCTAACAATCCTTTAGGGCTGGCGTGACGGAAACACGTGCGGACTTCGACGAGGCCCGGGGTACGCTGGTCGTCAGCGGCGCCTGGCACGCCGACGCTGCATCGGTCTTGCCGGCACTCGGCGACAAGACCGTGCGTGCCATAAACGGCGCGGGGGTCACCCAGCTCGATACCAACGGCGCGTGGCTGCTGCTGGCCGCCGCCCGTCCGCAGGCGAGCGACTCGATGCCCGAGTTGCAGGCCTTCCAGCCGCAGCACCTGGCGATACTGGAATTGGTCAGCCGCCACAGCGCGGCCTCGGCCGCGCAGCCCGAGCGCCGGCGCGAAAGCGTGCTGGCGATGACCGGGCGTGGCGCGCAAGTGATGGCGAAGCACGCGCTCGGCCTGCTGGATTTCATCGGCCGGCTGTCCGTCGAGCTGCTGGCATTGCTGGGCAAGCCCGGCAGCTGGCGGTGGCGCGAATTCGCAGCGCAGGTGCGCTCGGTGTTCGTCGGGGCGATTCCCATCGTGTCGGCCATGCTGTTTCTGCTGGGCGTGGTATTCGCCTACTTGCTAGGAGATCAGGCGCAGCAGTATGGCGCCAACATCTTCGTGGTCGACGGCCTGTTGCTGGCAATCATGCGCGAGATTTCGCCGGTCATCGTCGCCGTTCTCGTGGCGGGGCGCACGGGCGCTGCCATCACCGCGCAGCTCGGTACCATGAAAGTCACCGAGGAAATCGATGCGATCACTACGCTCGGGCTGTCGCCGCTGGCTGTCCTGGTGATCCCGCGCATAATGGCGCTGCTGATCGCCATGCCGCTGCTGGTGTTCATAGGCGATATCGCCGGGATCGCCGGCGGCATGCTGGTGGCGCAGCAACAGCTGGATATCTCGTATTCCATGTTCATGGACCGGATGGCCGACGTGATCCTGCTGAAAACCCTGGTGGTGGGACTTGGCAAGGCACCGGTGTTCGCCATGTTCATCGCGCTGATCGCCTGCCGCATGGGGCTGTCGGTCACCCGAGACGCGCGCAGCGTCGGCGCCAATACGACTTCCACCGTGGTGCAAAGCCTGATCGCCATCATCATTCTCAACGCCTTTTTTGCCGTGACGTTCGTACGGCTGGATATCTGATGGTCGAGTCCGTGATCGAGGTCCGCGACGTTTCGACCACGCTGGGCGGGCACAGTATTCATCGCGGCCTCAGCCTGTCCGTTGCGCGTGGCGAGGTCATCGCATTGATCGGCGGCAGCGGGACCGGAAAATCGGTGCTGCTGCGCGAGATCATCGGCCTGTTGAGACCGCAGGCCGGGCATATCGAAGTGTTCGGGCAATCGGTCCTGGACAGCACGACCCAACAAATGAATGCGTTGCGGCGGCGCTTTGGCGTCCTGTTCCAGGATGGTGCCCTGTTTTCCTCGCTCACGGTGGAGGACAATGTCGCCACACCGCTGTTCGAACATACCGACCTGCCGCACGTCACCTGCCGCCGGCTGGCCCGGCTGAAGCTCGCGCTGGCGGGCCTGCCGCCGGATACCGCGGACAAACGGCCGAGCGAGCTGTCCGGGGGCATGCGCAAAAGGGTGGCGCTGGCACGCGCGCTGGCGCTCGATCCGGAGCTGCTCTTCCTCGACGAGCCGACTTCCGGCCTCGACCCGATTTCGGCACGCGCCTTCGACGCGCTGATCCGTCTGCTGGCGGACAGTCTTGGCCTCACCATATTCCTCGTCACCCACGACTTGGATACACTGTTCTCGATTATCGACCGCGTCATCGTGCTGTCGGACGGCCGCGTACTTGGCAGCGGCACGGTGGCCGAACTCAAGCACATCGACGACCCGTGGCTCAGCGACTACTTCGCTGCGCGGGCCTCGGAGGGAGAAACCCAGCATGGAAACTGAAGGTCGCTACACCCTGGTCGGCGCGGTGGTGCTGGCCGTGGTTGCGCTGCTGACTCTGGCCATTGTGTGGCTGACGGGCGCAGCCGACACCATCGCCTATCAGACGTATACGATATATTTCAAGGAACAGTCGCTCGACGGCCTGGCGGTCGGCAGCCCGGTGAAAATGCGCGGCATCAAGGTGGGCGTGGTCGACGGCTACCGTTTCTCGAGCAAGCAGGAAGAAGCAGTCGCGGTCACCGCGCGCGTCGACGAAGGTGTGCCGGTTCACAGCGGCGCCACCGCCTTCATCAAGCGCAACCTGGTGACCGGCATTGCCGCCGTCGAAATCACCAACGGCCCGACCGATGGCCCGTTGCTCAGCAAGGTGCCCGAGGGTGAGCGCTATCCGGTCATCGCCGAGGGCAGTTCCGATATCGACAAGGTCGCCACCGCGCTCTCGCACCTGGCGGTGAACGGTGCGCAGGTGCTGGAAAAAATGGACACGCTGCTGTCGGACGAGAACCAGCGGGCCATCAGCCAGACGCTCGCCAACCTTAACGAGCTGTCCGGCCATCTGGCGGCCAACAAGCAAGACCTCACCGCTGCCGTGCGGAGCATCCGTGACGCTTCCGATGAATTCCGCGTGGCCGGCGCCAGTATCGGCCAGGCCGCCGCCCGCGCTGAAGGCAGTATCGCCAGCGTGGGCCAGAACGCCAACGCTGCGCTGAAGGAAGCCACCGTCGCGATGGTGAAACTGCAGCGCGACGCCAGCCTGATTTCGCAGCAGGTCCAGCAGCTCAGCGAATCCGGGACCCTGGAACTGAACAGTGTCAGCCGCGACGTGCGCACCAGCGCCGATACGCTCACCACGGCCGGGCAGCGCCTGTCGAATCCCCGTGCCATCCTGTTCGGACCCGACAAGAAGCAGCTCGGTCCCGGAGAGAAACTTCCATGAAAACCCGCTTTTCCCTGATTGCCTTCGTTCTCGCGTTGAGCGGCTGCGCAGCTTTTGGTCAGAACGCCAACACGCCCGCCGTGGTGTATTACGTGCTGAACGACGTCGAGCCTGCCCCTGCGCTGCCTGCCGACGCCTTGAAGGCCCCCGACCCGCTACGTGCCAAAGAAGGTGTGGAATCGGATACCCCACAAGTGAGCGCAGAGTCTCAACGGGCTGAAGACCGTGAGCAATCGCCCGCTCCGACGTTGCTGGTACTCGATACCACCGCCGCCGGTTTTTACGATAGCGATCAACTCGTCTTCAGCCGCAGTGCCGGCACCCGCGGCCAGTATCAGTTTGCCCGCTGGACCGAGCGGCCCGGCAGGCGGTTCGCCGAACTGCTGCGTGCCCGGCTCGACCAGCTTGGCCGCTATCGGGTCGCCCCCGCCGGTGGGGTGGTGCGCGGCGACCTGATGCTGGACACCCGGCTGGTCGAGTTCTATCACGATGCCACCAGCGAGCCGGGGCAGGTGCGGCTGGCACTGCGCGCCGAGCTGGTGGACCTGAAGCAGCGCAGACTGCTGGGGCGCCATACGTTCGAACAGAACGTGCCGTTGACGACCTACGATGCCGCCGGCGCCGCCCGGGCCTCAAATGTGGCGGTCAGTCGGGTGCTCGATGACCTGAACACCTGGCTCGCCACCTTCAAATAAGCGCCTAGAATGCTTAGGGCAGACCCCACAAAAAAAAGGAGAGACATCATGAAGCGCCTGCTTGCCGCCGTGGCCCTGTGTTCCGTCGCTGCCGTTGCGCACGCCGAAATCATGCAGAAATTCGGCCAGTTCGAAATCCATTACAACGCGCTGACCACGGACGAGTTGCAGCCTGAAGTCGCACGTACCTACAAGATCGAGCGCAGCAAGACGCGCGGGCTGCTGACGATGTCGGTGCTGAAGAAGAACAAGGTCGGCGTGCTCAGTCCGGTGCCGGCCAAGCTGACTGTCTACGTCACGAATCTCACGCGGCAGCTGGCCGGCGTGACCATGCGTGAAATCAAGGAGGGCACCGCGATCTATTACCTGGGCGAATTCCGCGTCGGGCCGCCGGATACGCTGACCTTCACGGCCACCGTGGAAGTGCCTGGGGAGCTCAAGCAGGAAATGACCTTCGACCAGAAATTCTTCAAGTAAACCCGCGCCGAAGCGGGTCAGGCGTGGTGCACCGCGGAATATCCCAGCGCCAGCAGCCCCCACGCGCCGAATGCCGCCACCGTCAGCCCGGCTGTACGCCGCACCCATAGCTGTTGCATGAAAGGTTGGATCTGCCGGGCGAACAGGCCCATGCCCAGCAGGTTCGGCAGCGTCCCGAGGCCGAACGCCAGCATCAGCGCCGCACCCGACGTGGCGCTGCCCGCCGCCAGCGCCGACACCAGCACCGAATACACCAGGCCGCACGGCAGCCAGCCCCAGGCCATGCCGGCCAGTAGCGCCTGCGGCAGCGACTTCACGGGCAGCAGTTTCTGGAACAGCGGCTTTATCTTGCGCCACAGGGTCCCGCCGGCACGTTCGAACACCAGTACCCACTGATTGAACCCGGCCAGATACAGGCCGAGCAGGATCATCACGACCTGCGCCAGGACATACAGCAACGTCTGCACCGGCAGGAATTCCGCCAGCTTGAGCGAGGCACCCAGCGCGCCGGCCAGCGCGCCGAACATCACGTACGACGACACCCGCCCCAGGTTGTAGGCCAGATGCAGCCGGAAGGGCGGCGTGCTGCCGTCGGCGCGGAAGGAAAACGCCGCGACGATGCCGCCGCACATGCCGACGCAGTGCACCCCGCCGAGCAGGCCGGCAAGCAGGGCGGTCAGCAGCGAGAACTCGATCACGGCTTGTTCGCCTGTCGCGCGACCAGCCACACCAGCAGCAGCACCGGCAGCCCGATCAGCGCCGTGCCGGTGAAGAAGTTCGCCCAGCCGTAGGCGTCGACGAACTCGCCGGAAAAGCCGGCGATGAATTTTGGCAGCAGCAGCATCACCGAGGTGAACAGCGCGTACTGCGTCGCTGAGTAGGCCTGGTTCACCAGGCTGGACAGATAGGCCACGAAAGCGCTGGACGCGATGCCGGCGGAGAGGTTGTCGGCCGACACCGTGAATACCAGCGCGCCCATGTCGTGTCCGCGCCCGGCCAGCCAGACGAACAGCAGATTGGTCGCCGCCGACAGCAGCGCGCCGAGGAACAGGGTGCGCATCACGCCGAGGCGCAGCGTCAGCAGGCCGCCGAGTCCGGCGCCGGCGATGGTCATGATCACGCCGAACACCTTGGACACGGTTGCCACCTCGTCCTTGGTGAAGCCCATTTCCTGATAGAAGGGATTACTCATCACGCCCATCACCACGTCGGAGATGCGGTACAGCGCGATCAGCGCCAGCATCAGCAGCGCCTGCCACTTGTAGCGCTGGATGAAATCGATGAAGGGCGACAGCACCGCGTCGTAGAACCAGGCCGCAGCGTTCAGCAGTCCGTCAGACAGCCCGAGCCCGGCGAACTTCGCGCGTACATGCAGCTCACGCTCGCTCGTGGTGCGGGGAATTTTCTTCTCCGGTTCGCGAATGATCAGGGTGGTGAGGATGCCGACGACCATCAGCGCCGCCATCACCGTGTACGCGACCTGCCAGGGGTGGAAGTCATAAGTAGCCGCGGTCGTGTCGACGCTCGCCGCGATCCACAGCGCGCCCGCGCCCGCGGTGATCATCGCGATCCGATACCCCGCCTGATAGGTCGCCGCCATCGCGCCCTGCTTCTCGACCTCGACCGCCTCGATGCGGTAGGCGTCGAGCGCGATGTCCTGCGTCGCCGAGGCGAAGGCCACCGCCAGCGCGAAGTACACCGTGTGCGTCAGGTTCAGCACCGGGTCGGTGTTCGCCATGCCGAGCAGTGCAGCGGCGATGCAGACCTGCGACAGCAGCAGCCACGCCCGCCGCTTGCCCAGCCTGGCGGTCAGGAACGGCAGCGGCAGCCGGTCCACCAGCGGCGACCACAAAAACTTGAAGCCATACGCCAGCCCTACCCAGCTCAAATGCCCGATGGTCGCGCGTGCGATGCCCGCCTCGGACAGCCAGAACGACAGCGTGCCCAGCACCAGCAGCAGCGGCAGCCCGGCCGAAAAGCCGAGGAACAGCATGCCGACGACGCGCGGGTGAGCGTAGACCTTGAGGGCGTTGAGCCACGGGTGGTCGCGTAAGGTCATGGGGCGTAATCGTAATCGACGATCAGCGGCGCATGGTCGGAAAAGCGCTGGTCCTTGTAGACGCTGGCGGATTTGGCTTTGGCGGCGATGCCGGGGGTGGCGATCTGGTAGTCGATGCGCCAGCCGACGTTCTTGGCCCAGGCCTGGCCGCGGTTGCTCCACCACGTGTAGGCCTCGCCGGTGTGTTCGGGGTAGAGGCTGCGGTAGACGTCGACCCAGCCGAGTTCGTCGAACAGGCGGCTCATCCAGGCGCGCTCTTCGGGCAGGAAGCCGGAATTCTTCTGGTTGGATTTCCAGTTCTTGAGGTCGATTTCCTTGTGGGCGATGTTCCAGTCGCCGCAGATGACGATTTCGCGGCCGGACTTGATCAGTGCCTGGAGGTGCGGGAAGAAGACGTCGAGAAAACGGAACTTGGCCTGCTGGCGTTCGTCGTTGCTGGAGCCGGAGGGCTGGTAGAGCGAGATGACGGCGAGGTGGCCATAGTCGGCCTCGATGTAGCGGCCCTCGGCGTCGAATTCGGGCACATTGAGGCCTTCGATGATGCGCTGCGGCGGCTGTCGGGTATAGACGCCGACGCCGCTGTAGCCTTTCTTTTCCGCATAGTGGAAGGCGCCGCTGAGGCCGTCGCAGGCCACGAATTCCGGTCTGAGGTCGGCAGCCTGTGCCTTGAGTTCCTGCACGCAGACGACGTCGGCGTGTTGCGTAGGTAGCCAGTCGAAAAAGCCCTTGGTGGCGGCGGAGCGGATGCCGTTGAGGTTGGCCGATATAATTCGCATCAAGATTGATTCAAGAAGTTAAGGAAAATGTCCGATTACAAAGCCGAGTTTGTGGAATTCGCCATCGCTTCGAACGTGTTGTGTTTCGGCGAGTTCAAAACCAAGGCGGGGCGCATGAGCCCCTACTTTTTTAATGCGGGTCTGTTCAACGACGGCGACAAGCTGAAGCGGCTGGGCGAATTTTACGCGAAAGCCATCGTCGACTCGGGGATCGCGTTCGACGTGTTGTTCGGTCCGGCCTACAAGGGCATTCCGTTGGCGGCGAGCATCGCGATCGCGCTGGCAGGCATGGGCAGGAACGTGCCGTTCGCCTTCAATCGCAAGGAGGCGAAGGATCACGGCGAAGGTGGGTCGGTGGTCGGCGCGAAGCTGCAGGGCCGGGTGCTGATCGTCGACGATGTGATCTCGGCGGGCACCTCGGTGCGCGAGTCGGTGGATCTGATCCGTAGCGCGGGCGCCGAACCGGCTGGCGTGGTGATCGCGCTGGATCGCATGGAACGCGGAACGGGCGAGACGTCGGCCGTGCAGGAAGTGCGGGAACAATATGGCATTCCAGTGGTGGCGGTGGTCACGCTGGACAATTTGGTGGAGTTTCTGGAGCGTGATGCAAACCGACAAGCTGAATTGCAGGCCGTGGCCGCTTACCGTTCAACGTATGGCGTATAGCCTGCTGGCGGCGGTTGCGGCCGTTTCGCTGCTGGCAGCGAGCCCGGCCATGGCGGGCATGTACCGCTGGGTGGACGGCAATGGCCGGGTGCATTACGGCGACACGCTGCCGCCAACCTACCAGCAAAGCGGCGCGGCCGAGATGAGCAAGCAGGGCAACATCATCAAGCGCACGCAATCCGAAGCCGAGCGCCGCGCCCAGGCCGAGCGCGAGGCCGAGCAGAAACGCATTCAGGACGAGCAGCAGAAGCAGGCGCAGCTCGACCGTGCGCTGACCCAGACCTATACCACCGAAGCGGAGATCGATCTGGCGCGCGATCGTGCACTGGAGAACTACAAGCTGATGATCCGGGGTGCCGAAATTCGGGCTGGTGCGGTCGATACCAATCTGGCCGATCTGCGCACCCGTATCGCCAACATACAAAAGGCGGGCCGCAAGGTCGGGCCCGGGCTGCAGGAACAGCTGGACCAGGCCGTTCGCGAAAGCGAGGAGCTGAAGCGCACCATCCAGAAAAATCAGAGCGCCATGGTGCAGGTGCGCGAGAAATACGAGGCGGACAAGCTGCGCTTCCGCGAACTGACCGGCAAGTAGCCGGACGCATTGTCGTGAAAGGGGCGCCCAAACGGCGCCCCTTTGTTTTTACTGCAGCCTGCTCTTCAGCAACTCGTTGACCTGCGTCGGGTTGGCCTTGCCGCGGCTGGCCTTCATCACCTGGCCGACCAGCGCATTGAACGCCTTTTCCTTGCCGGCGCGGAATTCCTCGACCGACTTCGGATTGGCGGCGAGCACCGCGTCGATGATCTTCTCCAGTTCGCCGGTGTCCGACATCTGCTTGAGGCCGCGCGTCTCGATGATGGCGTCGACTTCGCCGGCGCCTTCCCACAAACCTTCGAATACCTGCTTGGCGAGCTTGCCCGAGAGCGTGCCGTCCTGGATGCGCGCGATCAGCGTACCGAGCTGGACGGCGGAAACCGGGCTCGCCGCGATGTCGAGTTCGGCCTTGTTCAATGCAGCCGAGAGTTCGCCCATCACCCAGTTGGCGGCGAGCTTGGCTTGCTCCGCTCTCCCTCCGGGAGAGGGGCTGGGGGAGAGGGACGCTAACACGGCTTCGAAATATTCTGCCGTGGCGCGCGATGAGGTAAGCGTTGTCGCGTCGTAAGGTGACAGCCCATATTCCATGCGGTAAATGGCGAGCTTAACCTGTGGCAGCTCCGGCATCTCGGCACGAATCTGCTCGATCCAATCCTCGTCGAGCCTTACCGGCAGCAGATCGGGGTCGGGGAAGTAGCGGTAGTCGTGCGCGTCTTCCTTGCTGCGCATCATGCGCGTCTCGCCGGTGTCGGGGTCGAACAGTACGGTGGCTTGTTCGATGCGGCCGCCGTCCTCCAGCGTCTCGATCTGCCAGCGGACTTCATAGTCGATCGCCTGCTGCAGGAACTTAAACGAGTTGAGGTTCTTGATCTCGCGGCGGGTGCCGAATTCCTGTTGGCCGACCGGACGCACCGAAACGTTGGCGTCGACGCGGAAGCTGCCTTCCTGCATGTTGCCGTCGCAGATGCCGATCCAGGTCACCAGCGTGTGCAGCGCGCGCGCGTAGGCCACGGCCTCGGCGGAAGAACGCATCTCCGGCTCGGAGACGATCTCCAGCAGCGGCGTGCCGGCGCGGTTGAGGTCGATCCCGGTCATGCCGTGGAAGTCCTCGTGCAGCGACTTGCCGGCGTCCTCTTCCAGGTGGGCACGGGTGAGACGGATGACTTTGTCTTCCGACTGTCCTGAGCCTGTCGAAGGGACCACGATCTTCAGCGCGCCGCCCTCGACGATGGGTTTCGCCAGCTGGCTGATCTGGTAACCCTTGGGCAGGTCGGGGTAAAAGTAGTTTTTGCGGTCGAACACGTTGACGCGGTTGAGCGTGGCGCCGATCGCGAGCCCGAACTTGATCGCGCATTCCACTGCGCCCTTGTTCAGGACCGGCAGCACGCCGGGCAGGGCGATGTCGACCGCGTTCGCCTGCGTATTGGGCGCGGCGCCGAAGGCGGTGCTGCTACCGGAGAAGATCTTGGATTTCGTGGCGAGCTGGGTGTGGACTTCCAGTCCGATAACCGTCTCCCACTTCATTTCGAACCCTCCGGCGTACGCGCATGCCAGTCGGTGGTGCGCTGGTATTGATGGGCGACATTGAGCATCTTCGCCTCGCTGAAATAGTTGCCGACGAGCTGCAGTCCGATCGGCAGGCCCTGCGAATCGAATCCGCACGGCAGCGACATGCCGGGCAGCCCGGCTAGGTTGGCGGGAATGGTGTAGAGGTCGTTCAAATACATTTTCACCGGGTCGTTGGATTTTTCGCCGAGCTTGAACGCAGTACCGGGTGCGGTGGGGCCGAGGATGACGTCGCAGACCTTGAACGCTTCGTTGAAGTCGTCGGCGATCAGGCGGCGGATCTTCTGCGCCTGCAGGTAATAGGCGTCGTAATAGCCGTGGCTCAGAACATAGGCGCCGATCAGGATGCGCCGCTTGACCTCGGCGCCGAAACCCTGTGCGCGGGTCTTGCAATACATGTCGTCGAGGCTCGCGTAGTCGGGTGCGCGGTAGCCGTAGCGCACGCCGTCGAAGCGCGACAGGTTGCTCGACGCCTCGGCAGGCGCGAGCACGTAATACACCGGGATCGCCAGCTTCGAATTGGCCAGCGAAATCTCGACCGTCGTGGCGCCGAGCTTCTTCAGTTCGGCCACGGCCGTTTCAACCGCTGCGGCGACCTCATTATTCAGTCCTTCGGCGAAGAACTCCTTGGGCAGGCCGACGCGCAGCCCGGTCAGGGGTTGGTCGAGGCTGCGCGTGTAGTCTTCCTTCTCGCGATCGAGGCTGGTCGAGTCCTTGGGGTCGAAGCCGGTCATCACGTTCAGCAGCAGCGCGCAGTCCTCGGCCGACGGCGCCATCGGCCCGGCCTGGTCGAGGCTGGAGGCGAAGGCGATCATGCCGTAGCGCGACACCAGGCCGTAAGTGGGCTTGAGGCCGGTGATGCCGCACAGCGCCGCCGGCTGGCGGATCGAGCCGCCGGTGTCGGTGCCGGTGGCGGCGGGCGCCATGCGCGCCGCCACGCAGGCCGCGGCGCCGCCCGAGGAGCCGCCGGGCACGTAGGCCGGGTTCCAGGGGTTCTTCACGGGACCGAAGTGGGAAGTTTCGTTGGACGAGCCCATGGCGAACTCGTCCATGTTGGTCTTGCCCAGGCTCGGCATGCCCGCGGCCTTGAAGCGCTGGATCACGTGTGCATCGTAGGGCGCGATGAAATTGTGCAACATTTTCGAGCCGCAGGTGGTGAGCCAGCCGTCGGTGCAGAAGATGTCCTTGTGGGCGATCGGCACGCCGGTCAGCGGGCCGGCGTTGCCCGCGGCAATGAGGGCGTCAGCGGCAGCGGCCTCGGCCAGCGTCTTGTCGGCATCCACCGTGATGAAGGCGTTGATCGTCGGGTTCAGCGTGGCGATGCGGTCGAGGTACTGCTGGGCCAGCTCGCGGCTGGACACCTGCCTGGCGGCGAGTTGCGCGGCAAGCGCGGAAAGGCGTGCGTCTGACATGGCTTATTCGATGACTTTGGGGACGAGGTACAGGCCGTTTTCGACCGCCGGGGCCACGGCCTGGAAGGCCGCATGACGATCGGTCTCGGTCACGGCGTCGTCGCGCAGGCGCTGAAAGACCTCCTGTGCATGGGCCATTGGGGCAATCCCGCGGGTGTCCACAGCCTGCATGGCGGCGATGAGATCGAAAATGGTGTTGAGCTGGGCCTGCGTGGCCTGCGCCTCGGCATCGCTGGTTTCTATGCGCGCAAGGCGAGCGATGCGCTTGACGTCGTCCGGACTGAGGGACATGGAAGCACCTGAATGACTTACGGGAACGAAGCGCGTTAGGGTATCATAGCCCCCTTGTTTTTTCTGCCCTTTCGCCCGCCTGGCGCGGGCGCTGCCGCCACCATGTTCAAGTTTCTGACCAGCTATTTCTCGACCGACCTCGCGATCGATCTCGGCACCGCCAACACGCTGATTTACGTGCGCGACCGCGGCATCGTGCTGGACGAGCCATCGGTGGTGTCGATCCGCACCGATGCTGCGGCGGGCGGCAAGCGCACCGTGCAGGCGGTGGGCGCGGAAGCCAAGCTGATGCTGGGCCGCACACCGGGCAACCTGCAGGCCATCCGGCCGATGAAGGACGGCGTGATTGCCGACTTCACCGTCACCGAGCAGATGCTCAAGTATTTCATCAAGAAGGTGCACGATACCCGCATGCTGCGGCCCAGCCCGCGCATCATCATCTGCGTGCCCTGCGGCTCGACCCAGGTGGAACGCCGTGCGATCCGCGAGTCGGCGATCGGCGCCGGCGCCCGCCAGGTCTATCTGATCGAGGAACCGATGGCGGCGGCGATCGGCGCCGGCCTGCCGGTGGCCGAAGCGACCGGCTCGATGGTGGTCGACATCGGCGGCGGCACCACCGAGGTCGGCGTCATTTCCTTGGGCGGCGTGGTCTACGCCAATTCGGTGCGTGTCGGCGGCGATCGCATGGACGAGGCCATCATCAACTACATCCGCCGCAACTACGGCATGCTGATCGGCGAAGCCACCGCCGAGCAGATCAAGAAGAAAATGGGCTCGGCCTTCCCCGGCGCCGAAGTGCTGGAAATGGAAGTCAAAGGCCGCAGCCTCGCCGAAGGCGTACCGCGCAGCTTCAACGTGTCGTCCAATGAAATCCTCGAAGCCTTGACCGAGCCGCTCAATGCCATCGTCAGCGCGGTCAAACAGGCGCTGGAACAGACCCCGCCGGAACTGGGCGCCGACATCGCCGAAAAGGGCATGGTGCTGACTGGCGGCGGCGCGCTGTTGCGCGATCTCGACCGCCTGCTGATGGAAGAGACCGGCCTGCCGGTGATCGTCGCCGACGATCCGCTGACCTGCGTGGTGCGCGGGTCGGGCCGCGCGCTCGAAGAGATGGACAAACTGGCGTCGGTGTTCACCAACGAGTGAACGCAGTCGCAGCTGACCGGAACCGCTGATGGCCATGCCGGGCCAGCTCATGTTCGCCCGCCGGCTGGGGCCGACGGCACGCCTGACGATCTGGCTCCTGATCGGCTTGTCCTGTGTGGTGGTCGATGTCCGTTATCACGCGCTCGACGGCCTGCGCAGCGGATTTTCGCTGCTGCTGCAACCGGTGCGCGAAGTCATGCGGGTTCCCACCAGCGTCGCCGCCGAACTGACAGGATTCTTCACCCGCCATCGTCTTCTGCAAAAAGAACGGGACGCCCTGCTGGTTGAGCGGGCGCAGCTGCAGCTTGGCGTGAACCGCGCAGCCGAACTGGTCCGGGAAAACGCCGAATTGCGCGCTCTGTTGCAGTTACAGGCCCGTCCGGGCCAGAAAGTGGTGCATGCGGCGCTCTTGTACCAGGGGCATGACTGGTTTGCCCAGCGCCTCACGCTGGACCAGGGAAGCGGGGCCGGCCTGCGCACCGGCCTGCCGGTGGTCGATGCAGACGGTCTGGTGGGGCAGGTGACGCGGGTGTATCCCGGGTCGAGCGAAGTCACGCTGGTCAGCAACACCGAGCAGTTGACGCCGGTGTTCGTCGAGCGCACCGGCCAGCGCGGCCTGGCTGCCGGGAGCGGGCATGGTCAGATGGAATTGCGATACATGCCATCGCAGACCGACCTCCGGCCGGGCGATCGCTTGCTGACTTCGGGCATTGACCGGGTGTATCCGGCCGGCATTCCCGTGGCGACCATCAATCGGGTCTCCCGCTCGCAATCCAGCCCCTACCTGCGGGTGGACTGTTTGCCGTTGGCCGGCCTGGACCGCTCTCGCGGGGTGCTGGTGTTGATCGCCGCACCACAGGTGACCGCGCGATGAACGTGTCGGCCCGGACCAGCGGCAGCTGGCGCCGCATTCTCGGCAGCCTGGTCCTGGCAATCTTGCTGGAGCAGCTACCGTGGTCCGGCTGGGCGCTGATCGTGCGGCCGGATTTCGTGCTGGTCGCCGTGCTCTTCTGGGTTTTGCACCGGCCTGAACGCATCGGTTTCGGTGCGGCGTTCTTTTTCGGCCTGCTGGCCGATTTCCAGGATGGCGCGGTGTTCGGCCAGCATGCCATCGCCTATGCGATCGGGGTGTACGTGGTGTTGTATCTGCGCTTGCGCCTGCTGCAGTTCGACCCTTCCCGGCAGGCCGCACAAATGTTTCCGATCCTGCTGGGCGTGCAGTTGATGGTGTTGCTGGTCGGCTGGCTTGCGGTCAATCCGCCGGCCGGACTGAGCATCCTCATCCCGGTGCTGAGCAGTACCGTGCTGTGGTATCTGGTCGCGCTGTTCGTGCGCCTGTGGCATGGCAAGGGTGCCCAGGACCGGGCATGAGCCGGACATGCCGCTAGCCACTCCGCTCAAAAACCTGGATCGTGAACTGGCCCGTTTTCACGGGCGGCTGAAAGCGGGCGGAATCTTCGTCGTGCTGCTCGCGGCTGCGCTGCTGGGGCGCGCCTTCTATCTGCAGATCGCGCAGCACGACTACTATATCCAGCGCGCGGAAAACAACCGTATTTCGCTGGTACCCGTGGCGCCCAATCGCGGATTGATTCTGGATCGGAAAGGCCGCATCCTGGCGGAGAACTACTCGGCGTATACGCTCGAACTGGCGCGGGCGCAGCCCCACGATCTGGAGGCGACGCTGACCGAAGTGGGCAAGCTGATCGAGATCACGCCGGGCGAGTTGCGGCGTTTCCGGCGTCTGCTTGCCGAATCGCACGAGTTCGAAACGGTGCCTCTGAAAAGCAAACTATCCGACGAGGAGGTCGCGATCCTGGCGGCCAACCGCTACCGCCTGCCGGGCGTGGAGGTGAAGGCGCGACTGTTCCGCAACTATCAGGCCGGGCCCGGCATGGCGCACGTGGTCGGGTTCATCGGCCGGATCAACGACCGAGATCTCAAAAGCCTGCGCGAATCGGGGCGCGAGCAGAACTACCGGGGCACGGTCCATATCGGCAAGACCGGGCTGGAGCAGAGTTATGAAACTCTGCTGCATGGCCGTACCGGATTCGACCAGATGGAGACCGACGCCAGCGGCCGTGCGGTGCGCGCCTTGTCGCGGATTCCGCCGGTGCCGGGCAAGGATTTGCGCCTGTACCTGGACGAGGGGTTGCAGGCGGTGGCCGAACATGCGTTCGGCGACTACATGGGCGGGCTGGTGGCGCTCGACCCCAATACCGGGGGCGTGCTGGCGTTGGTGAGCAAGCCGGGATTCGACCCGAACCTCTTTATCGACGGCATCGACCCCGAAACCTGGAAGGCACTCAACGAATCGCCCGAGCGGCCGATGGTGAACCGCGTGCTGCGCGGCATCTACCCGCCGGGTTCGACGATCAAGCCGTTCATGGGGCTGGCCGGACTGGAACTGGGCGTACGCAAACCTGAGGACACCATCGTCGATCCCGGCTATTTCAGCCTGCCCAACAGCAGCCACCAGTTTCGCGACTGGAAGCGCGGCGGCCATGGGATTGTCGATCTGCGCCGGGCCATCACGCAATCATGCGACACCTACTTCTACAAACTGGCGGTCGACATGGGAATCGACCGCATGCACGATTACCTGCAGAAATTCAGTTTCGGCGAGAAAACCGGCATCGATCTGGACGGCGAGTCTGCCGGTCTGCTGCCTTCGCGCGACTGGAAGCAGCGCCGCTGGAAAAAAATCTGGTATCCCGGCGAGACGGTGATCGCGGGCATCGGCCAAGGCTATCATCTCACCACGCCGCTGCAGTTGGCGACCGCGACCGCCATGCTCGCCAATGGTGGGAAACGGATCGAACCGCGCCTCGTGCAGGCGGTGCGCGACCCGCTTACCCACGTCTGGCAGCCGCAGCCGGTGGTGGTGCACGAACAACTGGCGATCAAGCCGGAGGATCTGGCCGTGGTGCGACAAGGCATGATGGACGCGATGCGGCCAGGCGGCACGGCCGCGGCCGCGGCTGCTGGTGCAACCTACAGCATTGCCGGCAAGACCGGCACCGCGCAGGTGGTCGGCATCAAGCAGGGCGCCCGCTACGACGCTGGCAGCTTGTCTCGGAAAAATCGCGACCATGCGCTGTTCATCGCCTATGCGCCGGCCGAGAACCCCACTATCGTAGTGGCGGTCATGGTTGAGAACGGCGGCCATGGCGGTTCCACAGCGGCACCGATCGCGCGTGCGGTCTTCGATTACTACCTGACCGGGAAACGTCCCGGCAACATGAAATTTGAGGGAAGCGATGCCTCGGACTAGCCACTGGCTCCTGCGTGGCCTGCGCCACGTGGACGGTATCCTGCTGACACTGGTGGTGTTGGTGCTGGGCATCAGTCTGGCGGTGGTGACGAGCGCCTCGGGACAAAGCCCTGTGCGCATCAGTGGTCACCTGGTGAACATGGGACTGGCGCTGGTGCTGATGGTGCTGATTGCCAACGTGCCGCCGCATCTGTTGTCCAAAGTGGGGCCGCCGCTGTATGCGACGGGTGTGATCCTGCTGGTCGGGGTGGCGCTGTTCGGCGAGATTCGCAACGGTGCGCGCCGCTGGCTGGATCTGGGGTTCATCGCGTTTCAGCCATCCGAGCTGCTGAAGCTGGCATTGCCGCTGATGCTCGCCTGGTATTTCCAGCGCAACGAAGCAGTGCTGCGGGCCAAGCACTTCATGGTCGGCGGCATCCTGCTGCTGGTGCCCTTCTTGTTGATCCTGCGGCAGCCTGACTTGGGAACCGCGCTGATGCTTGGAGCATCAGGGTTCTACCTACTGTTCTTTGCCGGCCTGCCGTGGAAGGTGATTCTCGGGGGCGCCACCTTGGGGGCCGCCAGCCTGCCCGTGGTGTGGGGCCTGATGCACGACTATCAACAGCGCCGTGTGCTGATGCTGCTCGATCCTGCGTCCGATCCGTTGGGCGCCGGCTACCACATCATTCAGTCGACCATCGCCATCGGATCCGGCGGACTGTTCGGCAAAGGCTGGATGCAGGGCACGCAAAACCAGCTCGACTTCATTCCCGAGCGCACCACCGATTTCATCTATGCTGTGTTTGGCGAGGAATTCGGCTACGCCGGCGCGATTCTGCTGGTGTGTCTCTATCTGGCCATCGTTGCGCGAGGCCTGGTCATCGCCGCACGGGCGCCGACGCTGTTCGGCCGATTGATGGCGGCCACCCTGAGCCTCAATCTGTTCACCTATGTGTTCGTCAACATGGGCATGGTGTCGGGCATCCTGCCGGTGGTCGGCGTGCCCTTGCCACTGATGAGTTACGGCGGGACGGCGCTCGTCACGCTGCTGCTGGGGATGGGTATCCTGATGAGCGTGGCGACACACCGCCAACTCAATAAATCATGACGCGATAAAATAAGTGCCATGAAAACTAAATCGCTCCTGGGGATTCTTGTCCTCGCCCTGACACTCGGTGGGTGTGCCAGCACGCCGCCCGCAAAACAGGCCTCCACTGCATCCAAAGGCGGCGGCTATTACCTCGACGACGGTCCGGAAGCCAATCCGCCGAAAAATCTGGATGCCGTCCCCGATGCCGTGCCGCGCAAGGAACCCTTGCATCCCTTCGCCAACCGCACCTATGTCGCGCTGGGGACGACGTATACGCCGCAGACCACGCGTCAGTCCTACAGTGCAGAGGGACTGGCCTCGTGGTATGGCCGCCGTTTCCAGGGCAAAAAGACCTCCTCGGGCGAGTCCTACGACATGTACGCCATGACGGCAGCGCATCCGACCCTACCGATTCCGAGCTACGCACGGGTCACGTCGCTCGACACCGGCAAATCGGTGGTGGTGCGCATCAACGATCGCGGGCCGTTCCACAGCAAGCGCATCATCGACCTGTCGTATACCGCTGCCTACAAGCTGGGGTACCTGGGACGCGGCAGCGCCCGGGTGCGAGTGGAAAGCATCGACCCCGACACCTACGACACGCAGGGCAAGGCGCTACAGGACGGCATCTACCTCCAGGTGGGCGCCTTCTCGCGCGCCGATAATGCGCAACAGTTGCTCGACCGCCTGAAACACCAGCTCGACATCGATGCCAACCAGACGCGCGTTGTGCTGGATGGCGGGCTGCATCGGGTGCAGCTTGGCCCGTATGTCAGCGACGATGCGGCGCAATCGGATCGTGCGCGCGTGCGGGAACGCCTCGACCTGAATGCAGTCCTGGTCAGACGCGACTGATGAAAAGGCTGAACATGAAATTCTTCTGGCTGGGGCTGGCGCTCTTTTTTACTGCAACGACGTGGGCCGCTCCACCCAATGTCTCGTCGCGTGCCTGGGTCGTGATCGACCAGGCAAGCGGGCGCGAGCTGGCAGCCAGTCAGGCCGATCTACCGTTGGCCCCGGCCTCGCTGACCCAGCTGATGACGGCCTATGTTCTGCTGGGCGATATCCGCAAGAACAAGCTGAGCCTGGGCGAGATGGTGACCGTGCCGGCGGCGGCCACGCAGATGGATGGTTCGCGTATCTTCCTCAAGGCGGGCGACCAGGTGAGCGTCGACACGCTGTTGCAGGCGATGCTGGTGGAATCGGCCAGCGACGCCACGATTGCGCTGGTGACGGCAGCGGATGGCAGCGAGGCCGCGTTCGTCGCGCGCATGAACCGCGAGGCCAAGCGGCTGGGCATGAGCAAGACCCGCTTCATGAATGCGACCGGCCTGAATGAGGCTGGCCATGAATCGAGCGCACGCGACCTCGCCCTGCTCGCTCGCGCGCTGGCGCGCGATTTCCCGGAGCGGCTGACTTTCTTCATCCAGAAGGAGCTGCCTTACAAGGGCATTACGTATTACAACGGCAACCGCCTGTTATGGCGCGACAGCACTGTGACCGGCCTGAAGGTCGGTCGGACGCCGCAGGCCGGTTATTGCATGGCGGCTTCGGCGCAGCGCGGCGACCAACGCCGCATCGCGGTGGTGCTGGATGCGCACTCGGATGCGCAGCGTACGCAGGACGCGTTGAAGCTGTTGAATTACGGTTTCGAGAATTTCGACAGTGTGCCGCTTTACCGGGCTCGCCAAGTCGTCAAGGTCATCAATATCTACCGGGGCGAGTACCCGTCGGTGAGCATGGGATTCGAGCAGGATTTCCATCTGCTGGTCCCGCGCGGCAGCGCCGCACGCGTCAAGGCGGAAATCATGACCCAGCAGCCCGTCGTGGCGCCGATAAACAGAGGACAGCGCCTGGGTACCCTGCGGCTGACGCTTGACGGCAAGCCGCTCGGCGACTATCCGCTGGTCGCCCTGCAGGATGTCGGCGTGGCCGGCCTGTTTGGCCGCGGCTGGGATTCGATCCGGCTGCTGTTCGCAAAGTGAGCGTCTACCTGAACGGCCAGTTCCTGCCGCTCGCCGAAGCGAAGGTGTCGGTGCTCGACCGTGGATTCGTCTTCGGCGACGGTATTTACGAACTGATTCCGGTGTATTCGGGGAAACCCTTCCGGCTCGACGCGCACCTGCGTCGCCTGCAGTTCAGCCTCGACGGCATCCGTCTGGCCAACCCGCACAGCGTGGCCGAGTGGCGTGAGCGCATCCTGCAGTTGATCGCGCGGCAGGATTTTTCCGACCAGTCGGTCTACATCCAGGTGACGCGCGGCACACCAGTCGAAGGACAGCCCTTGCGCGATCATGCGTTCCCGCACGATGTGTCGCCGACCGTATTCATGTTTGCGCAGGCACTGGTGACCGCCACGCCGGCACAGAAGACTGCCGGCGTCTGTGCCGTCAGCGCGGTCGACAACCGCTGGCTGCGCTGCAACATCAAGGCCATTTCGCTGCTGGCCAATCTCCTGCTGCGCCAGCAGGCGGTGGACGTGGGCTGCGCGGAAACCGTGATGCTGCGCGACGGTTTGCTGACCGAGGGGGCGGCAAGCAATATCTTTGTGGTCAAGGATGGCGTGTTGCGGGCGCCGCCGCCGTCCAGCCTGATGCTGACCGGCATTACCTACGACGTGGTGCTGGAACTCGCCGCTGCCCACGACATACCGCACGAGGTGCGGGCGATTACCGAAGCCGAGGTGCGTGACGCGGACGAACTTTGGATGACGTCGTCCACCAAGGAGATCATGTCGATCGTGGCGCTGGACGGCGTGCCGGTCGGCGCAGGCGTGCCGGGGCCGCTGGCCATGCGGATGGATGCGCTGTACCAGACCTTCAAACAACAGGTGATGCGGTCATGAACGAACAGGAAACCTTGCTGCAATTTCCCACCGACTTTCCCATCAAGATCATGGGCGAGCGCCGCGACGATTTTGCGCAGGCCATGGTCGAACTGGTCTTGCGGCATGCGCCCGATTTCAAGGCCGAGACCGTCGAGATGCGCGTATCCAGTAGCGGCAACTACCTGTCGGTGACCTGCGTGGTGCGCGCTACCTCGAAAGCCCAGCTCGATGCCCTGTATCGCGAGATCACCGCCCATCCGTGGGTGAAGATGGCACTTTGATGGGGCGCGGCGAGACGATCGTTCGGCAGTTGGGGCAGGTCGACTACATTGCGACCTGGCGGGCAATGCAGATTTTCACCGCACGGCGTGCACCTGATGCCGCGGACGAAATCTGGCTGCTTGAACATCCGCCCGTCTACACGCAGGGTCAGGCCGGCAAGCCGGAGCACCTGATCGCCGCGACCGACATTCCCGTTGTGCCGATCGACCGCGGCGGGCAGATCACCTATCACGGGCCGGGACAAGTCGTGGTCTACGTGCTGATCGACCTGCGGCGACGCGGCTATGGCATCCGCGAGCTGGTGACACGCCTGGAACAGGCCGTGATCAATCTCCTGGCGGAGCAGGGCGTGGCATCCGCACGCCTGGGAGGCGCGCCAGGCGTGTATGTCGATGGTGCGAAAATAGCCGCCCTCGGCCTGCGCGTCAGACACGGCTGCACGTATCATGGCCTGGCGTTCAACGTCGACATGGATATGCGTCCGTTCGCCGCCATCAACCCTTGTGGCTACGCGGGGATGCGGGTGACGCAATGCCGCGATCTCGGCGTGAAATTGTCTCCAACCGAAGCAGGGCAGGCGCTTGTCCGCTGCCTGCAGGACACGATCTATTCTTGACTGATTTACTTGGTTATAAGTATTCTTATAACTTCTAATGGAGCTATTCATGAGCACCGACACGCTGCCGTCCGACCCCAAACTCCTGATGCGCTCGATCATCCAGCGCATTGCCACCGGACCGGACCTGTCCAAGAATATCAGCCGCACCGAAGCGCATCTCGGTACCAAGGCCATCATCGACAACGTGATCGATCCGATTCAAGTCGGCATCTATTTCATTGCCCTGCGCATGAAACGCGAGACGATGGACGAAAACCGCGGCGTGCTGGATGCCGTGCTCGAAACCACCCGCCGCGTCACGGCGGAGGTTGACGAAGTGGTCGACATCGGCGATCCCTATGACGGCTACAATCGCTGCCTGCCCGCCGCGCCCTTCCTCGGCCCGTTGTTGGCCGAGTTCGGTGTGCACGTGGTCAGCCACGGCCTCGACAAGGTCGGGCCCAAATATGGCGTGACGGCGCGTCACGTGCTGGAGGCCGCCGGTGTGCCGGTGAACCTGACGCCAGCGGAGGCCGCCGCGCGGCTGGCTGATCCCGCTCTCGGCTGGGCCTACATCGACCAGGCGCAATCCAACCCGGGCCTGCACAACCTCACCACGCTGCGCGCACAGATGATCAAGCGCCAGGTGCTGACTACGGTGGAAGTGCTATCCAAGCCCATACAGGGCCGCAAACTGACCCATTTCGTCACGGGCTACGTACACAAGCCCTATCCGCCGGTGTATGCCGACCTGGCACGCGAAGCCGGCTTCGACACCGCCTGCATCGTGCGCGGCGTCGAAGGCGGAGTGATCCCGTCGCTGCGCCAGGCCGGCAAGTATTTCCACTACCACGACCGCGGCACCGAAATCGAAGCGACGGTCGACCCGGTGGCGCTTGGCATCGACCAGCCGGTACGCGCCGTGCCGCTGCCCGGTGCGGTCGCCACCGAAGCAGGCGAGGACGAGATCGTCGCCGCGATCGACATCAAGGCCACCGCGCACGCGGCCGCGGAGGCGGGCATCCTGGCGCTCAAGGGCGACAAGGGCGCGACCTATGATTCGCTGGTGCTGGCCGGTTCGATTGTCCTGCATCACGTCGGCAAGGCCGCCAGCGTGGCCGACGCGGCGGCGCAGATTCGCGCCGTGCTGGATTCCGGCACGGCCGTCGCACGGGTCAAGTGATGGGTGAATACGTTGCCATCGCCGCTGCCGACGAGCTCAAGCCTGCCGAGATGAAGCGCATCCTCGTCGATGGCAAGCGGCTGCTACTGTGCAATGCCGGCGGCACCCACTACGTCGTCGACGAGATGTGCAGCCACGAGGACTACTCGCTGTACCTGGGCTGCATCAAGGACGGCAAGATCAAGTGCTCGCTGCACGGCAGCTATTTCGACCTCACCACCGGCCAGCCCACCTGCGACCCCGCAGACGAGCCGATCCGCACCTATCCGGTGAAAATAGAAGCCGGCCAAGTCTGGGTGAAAGTCTAGGCTGCGCCGAGTCGGGTGTGATGCATACCATACAGCCGACAGGGTCAGGGTTGTTGGGCGTATAGGCTAGAATCCGGGAATTGCATTTCCCGGTATGTTCAGACCATGGCAGACCCTCTCCAGCACAAAGGCGCCGCCAAGACCGCGCGCATCCCGATCAAGATCGTGCCGCAACCCAGGATGCGGCTGCCGTCCTGGATCCGTGCCAAGTCACCCAACGTGCCGAACGTGGCCCGGTTGAAGGGCATCCTGCGCGAGGCGAAGCTGCACACGGTGTGCGAAGAGGCATCGTGTCCCAATCTGGGCGAATGCTTCGGCCATGGCACCGCCACCTTCATGATTCTCGGCGACCTGTGCACGCGGCGCTGCCCCTTCTGTGACGTCGGCCATGGCACGCCGCTGCCGCCGGACGTCGACGAACCGCGCCATCTGGCCGATACGATCGCGCTGATGGCGCTGAAATACGTGGTGGTCACCAGTGTCGACCGCGACGATCTGCGCGATGGCGGCGCCGAGCATTTTGCGCAGTGCATCGCTGCCGTGCGTGAGGCCTCGCCGGCGACGCGGATCGAGATCCTGACTCCGGATTTCCGCGGACGGCTCGACAAGGCGCTCGACATGCTCGACACCGCCCCGCCCGACGTGATGAACCACAATCTGGAAACCGTGCCGCGCCTGTACAAGGCGGCGCGTCCCGGTGCGGATTATGCACACTCGCTGAGGCTGCTCCAGGACTTCAAGGCACGCCATCCCGAGATTCCGACCAAATCCGGCCTGATGCTGGGGCTGGGCGAAGAGGACGACGAGATCCTGCAGGTGATGCGCGACCTGCGTGCGCACGATGTGGACATGCTGACGCTTGGCCAGTATCTGCAGCCTTCGCAGCACCATCTGCCGGTGCTGCGCTTCGTCACCCCCGAACGCTTCGCCCAGTTCGAGCAGGAAGCACTGGCAATGGGCTTCAAGCACGCCGCCTGCGGGCCGATGGTGCGCTCCAGCTACCACGCCGACCAGCAGGCGGCCGGCATCTAGAACCTGGTGTTCCCCTACGGGATTGTCCGACGGCGCCTCATCCAGGCCAGTGCGGCGATACCGAGGGCCATCAATCCCATCATCGACGGTTCCGGCACGGCATGAGGCTGGGTGGCCGCTTGCTGGCTTGACGGCGGGCCGAGGGGCGTCTCCGTTTGGGGCGGCGTCCACGAACCGGGGCCGGCAACTGGAAACGTGTTCGGTGGCATATTCCCGCCCGGTGCATCGTCGGGCGATGCCGGGGTCCCGGGCGCACCGGGTCCCCCGGTAGGGCCGTTATGCCCGGGTGGCTGCGGGCCGCCTGGAGGCGAGTTGGAGGGGCCGTTTGCCTGGGGCGGAATGGTGGGACTGCCTTGCGGCTTTCCTGCAGGAAAGAAGGATCCGTCGCCAGGCAGGATGCCGGCGGGCCCGCCCAGTGACGGTGGATTCGACGGCGTCAAAGGACGTGCTCTGTCAGGTTTGCCGCCTGGCACGCGGCCCGGGCCTGGCATGCCGTTTTCCATACCGTCAGGCGCTGCTCCGTTACCGGCGGGATTGCTGGGCGACGGGCCGGTGAGAATGAATGGATCCAGGTTGCCGCTGTCTGCAAAATCGCCCTCGGCCATGACAAGCGAGAAGGTTTCCCCTTTGTGTTCGATGGCGAGCGGTTGCAGCCGTTGCTTTGCGACAAGGGGAGGTACGATGGCAGCCGACGACGCGGGTCTGGCGCGATCCAGATGGAGCGCCAGTCCCCCGACCAGGGCGGCGGCTGTGACCGTGCCTATCAGAATGCCGGCCGGAGTGAGTGCCGTGGCGAGCAGCAGACCAAGCAGACCGATACGACGGGTGTGGGTGCGTGAAACTGAGGGTTTGCGGGACATGGCGAAGATCTGGGGGAGGGATGCGAATGACTTCGCAATTCCCGTACCAGTGGCCAAATGGACCGTAACCCGCGTCGTGCCGGGCGGTATGCCGTTTTCCCGCTGCCTGTTGCGTCCATGGGCCGACGCGATCGTCGGCGCTTCGACACCCGCTTATTTCAGGAGCCGTCTGCGAGTGAGCGCCAGCGCGACGATGTAGCCGAGGCTGCCGTAAACCAGCAGCGCGATCACATGCAGCGCGATGTTGTCTGGTATGTTGCCAACGACCAGCGGTCGTGCGAGGTCGATGGCGTGGGTGAGCGGCAGCCAGGCGGACACGCCTTGCACGGCCGCAGGCAACTGCGACACGGGGAAGAACACCCCGCACAAGAGCACCATCGGTGTGATCACCAGCGTGAAGTAATACAGAAAGAAGTCGTAGCTGGGCGACACCGCGTTCATCACCAGCCCCATGCCGCCGAAGCAGAAGCCAACCAGGGCGACGACGGGGATGATCCACAGCGACATCCAGAAGTTTCCGTACAGCCCCAGTCCCCAGATCACCGCCAGGATCGCCACGCCGGAGAGCAGGCTTTTGGACGCGGCCCAGGTCAGTTCGCCCAGCATCACGTCGTCGAGCGTCATCGGCGCGTTGAGGATTGCGTCCCAGGTGCGCTGCACGTGCATGCGCGAGAAGCTCGAATACAGCACCTCGAAGGTGGCGGCGTTCATCGTGCTGTAAGCCACGGTGCCGGCGGCGAGGAAAGTCAGGTAGGGCATGCCGCCCACGTCCGGCAGCAGGCTGCCGAGGCCGTAGCCCAATCCGAGCATGTACAGCATCGGGTCGGCCAGGTTGCCGAGGATGGACGGGATGGCGAGCTTCTTCCACACCAGATAGTTGCGCTGCCACACCGGGATGAAGCGTGCCGACAGACGGGGAAGGCGGAATAAAGGATTCATGCGCTCAATCCCTCAAGTCGCGTCCGGTGAGCTTGAGAAACACATCTTCCAGATTCGAGGGACGGTGCAGGTAACGCAAGGCCGGAGCGTGCTTGAGCGCGTCGATCACGATGTCGGGCGTGCTGGTGTAGCAGAACAGCGTTTCGCCGACGGTCTCGAAGCGCTGGCACAGATCGGCCGCGTGCTGGCCGGTCCAATCGGCCAGGCCTTCGCCGAACACTTCGACCACTGCCGGTTCGATATGCGTTTCGATAAGCGCGCGCGGTGCGCCTTCGACGACGACGCGGCCGTGGTCGAGGATGGCGAGACGGTCGGTGAGGCGTTCGGCCTCGTCCATGAAATGCGTGGTCAGCACGATGGTCTTGCCGGCGTTGATCAGCCGCCTGAGGCCCTGCCAGATGAGGTGACGCGCCTGCGGGTCGAGGCCGGTGGTCGGCTCGTCGAGGAACAGGATGTCGGGATCGTGCACCAGCGCGCGCGCCAGCGTGAGGCGCCGTTTCATGCCGCCCGACAACTGGGCGATCTGCGCGTCAGCCTTGCTGGCGAGGCCGGCAAAATCGAGCAGTTCCGGCACGCGGGCAGTGACGGCCGCCTTGCTCATGCCGAAATATCGGCCGTAGGCGAGCAGGTTCTCGCGTACCGAAAAATCCGGGTCGAGGTTGTCCATCTGCGGTACCACGCCGACTTTCATGCGGGCCTCGCGCGCGTGATGCGGGACCGCGATGCCGGCGAGTTCGATGCTGCCGCCATCCGGCTCGATCAGGCCCAGCAGCAGGCGCAGCGTGGTGGTCTTGCCGGCGCCGTTGGGGCCAAGCAGGCCGAAACATTCGCCACGCCGCACAGTCAGGTCGAGGCCACGCACCACATCGGTGTCGCCGTATTTCTTCGTCAGGCCGCGTACCTTCAGCATGGACAGGCCTCCAGGAAGGCCTGCTTCAGTTCCTTCAGCTTGCCATGGAAGAAATGCCCGGCGTCGGGAATGGCTTTCACCGCAAGCTGCTGCTGCTCGGCCCACAGCCGGATCGCGGTGGGCGGGATGAGTTCGTCGGCATCGCCAAAGATCACAATCGTGTCGGGGGGAACCGGATCGAATTCGTACATGGTGACCGCCGGGGCGACCAGGATCAGGCGTTTTGCATGGAGTTCCTGGCGTAGCCGGTGCTGCACGAAGGCGCCGAACGAGAAGCCGGCCAGTGCCCACGGCAGGCCTGGGTAGCTGGCTTCGACGAAGCGGGCGACCGCGAGCAGGTCCTCGGTTTCACCGATACCGGCGTCGAATTCGCCATCGCTCATGCCGACGCCGCGAAAATTCGGCCGCACGCTGATCCAGCCGGCCTCGTTGGCCGCCTTGGCCAGGGTCGTCACCACCTTGTTGTCGAGACTGCCGCCGTGCAGCGGGTGCGGATGGGCGACCAGCAGCAGGCCGCGGCGTTCGGTCTCGGGGTCGTCGATCACGGTTTCCAGCTTGCCTACGGACACCGGGATACGCAGCTTGTAACGCTTCATTTGGCCGTTCCGTCCGGCCGCATCACTTCAATTGCAAGCGCTCGACAATACGCCCCTGCTTGAGGTGGATCTCGAAGATTTCGTCGATGTCGGCCTCGTCCACATAGGTATACCAGACGCCTTCCGGGTACACGACCAGCAGCGGGCCCTCGTCGCAGCGGTCGAGACAGCCGGCGCTGTTGATACGGCACTTGCTTTCGCCATTGAGATGAGCGTGCTTGACCTTTTTCTTCAGGTAGTCGCGCATCTGCTGCCCGCCGGATGCGCCGCAGCACTTGGCGCCGTCGTCGCGCTGGTTGGTGCAGAAAAAAACGTGATGCTTGTAATACAGGTCAGTCATCCGAGAAGTCCGAATATTTGCGCGCGTTGCCGTGCGCCTTGTCGATGGGGTATTTGGCTGCGTTGATCGCCAGCTTGTCGGCTGCGGCGTCGAGCAGGTCGATGTCCAGCAGGTCGGCCAGCCGGGTCAGGTAGATCAGTACGTCGGCGATTTCCTGGCGTACCGCTTCGTGTTGTTCCGGGCTCAACTGCCCGCTCTGTTCTGCCGTTAGCCACTGGAAAGGCTCGAGCAGTTCCGCCGCCTCCACGGAAAGCGCCATGGCCAGATTCTTAGGCGTATGGTAACGCTCCCATGCACGTGCCAGCGCGAAATTGCGAATATGCTGACGCAGGGTGTCTAGGCTGTCGATTTCATGCGTGCTCATGGTTGGCATAATAGCGCGGCGGGCGACAGACTTACGACATCGTTGTCGAGCAACCGACGTTCCGACCATGGCTGGCGGCGTGCAAACCGTGGCGTGGCCGGGGTTTAGGGGGGAACTCCGGTTTGGCCTGCGGCTTGCTAGCAGTCTTTGCGTTGACACCAGTTTTCTAGTCCGCTCTGGCATAATGCCAGCGGATTAACGGCATATAAGGGAGGATGGACATGTTTACGATCAAGAAGCATTTCGCACGTGCTGGCGTCATGCTGGCCGTCGCTGCCATGGCAGGCTGCTCCAGCACGCCGACCTATCCGCCCGCCCCTGCGCAGACGGGAAGTTACAACTGGAATTACCTGATCGGCCCGGGTGATTCGGTCCAGGTCTTCGTCTGGCGCAATCCCGAGGTCTCCGGAACCTTCCCGGTCCGTCCGGACGGCAAGATGACCATGAATCTGGTCGAGGATATCCAGGCATCCGGCAAGACCCCCACCCAGCTGGCGCGCGATATCGAGAAAGCGCTCGGCAAATACATCCAGGAACCCATTGTCACCGTCATCGTCTCGGGCGGCATCGGCCCGTTCGATCAGCAGATTCGTGTCGTGGGCGAAGCGGCCAAGCCGCAGGCGCTGAACTACCGCGAGCACATGAGCCTGATCGACCTGATGATCTCGGTGGGCGGACTGACCGATTTTGCGGCGGGCAACAAGGCCTACATCCTGCGTACTGTGGATGGCAAGCAGGAACGTCTTGGCGTGCGTCTCGACGACCTGCTGCGCGGTGGCGATACGTCGGCCAATGTCGACATGCGGCCGGGTGACGTGCTGGTCGTGCCGGAAAGCCTGTTCTAAAACGTGTCTGCGCCGCCATTGGCGGCGCTTCTTGATGGCGGAACGCCCACATGGATCAATTGTTGCAGCAACTTTTTGGCTATGCCAAAGCCGCCTGGCACCGTCGCTGGTGGGGAGTGGCGACGGCCTGGCTGGTATGCGTCGTCGGCTGGACTTGGGTGATGATGATCCCGGACCGTTATCAGGCGTCGGCGCGCGTCTATGTGGATACGCAAACCCTGTTGAAGCCACTGCTGTCGGGACTGGCGGCCGAGCCTAATGTCGAGCAGCAGATCAAGCTGATGACGCGTCAGCTGGTGAGTCGGCCGACGCTGGAGAAAGTTGCGCGCATGACCGACCTGGACGTCAAGTCGAAGACGCCCGAACAGACCGAGCGGATGTTGAATGACTTGGCGAGCAAGATTTCCATCGCCGATGCAGGACGCGAGAATCTCTACACCATCAGCTATCAGGATGCCAACGGCGAACTGGCCAAGAAGGTCGTGCAGTCGCTGCTGACCATTTTCGTGGAATCCAGTCTCGGCAAGACGCGCCAGGATATTTCCAGTTCGCAGCGCTTCATCGAAGAGCAGTTGCAGCAGTATCAGCAAAAACTGACCGATGCCGAAAACGCGCTCAAAGAGTTCAAGCAGAAGCATATCGGAATGATGCCGGGGCAGGGAGGCGACTATTACGCGAAACTGGCCGAGGTGAGCACCCAGTTGCGGCAGGCCCAGCTGGACCAGCAGGAGGCGGTCAATCGCCGTGACCAGCTGAAACGCCAGTTGGCGGACGAAGAACCTGAGCTGACTGCAGCCGCAGCAGCGGGCGCGACCAACAGCGAGATCGACGACCGCATCCAGGCGCTGCAAAAGCAGATGGATCAAATGCGCCTGCAATACACCGAACTGCATCCTGATGTTCAGGCGACCAAGCGCCTGATCGAAAAGCTGGAGGCGGAGAAGAAAGCCGACCTGGCAAAGCACAAGGCCGATCCCGCGGGCTCCAAGATACAGAATCCGGTCTATCAGCAACTCACGCTTTCCATTGCCGAAGCGGATGCCAACGTGTCTTCCCTGCGCGCGCGCGTGGCCGAATATCAGCGCCGTTATGCCGAGTTGCGCAATGCATCCAACATGATCCCCCAGGTGGAGCAGGAATATACCCAGCTGACGCGCGACTACGACGTGTACCGGCAGAACTACGATGCCCTGCTCAAGCGCCGCGAGTCGGTCACCATGTCGGGTGAGGTCGAGAGCAAGACCGACACCGTCGATTTCCGCGTGATCGACCCGCCCTTCGTGCCGAGCCAGCCAGCCTGGCCGAACCGCCTGCTGCTGCTTTCGCTGGTGACACTGGGCGGACTCGGTGCCGGCGTTGCTGTGGCCTTCCTGTTGAGCCAGTTGCGCCGCACCGTGACCGATCGCCGTGTCCTGCGCGAGTTGACCGGTCTGCCGCTGCTGGGTGCCGTGTCGCGGGTAGAAACCGATGAAACCCGTCGCCGCAAACGCAAAGGCCTGCTGACTTATCTGGCAGCATTGGGCAGCCTGATTGCCGCTTATGGCGCAGTGATGGTCCTGCAACTGCTCGTTTCGCGCGCCGGCTAGGAGAAACCATGAGCATTATTGAAAAAGCAGCAGGCAAGATTGGCACGGGTGCGCCGCATCCCGCTCCCCCGAGCGATCCCGGCCACGACGCCAGCCTGATCGAGAATGCGCTCAATAAGCAACGCAGCAGCCATGCAGCGCCCTTCGTTGCAACGCCGGTCGAGCCGATATTCAATGCGCCGGATACCCTCGCGATGGAAGGCGGAAGCCAGGTGCAGTCGATCAACCTGGCGCGCCTGCATCGCATGGGCGTGGTCGCGCCCGACGCGGAAAAGAGCCAGATCGCCGAAGAGTTTCGTATCATCAAGCGGCCGCTCATCGCCAACGCGTTTGGCCAGGGCACCGCGCGCGTCAAGAACGGCAATCTCATCATGGTCACCAGCTCGCTGCCGGGCGAGGGTAAGAGCTTCTGCGCCATCAACCTGGCGATCTCGATGGCTATGGAAATGGATCGCACCGTACTGCTGATCGACGCCGACGTCGCCAAGCCGCGCGTGCCCGAGTATCTCGGTATCCATGCTGACAAGGGCCTGCTCGACGTGCTGCAGGACAAGGACCTCAAATTGTCCGACGTGCTGATCAAGACCGACATCGCCAAACTGACCGTGCTGCCGGCTGGCCGTACCTACAAGCGCGCGACCGAACTATTGGCGAGTGCCGCCATGACGCGCCTCATCGAGGACATCGGCAACCGCTATCCTGACCGTATCATCCTGTTCGATTCGCCGCCGCTGCTGGCGACCAGCGAATCGAGCGTGCTCGCCACGCACATGGGCCAGATCGTCATGGTGGTGGAAGCCGAGAAAACCTCGCAGGAGGCGGTACGCGAAGCCTTGAGCCATATCCAATCGTGCGAGGTCGTTGGCATGCTGCTGAACAAGACCACGCCGACCCCGGGCGCAGACTACTACTATGGCTACTATGGCAGTTACGGCAAGTAAGCGCCGCTACGGCGCTCGGGCAGCGCGGAACAAGGCGATTCGCCGTGCCGGTGTGTGCTCCGCTCTCTTGGCGCTGGCCTTCGCGCCGACCGCACACGCCATCGACTGGCGCTTCGAACCTTATGTGAATGCATCGTCCACCTACACCGACAACGTCAAGCAGAGCTCGAGCAATACGCAGGATGCCTTGATCCTCACCGCGACGCCAGGCTTCACGCTGCGCTCGGAAGGGTCGCGTCGGGTGCAGGCCAGTCTGCAATACGGCCTGACGGGCGTGAAGCGTTTCGGCGGCGACCAGAGCGACAACTTCTATCACAACCTCAACGCGGTCGGAAAAGCCGAGCTGGTCCAGGACTTCCTGTTCATCGACGGCAGCGCCAATATCTCGCAGCAGTTGATCTCGCTGCTGGGGTCGCCCGCCGACGCCACCACCAACAACAGCAACCGGACCACCGTTGGCACCTACTCGATCAGCCCCTACATCCTGCAGCGGCTGGGGACCTTCGCTTTCGCGCAGGTACGCTACACGGCCAGCGGGGCGATTTTCCAGAACAACGTCGCCCCCAATGCCAATTCGAATTCGCTTGCGGCCAGCCTCAAAAGCGGCACCCGCTTTACCGATCTCAGTTGGGGGCTCAATTACTCGATTCGCAAGGTGCAGAACCGCAATGCCCTTAACACGGCTAACAATACCGACGTCACATTTGAAAGTGCCAGTGCAACGGCTGGCTATGCCCTGACCCGCCAGTTCAGGGTATTCGGCACGGTTGGTAAGGACTCGAACGACTACTTCAGCAGCACTGGGACAAGCGGTGCTTTCTACAATGCGGGGTTTGGCTGGTCGCCTACTCGCCGTACGAGCGTCGAGGCCTCGGCAGGTGAACGCTATTTTGGGCGTACTTTCAGTTTGGCTGCCAATCACCGTACACGGCTGACTCGATGGAGGATGAATTATTCCGAGGATGTCAGCGATATTTCGCAGCAATTTCTAGAGCAGAGCAGCCGAATTTTCTGGGTGTGCAATGGGGTACTCGAAGAGGCTCCAAACAATCCTGGAGGGTGTCTGGGGCCGATCTCGGCGGGTGAGCTGGCGCTCTATTACAGCAGCTATGGCGTTTCGACGGCTGATTTGATTGCTGCGGGCTTGCTGAATATCGCAACCACCAATGGAATTTTTATCATTAAGAATTTCAATGCTGGGGTATCTTGGGATATCGGCAAGTTGGGGTTCGGACTTTCGGCGCAGGACACCAAACGTCTCTATCAGGCGCTTGGCGATGCGCAAGATCATATTCAAGGCATAACGGGTTCCGTGAATTATCGCTTGTCAGAGACAGTAACGGCCAACAGCATTCTGTCGCTCACCCGCACAAGCCTGGATAGTGCAGTATCTAATGGCGTAGCGCGACAGGATGACCTTATGAGTCTTAGTCTTGGTCTTAACCGCCGTTTTACTGACAGACTTAATGGCGCGTTGACTTTCCGCCACACCCAACGGAGTTCGAACGTGGCGAACGCCGACTACGACGAAAACAGCCTCACGGCGTCGGTCAACATGCGCTTCTGACCGATCCGCCGGCATGGCACAGCCGTTGCTTCATCCAGTGCGCGCCGTGCCTCCACTCAGATAACGGATTGTCCATGTACGAAGACTATTACCGCTTTAGCGCCAAACCGTTCCAGCTCAATCCCGATCCGCGATTTTTCTTCGGCTCCAAGGGCCACAAGCGGGCGATGGCCTACCTGGATTACGGCCTGTCGCTGGGCGAGGGATTCATCGTCATCACCGGCGAAGTCGGTGCCGGCAAGACCACGCTGGTACGTAACCTGTTCCGCCAGCTCGAGTCCCACAATCTGGTGGCGGCGCAATTGGTGTCGACCCAGCTGGATGCGGAGGATACGTTGCGCAGCGTGGCCGCATCGTTCGGCCTGGAGCACGAAGGCCTGACTAAATCATCGCTGCTGAAAAACCTGGAAGATTTTCTGGCAGCGGCCGCGCGCCAGGGCAAGCGCGCGTTGCTGGTGGTGGACGAGGCGCAGAACCTGACGCCGCGCGCCGTGGAAGAGCTGCGCATGCTGTCCAATTTCCAGACCAGCGAACGTTCGCTGATCCAGACCTTTCTGCTGGGGCAGCCCGAATTCCGCGGTATTCTGCAAAGCCCGGACATGCAGCAGCTGCGCCAGCGCGTGGTGGCCTCCTACCATCTGGGGCCGCTCGATGCCGACGAGACGCGCGGATATATCGAACACCGCCTGCGTACGGTCGGCTGGCATGGCACGCCGGGATTCGATGACGAAGCCTTCGCCGAATTGCACCGTTTTACCGGCGGCATTCCGCGGCGCCTCAATACCACCTGCGATCGCCTGTTGCTGTTTGGCTTTCTCGAAGAGAAAAATCATTTCGGCGAAGCCGAGGTAGCCGAGGTGATCGCCGATCTGAAGAACGAAGTTGCACACCAGGATTTTCACGGGACAACCGGTGTCAACAATCATGTCCAGGGCAGTGGGGGCCTGAATGGCGAAGATGGCGCCCGGCTGACGCAGCGCATCGACCAGCTGGAACGTTCGGTCAACCGCATCCTGCCCATCGTGCGCAAAATTCTCTACACCGTGAGCGAACGCCACGCGGCGGCAGAGGAAGACGCGCCGTCGGACAACCTCGATACCTCGCACTGACGACTCAGCCATGACCCAGGTTTTATGCGTCGCAGGCGCACGTCCCAATTTCATGAAAATCGCTCCGGTGATGGCTGCCCTGGCCGAGGCGGGCATCGCCGCGCAGCTACTGCATACCGGCCAGCACTACGACGCGGCGATGAGCGACAGTTTCTTTGCCGACCTGGGCATCCCGCGGCCCGATCATCATCTGGAAGTGGGCTCGGGCAGCCATGCGGTACAAACGGCGGAAGTGATGAAACGCTTCGAACCCGTGCTCGAAAGCGTACAGCCGCAGGCCGTGCTCGTGGTGGGCGACGTCAATTCCACCATCGCCTGCGCGCTAGTGGCCGCCAAGCGCGGCGTGCGAGTGATCCATGTCGAGGCCGGTCTGCGCAGCTACGACCGTAGCATGCCGGAAGAAATCAACCGCGTATTGACCGACCAGATTTCCGATCTGTTGTTCACCACCGAGCGTAGCGCACTGGCCAACCTGCAGCGCGAGGGGATCGATCCCGCGCGCGTCGAGTTCGTCGGCAACGTGATGATCGACACCCTGTATCGCAATCTCGAACAGGCCGTACCGAGCGTCCGGACCCTGGGCGCCACGCTGCCGCAGTATGCAGTGCTGACGTTGCATCGGCCGTCCAATGTGGACGATGCGCCGACGCTCGCTGCGTTACTGGATGTGGTCGGCGAAATCAATCGCACTTTGCCGGTGGTGATGCCGCTGCATCCGCGTACGCGCGGCAACATCGAGAGATTCGGCTTCACCGCCAAGCTCGACGGCCTGCATATCCTGCCACCCGTGGGCTATCTGGAGATGCTCGGCCTGATGCGTGATGCCAAGCTGGTGCTGACCGATTCCGGTGGCATTCAGGAAGAAACCACGGCGCTGGGCGTGCCGTGTCTCACGTTGCGCGAGAACACCGAACGGCCGATTACGCTCGACGAAGGAACCAATACGCTGGTCGGCCCTCATCCCGAGGCCATCCGTCGCGCGTTCGCCGAGATCCTGGCGGGCGGTGGCAAGGCCGGGCGCATTCCCGAATACTGGGACGGCCGCGCGGCGATGCGCATTGCGTATAAGCTGAAGGACTGGCTGCCCATGCCGAAAGGGGTTCATGCCCTGTCGGACACGAGGATCGTGTAATGGCCGAACGCATCAGGAATGCCATGTCGATCGATGTCGAGGACTATTTCCAGGTGTCGGCATTCGCCCCGCATATCCGGCGCGAAGACTGGGATACGCTGCCGTGCCGGGTCGAGCGCAATGTCGACGTAATCCTCGGTCTGCTTGACGAGGCGAACGCCAAAGCGACTTTCTTCACGCTCGGCTGGATCGCCGAGCGCTACCCGCAGGTGGTGCGCCGCATCGTCGACGATGGCCACGAGCTCGCCAGTCACGGCTACGGCCACCAACGCGCGAGCGACCTCACGCCGGAGCAATTCCGTGATGACATCACTCGCGCCAAGCATATTCTCGAAGACCTTGGCGGTGTCGACATCCGCGGCTATCGTGCGCCGAGTTTCTCCATCAACCGGAAAAACTGGTGGGCCGTCGAAGAGCTCGAGAATGCAGGGTATGTATACAGTTCGAGCATCTATCCGGTGCGCCACGACCATTACGGCATGCCCGATGCGCCGCGTTTTCCGCATCGCCCCAATGGCGCGGCCGGCATTCTCGAACTGCCGCCCACCACAGTTCCGCTGATGGGACGCAACTGGCCTGCTGCGGGCGGCGGCTGGTTCCGCTTGCTGCCGTATTCGATGTCGCGCTGGATGCTGAATCGAGTCAATGACCGGGACCACGCGCCCTGCATGTTCTATTTCCACCCCTGGGAACTCGATGCCGGACAGCCGCGCCAGTCCGGCCTGTCGGCCAGGACGCGCTTCCGCCATTACGTCAATCTGCAACGCATGCCGGGTAGACTGCGTCAGTTGCTTACCGATTTCGAATGGGACCGCGTCGACCGCGTATTCCTGCCAGAACATTGAACATGCAATCCGAACCCCTCCTGGTTGAAACGATGGCGACCGATGTCACGGTGCGCGCGCTGGAGGCGCGCGATCTCCCGCATTGGGATGCCTACGTGAATGCACATCCGGATGCGACGTTCTTTCATCGCGCCGGGTGGAAGCGCGTGATCGAAGCCGCTTTCGGGCACCGCACGCATTTCATGCTCGCCGAACGCGGCGGCGAGATCGTGGGCGTCCTGCCGCTGGTCGAGATCCGCAGCCGCCTGTTCGGGCATGGCCTAGGCTCGCTGCCGTTCTGCGCCTATGGCGGCATCCTCGCCGATCATGATGCCGCCTGGCGCGCGCTCGACGAGGCGGCACAGGCCTTGGCCGTGCGCCTCAAGGTCGGCGCACTCGAATACCGCAACCAGGTGGCCCAGCATGCCCATTGGCCGACCAAGGATCTGTACGTCACCTTCAAGAAAGCCATCGAACCCGACCTTGAGGCCAATATGAATGCCATCCCGCGCAAGCAGCGCGCGATGGTGCGCAAAGGCATCAAGGCCGGTCTGTCGGGCGAAATCGACAGCGACACCACGCGATTTTTCCAGGCGTATTCGGCGAGCGTGCACCGCCTGGGCACGCCGGTGTTTTCGCGTAAATTTTTCCGTTTACTGAAGGAGGAGTTCGGCGACGATTGCGAGGTGCTCACCATTACGCTGGAGGGGCAGGTCATCGCCAGCGTGATGTCGTTCTATTTCCGCGACGAGGTGCTGCCGTATTACGGCGGGGGCGTGGACGCCGCGCGTGCAGTGGCCGGCAACGATTTCATGTACTGGGAATTGATGCGCCGTGCCTGCGAGCGCGGCCTCAAGGTGTTCGACTTCGGCCGCAGCAAGCGCGGCACCGGTTCGTTCGACTTCAAGAAGAACTGGGGCTTCGAGCCGACGCCGCTGTATTACGAGTATTTCCTGGTAACCGACTCCGACGTTCCCGAGATCAACCCGCTCAATCCCAAATACCGCCTCTTCATCCAGGCCTGGAAGAAAATGCCGCTGGCGCTCGCCAATGTCATCGGGCCGCACATCGTCAAGAATCTGGGGTGAGCGTGAAAGAGGGGCTGCTGTTTCTTGCACATCGCATCCCGTTCCCGCCCAACAAAGGCGACAAGATCCGCTCGTTCCATCTGCTGCGGCATCTGAGCACGCGTTACGCTGTCCACCTCGGCGCCTTCGTCGACGATCCCGACGACTGGCAGTATGCCGATGCATTGAAGCCCTATTGTGTCTCGATCAAGCTGTTGCCGCTGAAACCACGCCGCGCCAAGTTGGCGAGCCTGACCGGACTGTTTACCGGCCAGGCGCTGACACTGCCTTACTATCGCAGCAGCGAACTCAAGCGCTGGGCAACCGATCTGGCCGACTCCGGAAAAGTGACGCGTGGACTGGCGTTTTCCTCGGCGATGGCGCAGTTCATGCCGGCGAAGCTGTCCCGCCGCGTGCTTGACATGGTCGACGTCGATTCCGACAAGTGGAGCCAGTACGCCCCAACACAGCGCTGGCCCATGTCCTGGCTCTATGCGCGCGAAGGCCGCAGGCTGGCGGCATGGGAGGCGCAGATGGCGCAGGATTTCGATGCCACGCTGCTGGTGTCGTACAACGAGGCGGCGCTGCTCCAGCGTCGGGTTCCGCAAGCGCGTCACAAGATCGGCGCGTTCGAGAATGGTGTCGATGCCGATTATTTTTCGCCGGCGCGTGACTATCCGAATCCCTACCCGTCCGACGTGTTGGGCGTGGTCTTTACCGGTGCGATGGATTATTGGCCGAACGTCGACGCCGTCAGCTGGTTTGCCGAACGGGTGTTTCCCGCCATCCGCGAAGCTGTACCGGCCGCTCAGTTCACCATCGTCGGCAGCCGGCCGACGGAAGCCGTCCTGGCGCTGGCGCGCCAGCCCGGCGTCGTCGTCACCGGCAGCGTACCCGATGTGCGGCCCTATCTGGCGCACGCAGCGTGTGCCGTAGCGCCCTTGCGGATTGCGCGCGGTATCCAGAACAAGGTGCTGGAGGCGATGGCGATGGCACGTCCGGTGGTTGTCACTGCGCAGGCGGCAGAAGGCATCCGCGCCGAGGCCGGGCGCGACTTCCTGCTGGCGCAGGACGAAGCAGGTCTGGCGGGTGCCGTCACTGCCCAATTGCAGACGCGAACCACCAGCGCCCCGGCGCGCGCCTGCATCCTGGCCCATTACGACTGGGCGCGCAATCTGTCGATGATCGATGCCTTGTTCGATGCGGCGCCTGTCGCATCCTCTGCTCTGGAGACGTGTCCTGCATGAGTGCCTTGCCCGAAACCCTTCCCGCGACCACGCCGCGAACCGGCTGGTGGCTGTCCGCCGGTGTGACGATAGGCATCCTGCTGATCCTGACCGCCATCTTCTGGCCGACTTTCCTCTCGATGGAAGAAGTGTGGGCGCGATCGGAAACCTTTGCCCACGGCTACCTGATCGTTCCCATCAGTATCTGGCTCATCTGGCGCAAACACGACGAACTGGCGCGAATCAGGCCACGCGCCGACCTGCGTGGCCTGTTCCTGCTGGCGGCGGCCGGCGTCAGCTGGCTGTTGGCCGACGCCGGCAGCGTCAATGTCGTCGCCCAGCTCGCATTCATCGCCATGCTGATCGCCGCAGTCTGGACCCTGCTCGGCGCGGCTTTCGTGCGCGCGGCGTTTTTCCCTCTGATGTTCCTGTTTTTCGCAGTTCCGATGGGCGAGTTCCTGATCCAGCCTTTGATGGGCGTGACCGCTGATTTCACCGTCTCAATGCTGCAGGCCACCGGCATCCCGGTGTACCGTGAGGGCACGTTCTTCAGCATCCCCAGCGGCGACTGGTCGGTGGTGGAAGGCTGCTCCGGCCTGCGTTACCTCATCGCCTCGGTGACGCTTGGCGTGCTGTATGCCTATCTCACCTACCGCTCGTGGAAGCGCCGGCTGCTGTTTTCCATCGCCGCGATGATCGTCCCGGTCTTCGCCAACAGCGGGCGGGCCTTCATGATCGTGATGATCGCCCATCTGTCCGACATGAAGCTGGCACTCGGCGTCGACCACTACATCTACGGTTGGGTGTTCTTCGGCATTGTCATGATGCTGCTGTTCTGGATCGGCAGTTTCTGGCGCGAGGACGACCAGGCGGAGCCTGTTTCGCCGCTGCCTGTCGTGCCAGCGGGGTCGGCAGGAGCGGGCGTCGCGTCGCGGTCGATCCTGCCGACAGCCCTCCTCGCGCTGGGCGTGGCCGGCCTGTGGCCGATGTATGCGCACTGGCTCGAATCGCGTCCGCTGCCCGACATGCCGGCATTGCAGGTCGAGGCGGCCGGCGGCTGGCAACCCGGCGAGGTCTTCACGACCTGGGTGCCGCACTGGATCGGTGCCGACCGCCAACTGCGCCGGTCCTATACGCAGGCGGGACATGACGTGATGCTGGAACTGAATTACTACGTAACTCAGCGGCAGGGCGCCGAGCTCATCAACTCGCAGAATTACATGATCAAGCAGAAGGACCCGGCCTGGTCGAACGTCGGCGAGACGATCGTCACCGTACAGATCGACGGGGTCGCGCGGCAGGTGAGACAGGCCAAGATGCGCGGAAGCAATGGCCAGCGTCTGCTGGTGTGGCAGTGGAACCTGATCGATCAGCACTCCGTCGTCAACGACTATCTCGCCAAGCTGATCCTTGCGTTCGACCGGGTCAGGCTGGCACGTGACGACGGCCTGTCGGTGTTGATCGCCACGCCGTATCAGAATGCCGATTTCAAGACGGCAACCGCCACCCTGGCACGTTTTGCAGCGGACATGGAACCTGCCATCGCCCGCGGGCTCGACCAGGTCGACGGGCAGTGACCGTACACATCGTGCATATCGTCCACCGTTTCGATACCGGCGGCATGGAGAACGGCATGGTCAACCTGTTCAATACCCTGCCGCCGCAACGCTACCGGCATACCGTGGTTGCGCTCACCGACTACAGCGATTTTCGCCAGCGCATCACGGCACAACCGGTGGAGTTCCATGCCTTGCACCGTGCGCCGGGGCATGGTCTCGGCTGGACCGTGCGGCTATGGAAACTGCTGCGCCAGCTCAAGCCGGATCTTGTGCATACCCGCAATCTGGCCGCGCTGGAAGCGCAGTTCGTCGCAGCCGCTGCCGGCGTGCATGCCACCGTCCATGGCGAACATGGGCGCGACGTGTTCGACCTGCATGGCCGCAACTGGAAATACAATCTGCTGCGCCGCGCAGCCAGATCGTTCGTGTCGAATTACATTGCGGTCAGCCGCGACCTTGAAAGCTGGCTACGCCAGACTGTCAGGGTGCCGCCGCGCAAGCTGCATCAGATCTACAATGGCGTCGACAGCGTGAAATTCCATCCGCGCGCCGGTGCGCGGCCGGCGGTGCTACCACCCGGATTCGCCGACGCCGACAGCACGGTCTTCGGGTCGGTCGGTCGGATGGTCGAGGTCAAGGACTATCCCACGCTCACGCGCGCCTTCATCCAGATGCTCCAGCAGTCTCCCGAACGGGCCGCGCAGGCGCGGCTGGTCATCGTCGGCGACGGGCCTGCACGTGCGGCCTGCATGGAACTGTTGGAGCGGGCAGGGATGGCGCATCTGGCGTGGCTGCCGGGCGAGCGCCATGACATTGCGGAACTGATGCAGGCATTCGACGTGTTCGTGCTGCCGTCGAAAAACGAGGGCATCTCCAATACCATACTCGAGGCGCTGGCGAGCGGATTGCCGGTGATCGCCACCGCAGTGGGCGGCAACGTCGAGTTGGTGGAAGATGGGGTCACCGGGCGGCTGGTGCCGGCCAGCGACGCGGAGAATATGGCACAGGCCTTGCTGGGTTATCTCGGCGATCCGGAAGCGCCGGCGCGCATCGCGCGGCAGGGCGGCAACGCCCGGCGGCAGGCCGAGCAGCGCTACAGCATTCCGGCGATGGCAGAGGCGTATGCCACGGTATACGACCGGACGCTGGGGCTCCGGCGCTGAGCGGCCGTCGAACAACCCGATAAATCGACAGGGACAGACAACTAGCATGTGCGGCATTACCGGCATTTTCGATACCAGCGGCGTGAACGAGATTTCCCGCGAACTGCTGCATCGCATGAACGAAACCCAGTTCCATCGCGGCCCTGACGAAGGCGGCCTGCACCTTGAGCCTGGCGTGGGGCTGGGGCATCGGCGCCTGTCCATCATCGACCTGTCCACCGGCCAGCAGCCGCTGTTCAACGAGGACGGCTCGGTCGTCGTCGTGTTCAACGGCGAAATCTACAATTTCCAGGAACTGGTGCCCGAACTGGAGGCGCTCGGCCACACCTTCCGCACCCATTCCGACACCGAAGTCATCGTCCACGCCTGGGAGGCCTGGGGCGAAGCCTGCGTCGCACGCTTTCGTGGCATGTTCGCGTTTGCGCTGTGGGACCGCAAGCAGGAAACGCTGTTCGTCGTGCGCGATCGCTTCGGCGTCAAGCCGCTGTATTACGCTTTCCTCGAAACCGGCGAATTCATTTTCGGCTCGGAATTGAAGTCGCTGATGGTGCATCCCAGCCTGGCGCGGGACATCGATCCACTGGCGGTCGAGGAATACTTCGCCTACGGCTACGTGCCGGAGCCGCGCACTATTTTCAAGCGGACGTACAAGCTGCCGCCCGGTTTCACGCTCACGCTCAAACGCGGCCAGTCGCGTGCATTGCCGAAGCAGTACTGGGATATGCCCTTCACCCCGGTGGCGGTGAAGGACGAAGCGGACGCGATGGACGAGCTGGTGGCGCGCATGAAGGAATCGGTTCGTCTGCGCATGATTGCAGATGTGCCGCTGGGTGCTTTCCTGTCGGGCGGCGTCGATTCCAGCGCGGTGGTGGCGATGATGGCGACCCAGTCCACCACGCCGGTGAACACTTGCTCGATCGGCTTCGACGATCCGGCGTTCAACGAAATCGAATTCGCCCAGCAGGTTGCCGATCGTTACCACACGCACCACCACGTCGAAACCGTCGCCTCCAACGATTTCAGCCTGGTCGACAAGCTTGCCCAGGTATATGACGAACCGTATGCCGACTCGTCCGCGCTGCCGACCTACCGGGTCTGCGAACTCGCGCGCAAGCACGTGAAGGTTGCCCTGTCGGGCGACGGCGGCGACGAGCACTTCGCCGGCTACCGGCGCTATCGCTGGTTCCGCTACGAAGAACGCATGCGCGCGGCGATGCCGCTGATGCTGCGCCGCCCGCTGTTCGGCGCGCTCGGCAAGCTGTATCCGAAGGCCGACTGGGCACCCAAGGTCTTCCGCGCCAAGACCACCTTCGAGGCGCTGGCGCGCGACACCGTCGAAGGCTATTTCCACGGCGTCTCGCTACTGTCGGATGCGCAACGAAAACAGCTGTTCTCACCGTCCTTCACGCGCGAGCTGCAAGGCTACCAGGCGGTGGACGTGCTGCGCCGCCATGCGGCGGTCGCGCCCACCGGCGATCCGCTGTCGCTGGTGCAGTATCTCGACATGAAGACCTATCTGGTCGGCGACATCCTCACCAAGGTCGACCGCGCCAGCATGGCACACGCGCTCGAAGTGCGCGAGCCGCTGCTCGATCACGAACTGATGGGCTGGGTGTCGGGCCTGCCGGTCGATCTCAAATTGCGCGGTACGGAAGGCAAATACCTGCTGAAGAAATCGATGGAGCCCTATCTGCCGCACGACGTGCTGTACCGCAAGAAGATGGGCTTTTCGGTGCCGCTGGCCGCCTGGTTCCGCGGCCCACTGGCCGCCACCATCCGCAGCGTGGTGCTCGGCGAACGGCTGGCGTCCACCGGCCTGTTCAACCAGGATTATCTGCGCGAAGTGGTCGAGGCGCATCAGTCCGGCCGGCGCGACTATTCGGTGATCCTGTGGACAGTGCTGATGTTCGATGCCTTCCTGGGGCAGGTGCTGGGCATGGACGGCCAGAGCGTATTCGAGGGCGAGCGGCAAGCGGCATGAAAATCCTCCACGTGTTCGACCATACCCTGCCGTTGCATTCTGGCTATACCTTCCGCAGCGCGGCGATTCTGCGCAACCAGCAAAAAATGGGTTGGGAGACCTATCACCTGTCCGGCCCCAAACAGATCGATTGCACGGTGATGGAAGAAAATGCCGACGGCTTGCATTTCTATCGCACGCCGAAGCCGACGGGGCTGCTGGCGCACCTGCCGGGGGGCGACCCGTTCGCCGTGATGGGAGCCATCGAAAAGCGCTTGCTGGCCTTGGAAAGAGCTGCAACCCGATGTGATCCATGCGCATTCACCAGTGCTGGATGCGGTGCCGGCGATCCGTGTCGGCCGCAAGCTGGGTATTCCGGTGGTCTATGAAATTCGTGCCTTCTGGGAAGATGCCGCGGTCGATCACGGCAGTACGAAAGAGGGCAGCCTGCGCTACCGGCTCACCCGTGCGCTGGAAACATGGGCCGTCAAACATGCAGACGCGGTGACGGTCATCTGCGAAGGCCTGCGCAGCGATCTTGCCGCGCGCGGCATTCTGCCCGGCAAGATCACGGTGATTCCCAATGCGGTCGACATCGACAAGTTTGCCGTCGGCGGCAAGCCGGATGCCGAACTGAAAATGAAACTGGGGCTCGGCGCCAGCCGTGTGCTCGGCTTCATCGGTTCGTTCTATGCCTACGAAGGCCTGGATCTGTTGATCGCCGCCTTGCCGGCGATTCTCAAGCAGATGCCCGACGTCAAAGTTCTGCTGGTCGGTGGCGGGCCGCAGGATGCGGTGCTGAAGCAGCAGGTGATGGCGCTCGATCTGAAAGATCGCGTGATTTTCACCGGCCGCGTGCCACATGGCGAAGTGAACCGTTATTACGATCTGATCGACGTGCTGGTGTATGCGCGTCACCCGATGCGCCTGACCGAACTGGTCACGCCGCTGAAGCCGCTGGAAGCGATGGCGCAGGGGCGGCTGATGGTGGCCTCCGATGTGGGCGGCCACAAGGAACTGATCCAGGATGGCAAGACCGGCGTGCTGTTCCGGGCCGGCCATGCCGGCGACCTTGCCAGCAAGGTGGTGGCGTTGCTGAAGTACGAGCAGGGCTGGGACAGCATGAAACGAAATGGCCGCCAATTCGTGGAATCCGAACGCAACTGGCCCGCCAGCGTGGCGCGCTATCGCAGCGTATACGGCAACCTTGTCAAACCGGGGATGGAGGCGGCGCTTGGCTGACGGATGTACCGCCGATACCGGCCGCCTCGATCTGGTCGTGTTCAGTTCGCTGTTCCCCAGTGCGGCCCGCCCCGCTGCCGGGCTGTTCATCCGCGAGCGCATGTTTCGTGTGGCGCAGCATCGGCCGCTTGCCGTTGTCTCGCCGCAGGCGTGGTTCCCCGGGCAGTCGCTGATCCGCCGGCTGCGTCCTGGCTATCGCCCGCAGGCACCGGCGCTGGAAATCCAGCAGGGTATCCGTGTCTATCACCCGCGCTTCCTGTCGTTGCCCGGCCTGTTGCGCCGGCTCGATGGTACATCGATGGCGCTATGCAGCTTTTTCCTGATGCGGCGTCTGCGGCGCGAAGGCGCACGGCTCATCGATGCGCATTTCGGCTACCCGGACGGCGATGCTGCGACGCGGCTGGGGCGCTGGCTCGGCTTGCCCGTGACCCTGACCTTGCGCGGCACCGAAGTGCCGCATAGCCGCAATCCGGTCTTGCGTCGGCAGCTGGTGCGCGCACTCGGGGCGGCGGCACGGGTGTTCTCGGTATCCGGTTCGTTGCGCCAACTGGCGCTGGATCTTGGCGTCGACGCAAGCAAAACCGAAGTCGTCGGCAACGGCGTGGACACCCAAGTTTTCCATCCCGTCGAGCGTGTCGCCGCCCGCGCCCGCTTCGGCTTGCCAGATCGGGCACAGGTCCTGATTTCGGTCGGCGGCCTGGTCGAGCGCAAGGGCATGCACCGCGTCATCGATTGCCTGCCGCCGCTCATGGCGCGCCATCCGGATCTGCATTACCTCATCGTCGGCGGCGGTGGCGGCGAAGGTGATCTGCGCGCCGAGCTCGAGGCACAGGTCGCCCGGCTGGGATTGACCGGTCGCGTGCATTTCCTCGGTACGCTGCCACCCGACGCGCTCAAATGGCCGTTGTCGGCTGCCGATGTGTTCGTGCTGGCCACCCGCAACGAAGGCTGGGCGAACGTGTTTCTCGAGGCCATGGCCTGTGGCCTGCCCGTCGTGACCACTGATGTGGGCGGCAATGCGGAAGTGGTCTGCCGTGACGCGCTTGGCAGCATCGTGCCGTTCGGTGACGCCGCGGCTCTGCAGCAGGCATTGGACGCCGCGCTCGACAGGAACTGGGATCGGGCCGCGATCATCGACTATGCACAGGCCAACCAGTGGGACAAGCGTGTGTCACAGCTGTTGCGCGCGTTCGATGCCTTGCTGGCTGTGCCCGCTTCCTCCGTCCGGTCTGCGCCGGCGGCCGCCGGACAATGAGTCCCGCCAAACCTGCGACTGGCCATGACGCCCGCAGCGTGTCGACGCGAATTCGGCATGCGCTGTGGCGCCATGCCAAGGCATGGCGCCAACGCCTGCATCCGCGCCCGGTTACCCAGCATGTCTTCGTGGCGGGCATGCAGCGCTCCGGCACCAATCTCCTGATGGACGTGCTGGATGCCAGCGTGGCCACCCAGGTGTTTCACGAGACCGATCCGCGAGCGTTCGAGCGTTACGAGATGCGCGAACCGGCGGTGATCCGGCAACTGGCATTGGCGAGTCCGGCACCGGTTTTCGTGATCAAGGCGCTGTGCGAACTCGATCAGCTTCCGCATTTGATGGCGACGTTCCGTCCCGCCAAGACCCTGTGGGTGGTGCGCGACTGGCGCGACAGCGTCAATTCGGCGATTCGTTCCTTCGGAAACTTCGTTCCGCAGTGGCAGCGGCTGGCGCACGGCGATACGAGCGACTGGCGCGGACGCGGCATGTCACCAGCAACCCGTGAGCTGCTGATGGCCTTGTATCGCCCCGACGCCAGCGAAGCGGAGGGCGCTGCGATCATGTGGTTCTATCGCAATGCGCTGTTCTTCGAGCATCAGTTGGCGACGGATCCCCGTGTGCGCGTGGTGTTCTACGAAGCGCTGGTGCAGAACCCGATGCGCGAGGTCGCGGCGGTATACGATTTCCTCGAATTGCCCGGATTCAACGCCGCCATCGCAGGGCGCATCCATGCGCGCTCGGTCAGGCATCGCAGTCCGCCGGACATTTCGCCGGCCGTCACGGCCTTGTGCGACGAACTGCTGACACGCTTCAAGGCACTGCCCTTGCGGAGTCGGTCATGAGCGTCCCGGCCTGGTTCGCCCGCAACGTGTTTCGGCTTCAAGAAGCGGCGATGCATCGGCCCACGTTCCCCATGCTGGAGGAACTCGAGCGTACCCAGTGGCTATCGCGCGACGACATGCTGGACTACCAGACCGGGCATCTCAATGTGCTGTTGCAAACTGCGCTGGCGCACAGCCCCTGGCATGCCGCCCGGCTGCATGCCGCCGGACTGGTCGAGACCGTTCGGGCGGGGGCGGTGTTGCCGAGTGATTTGTCGCGCCTGCCGACAATGGACAAGCGCGATGCGCGCGAGAACGTCGAACAACTGGTGTGGCGTGGCGTGCCGGGTGGCGTGTTTCCCTATACGACGGGCGGCTCCAGCGGCGAGCCACTGATTTTCCATTTCGGCCGCGCACGTCAGGCCGCGGACGCGGCCGGACGGCTGCGCGCGCGGCGCTGGTGGGGCGTGGCGCCCGGCGAGCGCGAGGTATACCTGTGGGGCGCACCGGTGGAGTTGAGCAAGACCGATCGCATCAAGACCTTGCGCGACCGGCTGGTCAACCAGCTGCTGCTGAATGCGTTCGACATGTCGTCTGCGCGCATGGACGATTATCTGGAGGCCATACAGGCCTGGAATCCGAAAGCGATCTATGGCTATGCCAGCAGCCTGGCGTTGCTCGCGGCGCATGCCGAGACGCGCGGCACGCGGCCCAGGTTGCCTGCGCTACGCGTGGTCAGCACCACCGGCGAGCCCTTGTTTCCCCATCAGCGCGAACTGATCGAACGGGTGTTCGGGGTGCCGGTCTCGGTCGAATACGGCGCGCGCGATGCCGGCCTGATGGCCTTGCAGTCGCCGGACGGGGTGTTGCTGCAGATGAGCGAGACGCATCTGATCGAGGTGCTCGATGCTGCGGGCAATCCGGCGGAGGAAGGCGAGGCCGTGATCACCAGCCTGGTGTCGGCCGCCCAGCCGTTCATCCGCTACCGTACCGGAGACGTCGTGCGTCATTCGGGCCGGCGCGACCCGGGCGGGCGTGGCCTCACGGTGCTGGATACCGTGGTGGGGCGGCAGACCGATTTCATCCTTGCCGCCGACGGCCGCATCATGCATGCCCTGGCGGTGATCTATGTGCTGCGCGCGGTGCCGGGCGTGGGGCAGTTCAAGCTGATCCAGCATGCGATAGACCGGCTCGAGGTACAGGTCGTACCGGACGTGCGCTGGAACGACGAAGCACGCGAAGCCGTGATCCGGGGGTTGCGGGCGCGTCTGGGCACTACGCTGGCCGTCGATATCCGCTTGCTGGACGCGATCGCGCCGGAAGCGTCCGGCAAGCATCGCTATGTGGTGAGTCACGTCCCTGTGCATGGGGCGCTGGCACAGATCGTCCGATGAGTGCCCTGACCTTGAAGCCGCAAGCCTGGCCCGGCCCTGCAGTATTCTGTCGCGACACCTCGAGTACGCAGTATTTTCCAGATGACTTGATGACGGATCGGTCAGGCACCATCATTCCGCCCGTCGCGCAGAAAGCCCAACCCGCATGAGAGACCTGTTCATCACCGGCCTGATTTTCGGCCTGCTGCCTTTCGTCTTCAAACGTCCCTGGCTGGGCATCCTGCTGTGGTCGTGGCTCGGCTACATGAATCCGCACCGGCTGGCGTGGGGCTTTGCCTACAACATGCCGTTCTCGATGATCGTCGGCGGGGTCACCATCCTCGCCTTCCTGGCGTCGAAGGAAAAGAAGGAGATGCTGTGGACGCGCGAAGTCACCGTCCTGCTGATCCTTACCGGCTGGATGCTGTTTACCACCTTCTTTGCGTTCTACCCCGATCTGGCATGGTTCCAGTGGAACAAGGTCTGGAAGATCATGCTGATGGTCCTGCTCACGGTGCTGATCATCAACGAGCGCTACAAACTGCACTGGCTGGTCTGGGTGATTGCATTGTCATTCGGGTTCTATGGCGTCAAGGGCGGGATCTTCACCATCATCAACGGCGGGGTATACCGCGTTCAAGGGCCGACCGGCACCTTCATCGGCGGCAACAATGAAATGGCACTCGCCCTGGTGATGACGATTCCACTCATCCGCTACCTTCATCTTCAGGAAACCCGCAAGTGGGTCAAGATCGGACTGGCCAGCGCCATGGTGCTGACCGGCGTCGCGGCCATTGGCAGCCAGTCGCGCGGCGGCATGCTGGCGATGGTGGCGATGGGCCTGTTCCTGTGGATGAAAAGCCGCAACAAGATCGTCACCGGCTTTTACATGCTGATCGCCGTGGCCATCATGGCCTCGATCATGCCGCAGGCCTGGTATGACCGCATGAACACGATCAAGTCCTATCAGCAGGACCAGTCGGCGCAGGGCCGGATCAATGCCTGGCACACCGCGTTCAACGTGGCGAAGGACCGCATCACCGGTGGTGGGTTCGACATGTTCAGGCCGCCCACATTCCGCCAATATGCCCCGGACCCCTGGAATGTTCACGATGTGCATAGCATTTATTTCGAGATGATGGGCGAACAGGGATTCATCGGATTTGCCTTGTTCATGCTGTTGGGGTTGCTGGCCTGGATCCGTGCCCAGCAGATCATCAAGCGATGCAAGCATGACCCCGAGCGGAAATGGGCCTCCGATCTGGCGGCCATGATCCAGGTGAGCCTCATCGGTTATGCGGTGGCCGGCGCATTCCTGGGTATGAGTCATTTCGACCTGCCTTACCATTTGATGATCATCCTGGTGCTGGCCGCCAAGTTTTCCGGCGTACTGGCAAAGGTGGTTCCTGTCGAGGGCCGCGTCCGGGGCAGCGAGCAGCCCCATCCGTCGAGCCGGTTCAGCCCGGAAAGCGCCGGGCCCGGAGGCTGACCGTGCCAGGGATTCGTTTGCGCCTGCCGCCCGGGCTGGGTCGGGCCTTCTGGCTGGCGTTGCTGCTGACGGGGCTGGTCGAACTGGCCCTGCACAGCGAAGCCGTGATGTTCCGCTACCGCGCAGTATTTGCCCAGGGGCGGGCATACGACAAGCTGTTCGAGGTCGAACGCCACCCGCCGCAGATCCTCTTCATCGGCAACAGTCGGACGGACAACGGTATCGATCCGCGTGCAGTGGAACGGGCCTGGCCGGGTCCCGTCCTGCGTAGCTTTAACCTGGGTTTGCCGGGCGCCAATGCCATCGTGTATCACGGCGAAATCCGGCGTCTGGACGATCGCGGCCTGCTGGGAAAAGCGGCGATTCATACCGTAGTGCTTGGGCTGGATGAAAGCGCCCTGCAGGAAGACAATTCGCTCGGCTACGTCAGCTTTCTTGCCGACCGGCGCGCCCTGTGGGATGCGGGCCGCTATCGCGACTGGCTGGGAAGCCATCTGCGGCTATGGTCGTACAGCGATAATCTTCGCCAGTTGCGCGAACCGGACAAGGCGCTGCGATTTGTCGAGGCCAGTGTGCGTTCGCTCGATCCGGTAGGAGGGGCGGCGGTGGCCTATTCGGGCTATCGAGAAGGTTTCGGCACGGCCCAGAATGCGAGTCAGGTGGCGCAGCAGGAACGTGCGGCCTTGCATCCTCCGGCACCGGCCGTCGAACGCTTTCTATGGCAGGCGATCGATCTCCTGCAGTCGCGCGGAGTACAGGTGTTCGTCACCCTGCCGCCCTTGCGCGACCGTCTTTCTGCGTTTGTCGATCCCCGCTCCGAGGCCGCCCCCTATCGGACATTGCTGGCGCGCCTGCGGCAACGCGGCGTGATCGTGTTGTCCACGCCGACTGGTTTCGGCCCTGACGACTTCGTCAACGCAGGGCATTTGAACGACCGGGGTGCGCAGCGTTACAGCGCCGAACTGGGGCGCCAACTGGCCGCTTGGAAGGATCGATAGGCATGTTGTTCAGCTCCCCGACTTTCCTGCTGTTCTTTGCCGTGCTGCTGATGTTCTACGCGGGCGCACGCAATTATCGCGAACGTGCTGCCGTCATCCTGGTTGGCAGCCTGATTTTCTATGCGTCCTGGAAACCGGTCTATCTCATCCTGCTGGCAGCGTCGGTCAGCCTCAATTATCTGATCTACTCGGGCCTGTCGGCCACCCGCAGCAAGCGGCTGCTGGTGGCCGGCCTGGTACTGAACCTGGGATTTCTGGGGGTCGTCAAGTATCTCGGGATGGCATTGGAAAGCCTGTGGACGCTGGGCACATGGTTCGACCTGCCTGTGGGCGCTGCGCCGCCCGGCTGGGCGGACTGGGCGCTGCCGTTGGGCATCAGCTTCTATACCTTCCACATGCTGTCGGTGATGATCGACGTCTACCGTGGCGAATGGACGCACCGCATTTCCTTTCGCGCCTGGTGGCTCTATGTGACCTTCTTCCCGCATATGATCGCCGGCCCCATCCTGCGTGCCTCCGAACTGGTCGAACAGCTGGAATCCCTGCAGCCGCTGAAGGCGGAGTTCGTCAAACTGGGCGCACTGGTGTTCATGGTGGGCCTGGTCAAGAAAGTATTGTTTGCCGACAATCTATCGCTCCTGACCGACGATTTGTTCAGCCGCCCCGACATGCTGGACTTCTACCTGGCCTGGCTCGCCACGACTTCATTTGCGCTGCAAATCTATTTCGACTTTTCCGGCTACAGCGAAATGGCCATCGGCCTGGCGCTGATGTTCGGCGTGACCCTGCCGCGCAACTTCCTCCACCCCTATACCAGCCGCAGCGTGCGCGAATTCTGGCAGCGCTGGCACATCACCCTGTCGCGCTGGCTGCGCGATTACCTGTACTTCTCGCTCGGCGGCAACCGGCGCGGCAAGTCCCGCAACCTGGCCAATCTGATGATCACGATGCTGCTGGGCGGGCTCTGGCACGGCGCCGCCTGGACCTTCGTGTTCTGGGGATTCCTGCATGGCAGTTATCTGGTGCTGCATCGCCTGCTGCTCGACCTCTATTCGCGGTTGGGCGTGCTGTCGAATTCCTTCAGTGCGCGGCTGCTGTCCTGGCTGGGATGGCCGGTGACGCTTGCACTGGTGTGGATCAGCTGGGTGTTCTTCCGGGCGCACTCGTTTCACGATGCGTGGACCATCACCGCGGCGATGCTGGGGCTGGGAGAGACAACCGAGGTCGCGTCGGTGCGCAGCTATGTGCAGCTGCTGGTATGGGGCAGTCTGCTGCTGACCTTGCTGGAACCGTCCATCGAACGGTTGTTGAGGCAAGGCCTGCGGCGCTGGGGGCAACTGCATTTTACGCTGCGCGGCACGGCCTACGCAGGCCTGGCGCTGACGCTCATTGTCTTTGGCGGCAGCAGCCAGAAATTCATTTACTTCGACTTCTGAGTCCGCTGGCCGGCGTTCGCTTCAGTGTTCGTTCGCCTGCAGCCATTGTTCCAGCATCATGGTCACCCAGATCATCACGCCATAGTAGCTGGCGTACGGTCCGCGCTGCATGGCCAGCATATGGTCCAGATAGGCCGGCTGGATCCAGCCGCGCTGCTTGAAGTCCGCGAGGCTGTCGCCGACGAGGTCGCCGAGCGGGGCGTATTGGGTGCTCCACACGCCGAAGGGCAGGCCGAAGCCGTGCTTGCTCTTGTTGATGATCTTTTCGGGCAGCAGGTCGCGCAGGGCCTCCTTGAAGAACCAGCGCAGCATCTGGCCGCGCACCTTGTAGTCGACCGGCAGATGGTTGGCGAAGGCGACCATGCGGTCGTCGAGCAGCGGATAGTGCACTTCGATGCCGGCCGCTTCGGTCATCGTGCCCACCTTGCGCAGGTCGTTGTCGGCCAGGGTGAACTTCAGATCCAGATGCATCATGCGGTTGATGTAATGGTCGGACGCGGTACGCTCGTAGACCTCGGTGAGTGCGGCATCCGCTGTCGAAGGGTCGACGGCATGGATGAAATCCGGCGCGAGGATCTGGTCGAGCGGGGTACGGTGCAGGAAGTTGTAGCTCTCCAGGCGCAGCGGCAGGCCCATGTTGGCCTGGCGCACGTAGCTTTTCAGTTTGGCCAGGGGAAAACGGTCGGACAACCCCGGCAGGTGCGCGATCGGCTCCACCACGCCGCGCCGAATCGCCGCGGGCAGTCGAAAATAATTCTCGAACAGCTTCTGCTTGGCATAGCGCGCATTGCCGCCGAAGATCTCGTCGCCGCCGTCGCCTGCCAGCATGTGTTCGAACCCTGCCTCGCGCGCGGCCCGGGCGCAGAAATAGGTCGGTACTGCCGAATCGTTGCCGAACGGTTCGTCGTATTCGCGCGCGATGATGGGGATCGCCGTCACGATATCGGCGGGCTTCAGGTAATACTCATGGCTGCGGCTGCCGTAACGCTCGGCAGCGCAGCGCGCGTATTCCATTTCGTCGAATCCGTCGGCATCGAAGCCGATGGAAAAGGTGTCGACCGGTGCGCCGCGTACGGCTGTAAGCGCACCGACAACCGTCGAGCTGTCGGTGCCGCCGGACAGAAACGCCGCGGTGGAAGGGGCATCGGCATCGCGCACGGCCTCGTCCAGTACGGTGCGAAAATCGCTGCGATGGACGTCGAACCCGGCATCGACCGGGGTGTAATCGGCCTGCCAGTAAAACGCGGTGCTGAGCTGGCCGTTTTTCAAGGTGACCATCTGTCCCGGCAACAGTTTGTGCACGCCTTGATAGAGGCTGCGAGGTGCCGGAATGGTATGAAAATACAGGTAGTCGTAGATCGCCTGGGGGTCGATGATCCGCCCGACCGCGGGATGGGCGGTGGCGTTCTGGGCGCTGGTGCCGAACACCAGGTGGCCGCCCCGATACGCATAACAGAGGCGCTCTGCGCCCACGCGATCGAGAACCAGACAGGCTTTCTTCTTGAGCGGCTCCAGCACGGCAAAGGCGAAATTGCCGTGCATCAGCGTGGGCAGCGTCTCGCCGTGGCGTATCCAGCCGTGCGCCACGGCGGTGGCCGGACTGCGGTCGCGGGCGATGAAGGCCAGTTCCTCGTCGAGAAAGACCGGACGCCCCGTCAGCGTGGCAGCGAGACCGTTTTCGACGTGGATATCGGCCTTGCCGAAGCGCGAAGACGCGGCCACTCCCAGCATCTGGCTGCTGTGTTCGTGCAGCAGCCCCTCCTGTGCCGGGTTGGCCGCTCCTCTCATATGCCGGATCAGGTCCTGATGCGCGCCGTGGTCGCCCAGCCAGCCAAAAATGCCATCCATGGTGTGTTGTGTCAGCGTGATACGGGATAATGTCCGCCAATATAAACGAGCTGGCCGATTGGCACGAATCCTGTTTGCCCGGTTGCGGGGTGATCGGACTCCGTTTGATAACGACAGAAAGTCTATGAGTTTGAGTGAATTTGCCGAAAAGGTGGTCAAGACGCTGGCATTCCATGCACGGCAAGCGCGTCGCGCCTTGCGCAGCATGCGCTGGCAGCTTTCGCCGCGGCCGGCGGAGCGCCCCATCATCGTGATCGGCTGCTCGCGGGCCGGCACCACGCTGGTCTACAAAACCCTGTCCGAAGCGCGCGAGATCGGCAGTCTGCAACGCGAGACCCACGATTACTGGACGGGCCTGCACCCCCTGGCCGACAAGAACTGGGACACGCACGCGCTGGATGCAACGGATGCCAGCGCAGCCGAACGCGACGACGTCAGCCGCTACTTCTACAGCTGGACCGGCCATCATCGCTGGGTCGACAAGAACAACCAGAACGGATTGTGCGTCGCCTATCTGCGGGAATTGTTTCCCGATGCCGTGTTCGTCTTCGTCAAGCGCAGCCCGGGCGACAACCTCAATTCGCTGATCGAGGGCTGGCGCAAGCCCGACGAATTCGCCACCTGGTCGAACGATTTGCCGGCGAAGGTGGCGGTGGAAAACGGGCAGCTGAAACAATGGTGTTTTTTCCTTGCCGACGGCTGGCGCAATTACGTGAACGCGCCGGTCGAGGAGGTCGCCGCCTTTCAATATGCCGCGGTCAACCGGGCCATTCTCGATACCAGGGCCGGCATTCCTGCCGGGCAGTGGGTCGAGGTGTTCTACGAGGATTTCCTGCGTGACCCGGTTGCTGCCTTTCGCCGGGTGTTCGAAGGCTGCGGTCTGGCATTCGATGCGCACCTGCAGGCGCATTGTGCGGAAGTGCTCGACATTCCCTATAACGCCTTTTCCGAAATCCGCCTGGATAAATGGAAGGACGGCCGCAACCGGGAGAAGATCGAGCGGGTGCTGCCACAGGTGGAAGGCGTGGCGGCGGAGATGGGGTATCGATGACCGTACTGGCACTGCTCCTGGCGATGGTGATACTGCTATGGGCAGGGGTGCTGCTGGCATTCGCCGGTCCGCTTGTCGCACGCTGGCGCGAACCGGTGCTGCGTCATCCCGTGCTCATCGTCGAAAGCGATGACTGGGGCGCGGGGCCATTGCCCCAGGCGGATGCATTGGCCCGCCTGGCGGCCCTGTTGCAGCGCATACGCGACCGCCACGGCCGTCCGGCCGTCATGACGCTGGGTGTCGTGCTGGAGGTGCCGGATGGGGCCCGCATCGCAGCGAGCCGCTTTACGGAATATCACGCCTTGACGCTCGCTGACGAGCGTTTCGAAACGGTGTGTGCGGCGATGCAGGCAGGCATCGCCGCCGGGGTGTTTGCGCCCCAATTGCATGGCCAATGTCATTACTGGCCGGCCGCCTTGCTGGCTGCGGCACAGAAAGATATAGCGGTGCGGGATTGGCTGGCCACGCCGGAGCCTGCCGCGACCGAGGCGCTGCCGTCCCCCTTGCAGAGCCGCTGGGTCGATGCCTCGGATCTGCCGTCGCGCGCACTGCCGAACGCGGCGATCGAGCAAGCCGTTGCCGCGGAGACGGCAGCGTATCGGACCGTGTTTGGCCGGTTGCCGCAAGTGGCGGTTGCCACGACGTTCATCTGGAACGAAGCCGTCGAGGCGGCGTGGGCGCAGTCGGGGATCGACGTCGTCGTTACACCTGGCCAGCGCGCCACGTGTCGGGATGCCGCGGGCCGGCCGGGATGCGTGGATGCGTCGATGTTGTCCGGCGCGCGTTCGCGTGTCGGGCAAACCTATCTGGTGCGCGATGTGTATTTCGAGCCGACCCTGGGCCATGGGCCGCAGCGGCTGGCAGATGGGCTCAAGACGCGCACCCGACAGGGACGGGCCTGTCTGGTGGAAACCCATCGCTTCAATTTCCTGCAGGCAGCGGATGCCAGCCTTGCGGCACTCGAAGCGGGATTGAATGCAGCTTTGACCGCTTGCCCGCACGTGCGCTTTCTCACGCCGCTCGAACTGGCGCACGCGATCGAAAAACAGGATCCGGCCTGGATCGAAGGCCGGTTGCGCCGTCGCCTTGCTGTCTGGCGCACCCGGCTGGACGAGGTGCCGCGCTTTCGCCGGATGGCCCGCCTCAGCGGTCTGGCGCTGCCACTGGCCTGGCTGGGACGTTCGGTATGAGCCCGCGTTTCTCGGTCATCATTCCCGCATTCAACGCAGCCGCTACCCTAGCGCGCGCCATCGAGTCGGTGCGTGCGCAAAGCTGGCCGGTACATGAAATCATCGTGGTGGATGACGGCTCGACCGATGCCACGGCCGATATCGCGCGCCAATTCGGCGAGGCGGTGCGGTTGATCGGGCAGCCCAACAGCGGTGTGTCGGTGGCGCGCAACGCGGGTGCGGTCGCCGCTACGGGCGACTGGCTGGCGTTTCTCGACGCCGACGACTGGTATGCGCCCGATCGCATCGGACTCCATGCGGCATGGATTGCCGAGGACGCCTCGCTGGATTGCCTGACGGGCGACTACGAGTATCGCGATACGGACGGAAAGCTGCTCGGCACGTCGATGGCGCAGCACGAATCGGGACGCCTGATGCTGGCCAAGGCGGCTGGAACCGTACGGGTGGTGATGGATGCACCCGCAGAAATCGCGGCCTTCGTGGCCGATCATTTCGGCGACACGCACACGTTGTCGGTTCCGCGCGGCCGCTTTATCGAACTGGGGGGCTATCCGACCGGGTTCAAGGTCTGCGAGGATGTCCATTTCCTGACCCGGCTGGTGGCCAATAGTCATCGTATCGGCGTAATCTGCGAAAGCCTCGGCGTGTACGTGATACACGGCGGCAGCGCCACGCGCCGCAATCCGGTGGCGGCGCAGCGTGAGAATGTGCGCACGCTGTCCGATCTGGTGCGGCTGGCCGAACGTTTTCCGACGCCGGTCAGGCAGGGGGTGGCGAGTCGGATGTACGGCGCCCGCTACAACCTCGGCTGCGCACTGAGCAAGGGGGGCCAGCGTGTCGCGGCCGTCCGGGCCGTGCTGCCGATGCTGATCGCGCGCCCCGGTTGGCGAAGCCTGCGTGCTGTGCTGTCGATGCTGACCGGCTGAGCATGCCGGCTTTGCCGGGCTCCGCTAGGTACATGGCTGGCATTGAGAATATCCGAATGGAAGGCTTGTCTGGGCTGAACGAGGCTCCTGGATGACATGAGTAAGGTATGCAGATTACTGTTGTAATCACGACTCACGATCGTCCCGAATTGCTTCGCGAGGCCATTGCCAGTGTCGAGGCGCAGCGCTTCGATGAATGGGATGTCATCGTGGTGGACGATGGGTCCTGTCCTGCCGTGACGCTCAATCCTATGCAGGGGGGACGCATCAGGTTGTTGCGGAACGAGGCGGCGCAAGGGCCCTCGGAAGCCCGCAATATGGGAATGCGAACGGCGACCGGCGAGACGATCTTCTTTCTCGACGACGACGACTTGCTCGGTGCCGATGCATTGGCGAGAATCGATGCCGCTTTCCAGGGCGATGCGAGTCTGAATTGCCTGTTCGTGAATGTGGAACCCTTTGGCAGCGAGGCCGAGGGTACCCGACACAATCAGATGCAGGCGGTGACGCGTGTGCTCGCCACGATGGGCGAGCGCCTGGAGGGCGCTGAAGACGTGTTGCGCCTGCATGCCGACCTGTTGTTTGCTGCATTGCTCGAGCGTATCCCGATGGCGTTTCAGCGGGTGGCGATCAAGCGGGCCCAGTTGCAGAAAGTCGGGCTGTACAGGGGGCAAGGGTTCGAGGACCTGGAATGGTATTACCGGGTGGCGCTCCGTTGCACATGCGGCCTGCTCGTGGCGCCTTGTTATCGCGTGCGATGCGAGGGGCAGAGTTATTTCAGCCGGCCGGAGGAAAAACAACGCCTCATCGACACCATCATCCATATTCGCAAAGGACTTTTGAGCCTGGACGAGGTTGCTGCCACACCACTGCTCAAGCGGTTGACGACGGCTTCCCTAGCAAACGCCCATTTCAACAAGGCCTATTACGCGTACCAGAATCACCAGGCTTTTCCCTGGCGCAATTTTTTCGACTCAACAGTCAGCGGGCTGTACTGGCACCACTTCAGCCTGGCAGGGAAAGTACTGAAGAATCGCATTCGTCAAGCGATAACGCGACAGCATTGATGCGGATTGTGGAGATTGTTCTCGGCAGTGTGCAAGGTGCGAAAGGGCCCAAGTCACGGCATAACTCGCCTGATTCCGGACAAGGCCGTTATCATTCAGGCATGCTGCATTGACATGCTCGATCCCGCAGAAATCTCAGACCGACAAATAACCGCTGCAGGCACCGATGACGCCATACGGCCTGCCCATTTCACTCATCATGAATCGTCTGCTCGTCCTCACCGAACTCTTTCTCCCGACCAAGGGCGGTACGGCCGTGTGGGCCGCGGAGGTGTACAGGCGTCTCGGCGGCAAGGAAATCCATATCGTCACTGCCGACGTGGCCGGCGCGGCGGCCGTGGATGCGGCGCATCCCAATACGATCCACCGCCTGAGCCTCAGACGCGTGGCTTGGCTGCGTCCCGAATCGCTCGCGATGTACGCCCGTTTCTTCTTCCGGTCACTGCGGTTGGCGTTCACACACCGCTTCGATGCCGTGCATGCCTTCCGTGCGCTGCCGGAAGGGCTGGTGGCATGGGGTGTGGCACGCCTGACGTTCAGGCCGGTGGCCATCTATGCCCATGGCGAAGAACTCACCAGCTGGGGGAGTGGCCGGAAATTCAGGGCGATGCGGTTCGCCCTGCGCCATGCCGACCGGGTCGTCGCCAACAGCGACCATACGCGCGACACCTTGCGGGACATGGGCGTCGACCCGGCTCGCATCACGCTCATCTATCCCGGTGTCGATGTCTCGGTATTCCGGCCGGGGTTGGATACCACGGGGTTGCGCGAGAGCCTGGGGATCGGCACGGACGAGAAACTGCTGTTCTCGGTCGGCAGGCTGTCGCGTCGCAAGGGCTTCGACCAGATGATCCGGGCCGTGGAGCGATTGCATGCCGAAGGGATGCCGCTGCGCTATGTCATTGGCGGGATAGGCGAGGATGCCGATTATCTGGACGGATTGATCCATGACCTTGGCTTGACGGGCGTGGTTCATCGCATAGGCCTGGTCAAGGAAGCGGATCTGCCGCGCTGGCAGAATGCCTGCGATATATTTGCCATGCCCAACCGCGAGATCAACGGCGACAATGAGGGTTTCGGCATGGTCTTCATCGAGGCGGCCGCCTGCGGCAAGCCGAGCCTGGCCGGCCTGGCCGGCGGCACGGGCTCGGCGGTCCTGCATGGCGAGACGGGGCTGCGGGTGGATGGCACGTCGGTTGATGCCGTGGCAGACGGTTTGCGCAACCTGCTGACGCAGCCGGACGTGACCCGTGATTGGGGGCAACGTGCCCTGCAGCGGGTGGAACGCGAATTTTCCTGGGAGCGGGTGGCAGAGAAAACCCGCCAACTAAACATGACAACAACCCGGTCCTGAGCCGCATCCATGACAGATACCGTATACCCTTGGCCCGTCGCCGTTTTTGCCCATAACGAAGCGCGCAACATCATCGCTTGCCTCGATAGCCTGCAGGCTGCCGCGACCCACCCGCTCGCCTGCCATGTACTGGCCAATGCCTGCACCGACCGGACCGAAGCGCTGGTACGCGAATATGCGGCGGATCACCCCCATGTCCACCTCGTGTCGATCGCATTGGGTGACAAGGCCAACGCCTGGAACGTATTCGTGCATGAGATTGCCGTGTGTACGGAGATGCCCTGTTTTTTCATCGATGGCGACGTGCGTGCGGTTGCCGGCTCGCTGGACGCCATGGTGCAGGCACTGGCGCAGCATCCCCAGGCAAACGGCGTGTCGGCATTGCCGCAAAGCGGTCGCGGCGTCGCAGCGTTCCAACGCGACATGCTCCGGGACAATGGCGTAGCAGGCAATTTATACGGCTTGCGGGGAAGCTTCGTGGAACGCATCCGTGCCCAGGCCATCAAAATGCCTGTCGGCACCATAGGCGAAGATGCGCTGATGGGCGCGATGCTGAAATGGGATTTGCAGGGCGACACCCGCTGGGACAACAATCGGGTGGTCGTGGCCCGCGCGGCCGGGTTCGCATTCGATTCGGTGTCGCCCTGGCTTCCGCGCGAATGGAAAAAATACTTCCGGCGGCGCGTGCGCTACAGCGTGCGAGGGTATCAGAACAAAATGCTGGGGCGAGCCATACAGCCCGCCGGGTTCACTGTACTGCCATGTCACGTGCGCGACCTGTACTCCCGTTACCCGGATGTGCTCAGGCTGGAGTGGCGCGGACTGAACACTCTGTTTGACTGGCTGGCCATCCGGGAGATACGGTCGGCATGACGGAATCGAGATGATTGAGAAAGGACGTGCGATGAAGACGCTTACCAGTTTGGTGCTGGGACTCGCAGGACTTGTCATGGCCCTGCCCGCTGCCGCGGAATGGAAGCCAAGCCCCGCGGAGATGACCACGCTCCCGCCTTATTGTGCGGCGCGTTTCGATGAAAAATCGGCAGCGTACAAGAGCTGGCGGGAGTCCATGGGACTCGATTTCATGCACGTCCATCATTACTGTGCCGGACTCAATTTTGTGAACCGGGCGCGTGGCATGGGGTCGTCCAGCAAGTACCGACAGGGCACGCTGGAAGCGGCGCTGCGCAACTTCGATTACATGCTTGCCCATACCCACCCGGATTTTTCGCTGCGCCCCGAAATCCTCATGAATCGCGGCATTGCCCTGTCAATGATGAAGCGGACGGGCGAAGCGGTCGGGGATCTGATGAAAGCGATTGAGGCGGATCCGAAACAGCCCCGCGCCTACATGACGCTGGCAGACATGTACAGCCAGCAGGAGAATCGCGCCAAGGCACTGGAGACCGTCACGGAGGGCCTCCGCCACAATCCCGACGCCAAGAGCCTGCAACGGCGCTATACCGAGCTGGGCGGCAAGCTGCCCTACCCGGCCCCTGTCGAGCCCGCGCCGGTTGCCGTTCAGACGGGCACAGACGCCGCACCGACGCCCGGTTCTGGTTCCACGCCGCCCGTGGAGTCGGCCGACAGCGCGCCGCCGTCTCCCGCCGAGACGCCTGCAGCGCCGCCTAAAATCGGCTCGCCGACCAATCCCTACTGCCGCTTCTGCCCGGATTGATCAAGGCCAGGGCGTTGCCGCGACGCCTGGACGAAGGCCTGCAACCGGGCCCATAAGTCCGCCTTCACCTGCGGGTGGTGCGCCGACACGTCGTGCTGGCAGGCAGGGTCGGTTTCCAGGTCGAACAGACTGAGTACATGGCCTGTCTCGAGCGGCTGGTAGACCAGTTTCCAGCGGCCGCTTCGGATCATGCGGTCCTTGGCGTCGAGGATGGCGTTGCAGTATTCGGACTTGATCGCCAGAGTGCCGCTGGCGCGGTCCGGCACCTCCATCAGTTCCAAAAGATTGGGATAGCGCAGGTGCGCATCCGGCAGGCCGGGAATATGCGCAATCCAGATGCCGGTTTCATTGAAGGCGTCGAGTTCGGGGCAGGCGCTGTCCGTTTCCATGCACCCTGCGAGCGACACGCCGTCCAGACTCGCGACGGGTGGAGCGCCGATAAGCTCGAGCAGGGTGGGGACGAGGTCGATCGAGCGCACTACCTGGTCCACCTTGCCGCGTGCAGGATGACCGGGGGCGCGGATGACGAGCGGAATGCGCGGACTGAAATCGCCGACGGCGGAATTGCCCTGTCCCCAGGTGTCGTGCTCGAAGAATTCCATGCCGTGGTCGGAGTAGACGACGATGATCGTATTGTCGGCCAGGCCGCAGACATCCAGGTGCGCCAGCATCTTGCCGACTTCGTCGTCGAACTCCGCCACGCAGCCGTCGTACAAGTCGATGATCTGGTCGAGATCGAATTCCTCCCTGGGTGCGCCCTGACGCCGGATGATCTCGAACGGGTCGGCGAGCCGGGCCATCGCGAATTTTGACTCGCCGGCATAACCCGGGTCGGCGAAGCGCGTATACCACGGCCATTCCGAGGCAAAGGGGGGATGCGTGGTGGAGTAGAACACATTGAGGAAGAACGGCTGGGCGCTTTCCGCCAGGCGCGACACCAGACGCCGCGCGCGCTTGCCGAGCGGCTGCGTGAGGGGCACCCCGCCCAGGTAATACACCTCGGGCAGCAGCCGCCGCCCCAGCCGGTTATGGACGAACAGGGAAACGAACAGCCGCAGGTCCTTGGGGCCTTGGCGGATGAGGTACTTCAGGTTCCACTGGTCTTCCGGCAGATCGGTGTAGTCGAAGCCAAAAGAGAATTTTCCCATATCGGCACCGCACCAGTCCGAGATTGCCGCGGTACGATAGCCGACCTGTTTCAGCCACACGGGCAAGGCATCCACGCTCAGCCGTGTGGCCTCGTGATCCGCATAATTGTCGCGGATGCCGTGGGTGTGGGGCCAGGTTCCGGTCAGCATGGAGATCAGACTCGGTGCCGTGCGCGCGCACGGCACATAGCAGTTGGCGAAGAGTGCGCCGCGCTCGCCCAGTCGGTCGATATGGGGCGTCAGCATGCGGCGATACCCCAGCGTGCCCAGCCGGTCGGCGCGCAGCGTATCGGACCCGATCATGAGGATGTTGGGCTGCGAATCTGGCGCGCGCGCAGAGCGCTTGCGCGGCGCGCGTGCCTCGGGCTGCCAGCCTGCCCACACGATCGTCCCGGCAAAGAACAGCGTGGCCGCCCACAGGGCCATCAGGGTGGCCACGCGATTTTCCTTCGCCAGCTGCCAGGAGGCCGCCACGAACAATAGCCCGATCAGGCCGATCCACAGAGCCTGCAGTCGGGCGATGCGTGCCGGCGTCATGGCATGCCAGAGTCGATATAGCCGGCTCATGCGGTAATGCATCGACGCCGCCAGCAGTCCGGGATTGAAACGCAGCTTGCGAATGAATTGCAGTCCGAAACCGCCGAGGATGCCGAGCAGTGCGGCAACGGCGGCCAGCCATGCCGACCAGCCTGCGCCTGTCGCCGTGGCAAGCATGAAATAGAGCAGCACGCCGGCCCCCCCGGTGAAAAGCATGAGCGCAAAGGCCCAGGCCGTCAGGCGTGCCAGCGAAAACAGCGTGTAGCGGCGGTAATGCTTGAGCACCTCGTCGCGAATGCGGGGACCGGTATGCGAAAAATCGAGCAGCGATTTGGCGAGCAGGGCGGTCGTGCCGATCCCGGCTACGCCCAGGGCGGGAAGCAGGCCGGTCCAGCGAGCGTCGCCGCTGGTGAACCAGGCGATCAGGCCGCAGACAGCGGTGAACAAGGCCAGCGATTCGGTGAGCACGATGCCGCGGTCGGGTGGGAGTTCCAGATTCTTGCCACGATGCCCTGACTCGCGGCAGCCATGGATCTCGCCCAGGGCTGCCGCGGTGCGCACCCAGTAAAAACGCCGCTTGGCCCACGACAGGCTGAATGCGCTGTGGGCGCCATACTCGGCCAGCTTGCGCCACATGTACAAGGGAACCGAGCCGTTGCCACGGAGGCGAGCGGTCGAGCGGGTTCGCTGATAGCTTTTTTTCAGGAGATAGCCGAGCCGAAGTCGTTCCGTGTCGACATAGTGGTACTGCACGATGGCCGGCGCGTATTGACAGTGCTCGCCGCGCGCCAGGGCACGTAGTACGTATTCGCTGTCCTCCCCGCCACCGAGGTCGTGTCCATGCGGTCCCAGCTCGGTGGAAAATCGGCCGGCCAATTCGAACACGCGACGGCGCACGACCAGATTGCCGCCGCCCGGTATGGGGCCGGTCTCGGCCGTGACGGCCCGGGGCGTATCGCCCTGGTCGTAGCGTGGAACCGGCAACGGGTAGATACGGTAGGGACCGTCATCGTGTACCCAGGCAGGCTCGCTGCCATCCCAATCCGGCAAAATCCTTCCGCAGTACAGGCCGGCCTCTGGCCAGGCCGCAGCGGCCTGTTCGATGGCCGTCAAATAGTTCTCGTCCACCCGGTGATCGTCGTCCACCAGAGCAATGAGTTCGGTTTCGATGGTCGGGATGGCGGCATTCAGTGCATGGGATTTCCCGGGTGTGGGTACGTCGAGCACCTGCAGCGGCAAACCGTTTTCGGTCGCCTGGCGAGCCTGGTACGCCTGCATCTGCGCCACGGTGTCGTCGCTGCAGGCATTGGCCGCCACCAGGATGCGCACGGGCATGGCGGGGCGGCGCGCACGGTTGAGCGACGCCAGCGTCTTTTGCAGCAGATCCGCCCGGTTGTGGGTGCAGATGAGGATAGTGAGCGCGGTCACGCGAGTGCCCGTCGGGTACGTTTCCAGAAACGGGTCAGTACCTTGTTATGCAGGCGGTAAGCTGCTTTCACGGCGAGTGCGGGGGGTGTGCCCGGCGTGATCAGGTCGTAGCCGAACTCGCGCAACGTCCTGCCGGCCACGCTTTCGAAGGCCCTGATCTGGGCTGGCGTCATCTTGCTGCGCCATTTTCCCGCGTTGTCGGCTTTCAGGGGTTCATGCACCAGAGGGGTCTTGCCCGGGTCGTCCACCGACGTGACGGCAAACAGCTCGGCCGAGTAGGGTTCACCCAGGAACGTGCAAATCCGCTGCATGCTGTCTTCGGGGTGCGTGAGCAAGTCCTCGTAGCGCAACTCCATGTATTGCTGGGGCGGCAACTGGCTGCCCAGCGCGCGGCCTTTTTCGACGTAGCTTTCCCAGTATTCCGCCGCGAAATACGTGTTGTACACGGAGAAATCGTGCTGTCTACCGAACAGTGACAGGGCGACATCGCGTCCGTCGCGGATCAGGTGCACGATCTGGGCATCGGGAAACCACTCGAGCAGTTTGGGGAGATGCATCACGTAATAGGGGGTCTTGTCGCCCCATCGGGACTTTCCTTCGCCCCGCGCATTTTTCTCGAACAGTCCCGAGATGATCGCCGGCATTGTGTGCCGGCCTTCAGCATGAAGTGTCTGGGCCAGCAGGTCGACATCGAATTTCAAGCCATGCAGATCGGTCTCCAAAAAGTCCCGGCTTTGTTCATACATGGCCTGCAGCACGCGACGGGTATTGTCCGCCTGGCGGAGGTCGCCAAAGCTTTCCAGGTTGTGGTACAGCGGAATGAAGAAATGCGATTCCCCGGTGGGGAGCGAAATGTGCGGGTGATTGCGCAGCCGGTACTGCAGCATGGTGGTGCCGGAGCGCGGTGCCCCGACGATGAAGATCGGGCCTTGCTGACGTGATGGGGACGGGAAAGACGAGGTCACGTGGAGGGTCCAGTCAAACGAACGTATCTGAATAGGGTATGGGGCATGAGGCCGTATCGCGGGAAAACGGAGCGGATGCGCCAGTGCTGCCGCTGCAGCCAGCGGTTTCGCTGCACCGCCTTGCGCCAGGTGTTCGCGTCATGCCTGGAGGCCAGCTGGCTCAATGTGTGCAATCGTACATCGGGCTGCTGGCGGAGCCATCGAAACAGATCCGAGAGTTGCTCGAGCGTCAACGGTGCATCGGCGCGCCCGGACTCCTGGAAGTCGTAATGGTGCATGACAGCCACGATAGCCAGATCGCCGTGCGGATGACGTCGTGCTTCGGCGAGCGCCGGACGGAGTTCGGTGAGCTGGCATGTGCGCGGAAGCTCGGTGAGACGGCCGGACTCGACCGGTCCGTGTTCGCTGCCTGCCGAGAGGTAGAGGAAATCCTGTTCGGCAAGAACGGCAGCGGTGATGGGGTCGAAAGTATTGAACGGCGGAACGAATCCCGGGATCGCACAACCAAAAACCTGTCCGAGCGTCGCTCGCCCAGCCACGATCTTCTTCGTTTGCTCCTCCGGATCAAGACCGGCGAACTCGGAAGGGAGGTTCGCCTGGGCCCAGCAGGGTTCATGGCTGAACCCGTGCTGGGCGATTTCCATCCTGCCGGATTGCCGGGCCTCCACGAGGTGAGGCACATCATCGGCAGACAAGGCGTGCTTTCCGGCATGGGGAATCACCGCAAAGGTGGCGCAGACATCCTGCGTGGCCATGGCATGCAATATTCCGCGCTCGAGTGCGTGGTCGCTGACCGCGGATGGATCATCGAAACGGATGGCAACGTCGATCATGGTCAAGCCCCGGATCGGTTTCGGTAGCCTTGCAGGCTGCCCAGCGCATGGGCGGCATTCATCGCCTGACGGATCAGCCCGGGCTGTCCGCTGATAGCCAGCTTCAATGTCCGGCCGCAGTGATTCAGAAACTGGGTGACCATGAAAAGAGGGACGCCGAACAGAGTGCTGGGATAGCGTGGCAGCGAAAACCGGCCATGGCGTACCCCGGCCCGGTAATGCAGCTTGATGAAATAGCTGCGCGTGAGCCGCCAGGATTCGACGGCATGCAGCACGACCATTTCAGGGCAGTAGCGGATCCGGGCTTTACGCTCGAGCAGGGCACGCAGCATCATGGCGTCTTCGCCGCCGCCGACATCCTTGCCTTCGCGGTTGTAGCGGATATCGAAGCGCAAGGCGGGGTCGTTGCGGAACAGGCGCATGTCGTACGCGACATTGCCGGTCCAGATGGGCGTGCTCATGTCCTTGATCCAGAAGCGTTGCGGCCCGAGATCGAGTTCGGCCAGAAAGCCGAGTAGCTCGTCTTCGAGCCACGATGGCCGTGGGATTGTTGTGAAATCGGTTTCCACGCGCCCTCCGGCACATTCCGCGCCTTCGTTCAGAATGGCATCGACCGCTGCATCGAGCAGGCCGGGCAGCGGGATTTCATCGTCGTCGATGAAGACCAGAATGTCGCTCTCCAGCGCCTCGGCAATGCCGCGGTTGCGTGCGGCCACGATCCCCTGCACGGGCTCGGTGACCCAGCGCAGCGTCGGGCCCGGCAGTTGTTCAAGGCGGGCGAGGATGTCGACCGTTGCGTCGCTACTGTTGTTGTTGATCGCCAGAATTTCGAAGGGTATCGGGCAGGTTTGCGCGCGCATCGCCGCCACAAGTGTTTCCAGCCGGTCCGCACGGTTATAGGTGCAAAAAGCGAAGGTAAGCACAGGCATGGCGACGGTTCAGATGGAATTGCGCGTGCTGCGCCGGGTATCGATCATCCGGATCAGCGATTCGAATACCGATGCAGGCAAGAAACTGGCCAGGATGTATTTGGCATCGCGCGCCTTCCATTCTGTCTTGCGGGACGCGCGACGGAACAGGCGCCGCGCGGAATCGGTATCGCGCCGCCAATGGCAGCGATAGGCCTCGGGCAGCAGCGAGCCATACACCCGGTCATCACGTTCGGCCCGGCTGAGATGGGCGACCTGGGCGGGATGCCGGCGGACGAAGTCCTCGCGCACGGCAATGGCATCGAAGACCTGGCGCCAGCGCGGGATGTGCGCATTACCGCGCGGATAGCGGCGATAGAACGCCAGCACCTCGGGGACGCGCACCACCGTGGGCTGGAGGGCGAGCATGCGCAGCCACATGTCGTAGTCCATGGCGGTGGGCAGACGTTCCGAAAATCCGCGCAAGGTGTCGATAAGCTGACGCCGCACCAGGACGCCGTTGATCGGCCACGGGCAGGATTGCAGGAACAATGCGGTGGCGTCCGACTGGACATAGTCGGGCGGGATGTAGGGATGTGTGCTGGCGGCGGCTTCCCCTACGTTTTGCCAGCCGCAATACGCCACATCGGCAAGGGTTTCCGTCATCGCGGCGTGCAGCCGGTTGAGTGCGTCGGGGTGCCAGTAATCGTCCGCGTCCAGAAAGGCAACGAAATTGCCATGCGCATGGGACAGGCCGTGATTGCGCGCCGCATACGGGCCGCTGTTGGTCTGGTGCAGCACGGTGATGCGGTCGGGGTTGCCTGCCGCCAGGCGTTCGACGATCCGCATGGACGCGTCGTTCGACCCGTCGTCCACGACGATGAGTTCGACATTCCGGTAGCTTTGCTGTAGCACGCACTCGATCGCCTCTTCCACGTAGGGCGCGGCGTTGTAGCAGGGCATGACGACGGAGATCAGCGTGGGGTCGAAGTTGTCCATACGGCTGTGTTTACGTATTCCGGTCTCGCAACCCGATCAGCCTCCGATGCCAGGATTCGGGCAGCCAGGCGGGCAACATGTATTTCCAGTCGGTGAGTGTGCCATAGCCTTGTTTCATGACCGTACGAAAAATAAGCCGCGCGGCGGGCAGGTCGCGCTGCCAGTAACTGGCGTAGCCGCGTTGCAGCAACTCGCCCACGGTCAGCGCGCGTCTGTCGGCATGGCTGAGTGCGGCGTGGAAAGCGGAGTGGGCGGCCAGATAGCTGCGTTGTGCCTGCCAGTGTTGCAGCGCCGCCCGGGCATGGTCGGCCGAGGCCTGGCCGTTGCCGTGGAAATGATAGAAGGCCAGTACTTCCGGTACGCGGACGATGGGAGCATGCGTCGCTACTTGCAGCCATAGCGCGTAGTCCTCGGCATTCTTCAGGGAGGGGTCGAAACCGTTTGCGGCCAGCACGGCCTCGCGCCGGACCAGCGCGGCATGGATCGGCCAGCGGCAGCCGGCAAACAGGGTTTTCGCCTTGTCCGGGGTTTCATAATCGGGTGGCACGAACGGCTCGCCACGTCCGCCGGGCAGTCCGAGGTTCTGCCAGCCGCAATACGCCAACACCGCATCAGGACGATGCTGCAATGCAGCTTGCATCTTTTCCAGGAAGCGCTCGGCCCAGGTGTCGTCTGCGTCCAGAAACGCCACATACTGGCCGCGCGCCGCCGCCAGACCGGCATTGCGTGCGGCGCTGGCGCCCTGATTGGACTGGGCGAGCGTGCGGATCCGTGGGTCTGTCTGCGCCTGCAGCCACGCCAGTGTGGCGTCGCCCGATCCGTCGTCGATGGCGATCAGTTCCCAGTCCGGGAACGTTTGGGCCAGCACGCTGCCGACGCTGGCCGGCAAATGGGCTACGGCGTTGTAGCAGGGCATGATGATGGAGATGGCAGGTGTCATCGGCCAACTCAGGCACTTCGAAATCGTCGCAAGGCATAGCGGGCGATGTCTCTCCACCGCACGTCGTGGCTCCCGAAATAAAGTTTTCGTGCGAAGCTGCTAGTGGTGTCCGTATTGAATACGGTCAGCCGTCGCAATTGGTAAGGGGTGTTGTCGCGTAATGCCCAACCGGTGCGGGTGGTGCAGGCCGCGCTGTAGCCAGCCTGTTGCACTGCCTCAGCGCAGCGCGCGTCCCAATCGCCATAGGGATAGGCAAAACTGTCGACAGGGCTGCCAAGGAGATCTTCTAGAGTAGCCTTGGAATGGGCCAGTTCCCGCATCAAATTCATGTCGTCGAGTCCTGTCATGCGCGTGTGGCTGACTGTGTGGGAACCAATTTCCATGCCATTTGCCCGCATCTCGCGAAGTTCGTCAGCGTTCAGTAGCCGACCTGCGGGGCGGCCATCCTCGGGCCAGCGTGGTGGCTGGCCGATCGAGCCGGACACGATGAACCATGTGGCACGCATGCCGCGTTTCTGCAGTTCTTCGCAGGCGGCGAGGTTGTCGACATAGCCGTCATCAAACGTGATCACGGCTGTGCGCCCTTGCCATGTTTTCGTGGGCGCGGCAGCCAGTTCGGCCATGGTTGGTGTTTGGTAGCCTTCGGTGGCCAGAAAGTCGAGTTGGTCACGGAACTGCTGCATGGATACGGCCCATGGCCATACGGGGGTAGTCTGGCCGGTTGTCACAGCGTGATACATGAGGATGACCGGCCCGTGCTGGCCAGCCTGACGATGGAGCGCGCGCGAGATGGGGTCGATCATGGTCATGCGGGGGCTTTGGCGAGTTTGAGCCTGATCTTCCAGCGATCAGTTTCCGACGCAAGGGCCGTGATGGGCAGATACAGGAAACAGATCGCATAAACCAGTCCGCCCGCGGCCGCCATGCACAACACGTACAGTGCATCGACCGATTGGATGGATGGCGGGATGATGCGATTGGCAAGCCACAAAGTGCCAATCAGGATGGCATTGAGGAGCGTTGCCGGCATGAAGGCCCGAGCCAGGTCAATCCAGCGGGCATCGAGCGACTGCTTGGCGAGCCAGAACATGTGTAGGGTGAGATAGAGCAGGGCGAAGACCATGCCGGTCGCCACGCCAGTCAACCCGTAAGGCAGGCCGACCAGGATAGCGGCCGAGGCAACACCAATCATGACGACCTGCGCGACCAGTTCCTTGCCCAGCCAGCTGCGCGCAGCCAGCACGGCACCGGACAGATTCTCGATCATCATCAGGGGGGCGGCCAGGCTGAGGATCATCAGAGAGCCGGCCGAGTCAGCCCAGCGCTGGCCGAACAGCGTCACCACCAGCGGCTTCGCCAGCCAGAGAAAACCGATATAAAACGGCAGGGCATAGACGGCGACCAGCGTGAGGCTGCGAAAGAACAGGTAGCGGGATTTGTCGAGGTTGTCCTGTTCCTTGGCCAACGCGCGGAGCAGGACTTCATACACCGACCCGGTGATGAAACCATGCGGGCGCGCCGCCAGACTTTCGGCCTTGTTGTACAGACCCACGCTGGCCGGTCCCAGGCTGCGGGACAGGATGAAAGTGGGCAGCTGGACGCGTATGTAACAAACGATGTTGTTGGTGGAGGCCAGAAGCCCGTAGCGCATCAATTCGCCCGCGCGTGCGAAATCGAAGCTTATGCCGGGACGCCAGCGTGCATACCAGGCAAACTGAAGGGCGCCAGCCACCGAGCTGAACAGGCCGGCGAGGATCAGGCTCCAGGGGCCGTGGCCGAGGTAGGCCAGGCTCAAGGCAATGCTGTTGTAGACCCCCAGGTTGGCTAGCTGGACCGCTGTCTTGGCCTTGAAGCGCATTTCCCGATGCAACATGTTGCTGGGTACGTTAAAAAACGGACGCACCAGGAAAGACAGTGCTGCCACGCGCAGCAGGTCGGCATACAGGGGATTGGCGTACCAGCGTCCGAACCAGGGGGCGATGACGAAGAAGAAGCTGACGATCACCAGCCCGATGAGGAATTGCAGCGTGAACAGTAGATCGTAGTCGCGCTTGCTGGCTTCCTTGGCGCGTACGATGGCTTGTCCCATGCCGCCGCCGGCAACGAACCCGGCCAGGCTGGTGAAGATCTGGATGGTCGCCACCATGCCGAATTCGGCCGGCACCAGGAGGCGCGCAAGTATCAATCCCAGCGCGAAGTTGACGACCTGGCTGCCGGTGTTGCCGATGAAGACCCACTTGGCGCCATGGCGGATGGAATGGCCAAGGCTCATTTTTCTTTGAGTGATACGGAGTCGAAGGAGAACATGGGGGATTGAAAAGCAAACTCTATGCCTGGGTCCGGTTCGTTCGGTTGCGTATTATTGCCTGATCCCGGCCTCGCCTGGAGCCCAGTCTTGATGCCGCAATTAATGCGAGGGGGATGACCAGCCATTTGCAACTGGCCAGTTTGAGTTTCCAGCGCGGCAGATTTTTCTTCGAAAAGACATGCAGGCGTCCCAGCGGGTAGTAAGTCATGCCCAGTCGTTCGGCCAGGCGCGTCAGCCCCAGGCGGGAAAAGAAAGCGATGTGCTGGCCGGTTTCGAATGCGTAATAACCCCAGTGGCCAGGCAGGGGCGGGTCATTGTCGGCGAAGACTTCGGTCGTGAAGATGAATGTGTCGGACTGATGGTCGGCCAGGGTGCGTTGTATGAAATCGAGCGGATTGGTTGTGTGCTCCAGAACCTCGATGGCGCTGACGGCCAGACAGGCGCCTAGCGCGGGATCGTACTCGAAACCTCTCGCATAGAGATTGTTTGCATAGGGGTCAGACCAATAGTAGTCGAATCCCAGGTCGCGCATCAGGCGGGTCAGCAGCCCATAACCTCCTGCCACGTCAACGTATTTCCCCTGTCCGCGATCGCCCAGGGCCAGGAAATCGATTGCGGCGAGCCTTAACGCGTTAAAGACATTCCTGGCGGCAACGTCCGTGTCTTCCTGCGCGATGGCATCCGAATAAGCTTCTTCCATCCAGATTGGATTGCTGACAAACAGGTGGTCGCACGCTGCGCAGTAGTGATAGGGAACCATGTATTTGTGGAGAATCTCCGCAGTGAACATGATCCTGGTTTCTGCGCTGCAAAGATGGCATCTCATCTGGGATTGCTGGGGTGCTTGCGGAGAGAGGCAGTCATTGTGATCAGGGCTCATATATCCATGTGAGAAATCGTGTCAGTTTCTGCCCAGAAGTTTCTTGGCAAACGGGCGCAAACGATAGAGCTTGAGTGCGTGCTCGGTTTGAAACAGCCGCATGGCTATGGTGAGCCTGGTACGGAGTTGCGGATCTACGCCCCCTTCAATTGCGAGCTTATTTTCACCGTTCCACATGGCGGCTATGGCGGTTCCCACCATGAATGCATTGGGTTCGGGACGGATCCAGTCGGCTTGCTCCGAGGGTACGGAGAAGAAGATGGTTTCCCGCAAGGGGCGTCCCTCAAGCACCGCTTCGGCCTGCACACGGTACTGGCCGTCTTCATGTTTTGCCTGGATATCCCGGATAAACATCACCCCTCCTGTTTCGCAATGATGGTCAGGTTAGTCTGTAGTAACTGATGTGCTGGCGTATTGGCGTCTAATCGGTGGAGCCGCACGTTGCGATCGCAAGGTTTCGCGAAGCCAGTGCTTTCACTCTTGGCAGGTGGCTGAGTATACGTGCGCGATTGTCGTGCCTATGCATGAATGCATCGTTGATTTTTCTCAGGAGCTCGTCGGTAAGACACTGCATCGGGGTAATGGTGTGTTCGAGCGACAGCTCGAAGTGCTGGTAAAGGCCTTCGAATTTGTCCTGGTAGGTAATCGACAGCGTGGGCGTGCCGCTGCCCAGCGAGGCGATCACCAGATGCATGCGTCCGGTAATGGCAAGGTCGAGCAGGCCTGTGAGCCGTTTGATTTTATCGGGCTGATCGATCGAGGCATAGCGTACGTGCGTGAACCCCTTCCGTTGCAGTGCCTGGTCGAGTGCCTGCAACATGCTCACGTCGCCTGACTGCGATTTGAGATCATGTGGAAGCAGCATGAAGGCGAGCCCATTCTGCTCGCCTGCACGCTTGAACTGTTCGGCGAAATGGTCGATCAGCTGATCCACGCCCACTTCTGCAATGGCAGGTGCCAGCGCATGGGCATTCAGGTTGATGCCCACGGGTGTTCGGCCTTCCTGGCGCATGGAGGCGATCCAGCCTTCTGGCTCGGTGATAGGGTCGGTGGCGGAAGGCATCAGGAAGGCGCTATCCGCACATAGTTGCGCAAGGACGCCAACAATCCGGGTGAAGCGGTCAAGAGACGGCTGGTCGCGGATGTTGACGGTTACCTGGGGATGCAGTCTCGACAGGGCGTGGACCGCAGGGACCCTTGGGTTGCTGTTGAAACTGAAACCCAGGATCGTGGCTGGAATACCGAGCAATACGCTGTGATTGCAGTAGGCAACGATGCGTTGTACCAGGGCGGCCCCATATTTGCCGTCCAGGATGTCGGCGCCCATGACAAACAAGGCATGGTGCTGGCGTATCAATTCGTCGAAAGCGAGCGTTCCGGTTTTCCCGGCCCATGCAGGCACGACCGGCGTCTCGCCAATTCCAGGTACGACAATGGTGTGGCGCCGTTCGCCGATGATGGTGAATATCGAGTCCGGATTTTGTGCTCGTAGCGATTGCATCAAGGCGCTGAACATGGCTAGATCCCCCAGGGAACTGGAGGGATCGGTGACATCGCCCGCGATGATGGCGAAGCGCGTGGGCGTTTCCGGCAGGATGGGCCTGGTTGCCGAAGCCCGTAACCGGTGAAGGGGAAGAGCGACCTGCAGAATATTACGGGCAATAATGGCCTGGTCGATCAAGTATTGCCTGTGCATCATCATGTCTGGGCCATCAGGAGGAGTGGCGCGCAAAGTTGTGTGACTTGCTCGATAAAGTGGGGACGCGTGTAGCGTGCCGTGACCTTGTTCCGGCCCGCTTCCGCGTTGCGTCTCCGGTCATCGCTATCTTCCAGCCAGGCGATGCATTGCTCGGCAAAATGTCGGTCGTCCCGGGCAACTCCCAAGCCTGCGCTCCCCAGATCTTCCTTGAAGGCCTCGGCGCTGTGGGGCGTTGTGATGCATGCCCGGCCATAAGCGAGCGATTCCAGAATCTTGATGTTGGTGCCGCCGCCCGAGTAAATCGGAGCGATGGTGAATGCAGCATTGCGATACGCCTCGCCCAGATCATCAACGAAACCGGGGGCGGAAACGTCGGGATACTGTTCCCATGCTTGTCGCACGGCGGGCGGGGCGGCTCCCACCAGCAGCAGTCTTGCCTCCGGGTGGGCAGACTTGATGGCAGGCCAGCAGCGGGCCAGGAAACGGTCGATGCCCTCGCGATTGGGTGCATACCAAAGCGAGCCGACGAACAGCAGAACAGGGCTGTTCGTCTGTGGAAATGGCTGGGCGGGGGGTGCGTATGGGATGTTGGGTAGCAGTGCCGATTTGAGTTCGCGATGCTGTGCCTGGTCGCGGCGATTGACAAAGAAATACGCGTCAAAGCGTTTGAGCTGTCGTTTTGCCAGCCAGGCTGCGTACTGCGATTTGAATTGTGCGGCCAGCGCCAGGACCCCGGGTCCGTAATGGTAGCCCCAGTCGTCCAGGTCGACCACGCTGTGCACGCCCGGCGGGACGACCAGCTTGGCGAGTGGATTGAGATAGCGGCTGACGACCAGCCTATAGCGTTTGAGGTCAACGCCCTCCGCCTTGAGTGCCAGGTTTAGTGTCCTGTCCGGTTTGAATTTTCCAATGCCGAACGGACGCTGATGCCAGTGTCCATGCGCAAGGATCCCCGGTTTGGGAGATGGGTCCAGTCGGCTGGAACCGGCGACTGGCTCGAGCAACAGCACCTCCACCTCTCCCAGCGTCTGCAGGGCTTCGTACAGCAAGGCGGTGCGCTGTTGCGCGCCCGACTGGGGATTGAATGGAGACGCCGGTGAAACCAGAAGAATACGGTCAGGCATGGAAATTAGACCGAACGATGGATGGGTGTGAATGGGATTTCATCATCCTTGGCGAGATGGCGACGCAGAAACAAAGCCGCTGCTTGGCATGTACGTTCGTTCCGGTTGTGGCAATGTGGAAATGAGCGCCAGCTGATTGGTGAGCGAGTATTCATGGTCATCATTATTAATAGATTGATGGTTCAGCAAGCAATATGCCATGCGCGGTAATTCAGGGAATATGCCGGCTTTGGTTACAATCGAACAACCCTTTTCTTTTTTCCGTTTCATGCAAACCCTCCATGTCGATCTCGGCGACCGCTCCTACCCTATCCATATTGGCTCGGGTCTGTTGGGCCGGCCTGAACTGATTCTGCCGCACTTGCCCCAAAAACGTGTGATGGTGGTCACCAACACCGTTGTGGCACCGTTGTATCTGGCGCAGTTGAAGGCAACATTGGAGGCTACGGGGGTGGCGGTTGCGCAGGTGGTGCTGCCAGACGGCGAGGCTTGCAAGAACTGGGAAACGCTGAATTTGATTTTCGATGCACTGCTGACCCAGCGCGCCGAGCGCAAGACCACGCTGATCGCGCTGGGCGGCGGCGTGATTGGCGACATGACCGGATTCGCCGCGGCGAGCTATCAGCGCGGCGTACCTTTCATCCAGATTCCTACCACGCTGCTGTCGCAGGTCGATTCGTCGGTGGGCGGCAAGACCGGGATCAACCATCCGCTCGGCAAGAACATGATCGGCGCGTTCTACCAGCCGAAAGTGGTATTGGCCGACACCGACACCTTGAAGACGCTGCCTGCACGCGAATTGTCGGCAGGACTCGCCGAGGTGATCAAGTACGGCCTGATCTGGGATGCCGGCTTTCTTGCCTGGCTGGAAGCCAACATGGACAGGCTGCGTGCACTCGACCCCGTGGCGATCACCCATGCGATTTATCGTTCTTGCGAAATCAAGGCGCAAGTGGTGGGACAGGACGAACGCGAAGGCGGTATTCGTGCGATCCTCAACCTGGGACACACCTTCGGCCATGCAATCGAAACCGGCATGGGCTACGGTAACTGGCTGCATGGCGAGGCCGTGGCCGCCGGCATGGCGATGGCGGCGGAAACGTCGCGGCGGATGGGCTGGCTGTCCGAAGCCGACGTTGCGCGGACGCGTGCGCTGATCCGTGTCGCGGGGTTGCCTGACGTGGCGCCGGATCTGGGCGCGGACACGTATCTTGAATACATGGGCCACGACAAGAAAGTGGAGGGCGGAAAGATGCGTTTCGTCTTGCTGAAGAAACTGGGCGAGGCGGTGATTACCGCGGACGTGCCGACCGATGTGCTGACTGGCGTGCTGACCGCACCGCATTGAAAAAGGATTGTTGATGGAACCGTCGTTCGCCTCCTACGCAGCGCATTCCAGCCAAACCCGCGGTCGCTTGCATCCCGAACCTTCCGCCGCGCCGCGTTCCGAATTCCAGCGTGACCGCGACCGCATCATCCATTCCACCGCGTTCCGGCGGCTGGAGTACAAGACCCAGGTATTCGTGAACCACGAAGGCGACCTGTTCCGCACCCGCCTCACCCACAGCATCGAGGTCGCGCAAATCGGCCGGACCATCGCGCGCCTGCTGAACCTGAACGAAGACCTGGTGGAAGCGGTCGCGCTGGCGCACGATCTGGGCCACACGCCGTTCGGTCATGCCGGCCAGGATGCGCTGAATGCCTGCATGCGCGAACACGGCGGCTTCGAGCACAACCTGCAATCACTGCGCGTGGTCGACCTGCTGGAAGAGCGCTATGCCGAATTCGAGGGCTTGAATCTCACCTTCGAGGCACGCGAGGGCATCCTCAAGCATTGCTCACTCGCCAATGCGGAAAAGCTCGGCGCAGTGGGCGAACGCTTCCTGAACAAGCAGCAGCCTTCGCTCGAGGCACAGATTGCCAACCTGGCGGACGAGATCGCCTACAACAACCACGACGTCGACGACGGCCTGCGCTCCGGGCTGATCACGCTGGAGCAGTTGAGCGAAGTCCAGATCTTCGCCCGCCACCTGGCGGAGGTGCGTGCGAAATATCCGGCCTTGCAGGGGCGTCGGGTGGTGACCGAAACCGTTCGCCGCATCATCAACACGCTGATTCTCGATCTGGTGAATACCACGCGCATGAACGTCGAGAATCGCGGCGTGCAGACCCTGGACGAGGTGCGCGCCGCGCCGCCGCTGGCGGCGTTCAGCCCCGCGCTGCTCGACGAGCACCGGGAACTCAAACGCTTCCTGCTGCGCCACCTGTACCGCCATTACAAGGTGGCACGCATGAGTGCCAAGGCGGGGCGCATCATCAGCGATCTCTACACGGCCTTCACCGGCGATGCCCGCCTGCTGCCGCCGGAGCACCAGACACGTGAGTCGCTCGAGGGTGCACGCGCCGTGGCCGATTACATCGCGGGGATGACCGACCGCTATGCCATGCGCGAACACCGGCGGATTTTTGCGGTGGAAGAAATCTACGGTTGACCGGTCCGTAGGCCAGGTTCATCGCGAAGATCAAGGCGGCAATGTCCTCGCGGAGCCCTTCTGCGTTCCCTGAACGTTCCACGCAATATGTCAGCATTTTGTAAACGATCCGTCGTGGCCCGGACTGCAGCGGAATTCGGTCAGGTTTGATTTCATTCGTTTTCAGGGTTGGCATGCTTGCTGCACAAGCAGACGCATCTTCATTCCGACCCGGGAGACATGAATGAGCGTACTGATTGAACCCGCCGACCTGCAAGCTGCCATGGCGAGCGAGCCCTGGTCGTGATCGATACCCGCGATCCTGACGTGTACGCCAAAGGGCATCTGCCTGGCGCGGTCAATCTGCGCGAGATCTTCACCTATCTGGCGACCAGCGACCCGGACGGGCTTGCGGCCATGAAGGGAAAGCTTGACGAAGCATTCGGGGCGGCCGGCCTCTCGGGCAAGGAAAGGTCGTGCTGTGCGAGGACGCCATGAATACGGGCTTTGGTCAATCCTGTCGCGGCCATCCCAAACCGCAACAGGCTTGTCTCGCGTCCCGGGAAGGATGGCAACAAGCCGTGTTGCGCCGGTTATCTGCTGATTTGGGGAGTCAGGCCCCGGGGCGTAGCGTCCGTGCCGCTACCCAGCACGTCACTTCGCGTGCGCCGGCCCGCTTCAGCGTTGCAGCCAGTTCGTCGAGGCTGGTGCCGGTCGTCATCACGTCGTCGACCAGCGCGATGTGCTGCCCCCGTACGTCTCCAGAACAGGCAAATGCGCCACGCAGATTACGGCGCCGTGCATCGTGTTTCAGTCCCATCTGGGGAGGCGTGTCGCGGATGCGCTGGCAACTGCTGAGATCGAGCGGGAGTCCCTGCCGGGCCGCCACGTCGCGGGCGATTTCGGTGGCGTGGTTGAAGCCGCGCTCCCGGATGCGTACCGCATGCAGGGGCATGGCAATCATGCGATCCGGGACCGGTGCAGTTTCCGTGGCGCGGGTCAGCCACTCGCCCAGCGCCGGCGCGATGGCAAGCTGGCCATGGTATTTCAGGCGCGGAATCAATCGGTCGAGCGGAAAGACATAGCTCAGCGCCGCAATGGTACGGTCGAACGCAGGCGGGCGTTTGAGGCAGGGCCCGCAGGTCTGTCCCTGGGGCGTGGGCGTGGCGCACTGCGGACACTGTGGCTGCGTGTGCCAGGGCAGATCGGTCAGGCAGGCTGGGCATGTATGCCCGGTGCGCGCCGCGTCGCCACACAGCAGGCAGGTTCGCGGGGCGAGTTGATTAAAAATTGATCGGATGTTCAATTTTATCGTCGATGAAATTTGACAGAGGCTGCGTGCACCCTGAAAATTGCGGTCATGAAAGCAAAACGCGTCATTCCAGCTTCATCTTCCCGCTTCGCCGCGCAGCTGTTCAATTTCATCACCGTCGTGGTGTTGCTGATTTCGCTGACGGCGCTACTGCTGGGCAAGCTGCTTGCAGGCCACAAGATCGGTTTCCTGCCGTTCGTGCTGTCGTTGCCGCCGGTCATGATCTGGCTGGGCGCGTCGATTTTCGTCTATGCCAGTATCGCGCACCATCCGAATCCGCGCACGACGCATTACAACAAATGGGCAGGTTACCGCTATTACGGCGTAATGGGCAGTCTGGTGGTGTTCGGCCAGCCGCTCTACGGCCTACTGGGGGGCTGGCAGGGACTGATGCTGGTGCAGGGATTCGCGGTGGTGGTGATCGTGCCGTGGGCGTTGTTTGACATTTACCGGGCCGCGCGTGAGCCGTGGCAGGACATGACCATCGAGGTAGCCATCAATGAATGACATGACTCAACCGCCTGCGCGCCTATCCATGGCAGACATCGAGGCGCTGTTTGCCTTGCCGTTTGCCGACCTGATGTATCGGGCGCAAACGGTGCATCGTGGAAACTTCGACCCCAATCGCGTGCAGTTGTCGACGCTGCTGTCGATCAAGACCGGCGGCTGTTCCGAGGATTGCGGCTATTGTCCGCAATCGGCACGTTACGACGCCGGCGTGGAAAACCAGGGTCTGCTCGATCTCGACGACGTGCTGACCGCCGCCAGGGCCGCCAAGGCCGCCGGCGCGTCGCGCTTCTGCATGGGCGCGGCTTGGCGTGGCCCCAAGCAGCGCGACCTCGAACCCGTGCTGGACATGGTGCGCGAAGTGAAGGCGCTGGGGCTGGAGACCTGCGCCACGCTGGGCATGTTGAAGGACGGCCAGGCCGAGCAGCTGAAGCAGGCCGGCCTCGACTACTACAACCACAACCTCGACACCGCGCCCGAGTTCTACGGCGAGATCATCACCACGCGCGAGTACCAGGATCGCCTCGATACCCTCGAGCGCGTGCGCCATGCCGACCTGCATGTCTGTTGCGGCGGCATCGTTGGCATGGGCGAGTCGCGCACCCAGCGCGCCGGCCTGGTCGCGCAGCTGGCCTCGCTCGATCCGCAGCCGGAATCGGTGCCGATCAACCTGCTGGTCCAGGTCGAAGGCACGCCGCTGGCCGGCACCGAAGCACTCGATCCATTGGAGTTCGTTCGCACCATCGCGGTGGCGCGCATTTCCATGCCGAAGAGCTTCGTGCGCCTGTCGGCCGGTCGCCAGCAGATGAGCGACGCCGTGCAGGCGCTGTGCTTCCTTGCCGGGGCCAACTCGATTTTCTACGGCGAAAAGCTGCTCACCACCGGCAATCCCGAGTGGGAACGCGATCAGCGCCTGTTCGATTCGCTGGGCCTGCAGCCGTTGTGAGTTTCGCTGCGCTGACCCGCCTGCGGCAGGGGCTGGCGGCGCTGAGGACCGATCATCTCGAACGGCGGCGCCTGCTGCTTGACGGCGCACAAGGCGCCCACGTCACGATCAACGGCCAGCACGTCATTTCCTTCTGCAGCAACGATTACCTCGGCCTTGCCGCCGATCCGGCGTTGATTCGGGCCGCGCATGCCGCACTCGATCAATGCGGCGTCGGCGCGGGGGCCGCCCATCTCATCACTGGCCACCACCGCTTTCATCACGATTTCGAATCGGCCTTTGCGGGTTTCGTCGGCAAGCTGGCGGCCCTGCTGTTTTCCACCGGTTATATGGCGAACCTCGCGGTCATTACCGCGTTGGTCGGGCGCCACGGCGAGGTCTTTGCCGACAAGCTCAACCATGCCTCGCTGGTCGACGCAGCGCAATTGTCCGGTGCGGGCTTCAGCCGCTATCGCCACAACGATCTCGCCCAACTTGAGTCGCAACTGGCAAACAGCGCGGCGCAGGACAAGATCGTCGTCTCTGATCTGGTGTTCAGCATGGATGGTGACTTGGCGCCGGTCGACGCCCTGCTCGACCTGGCCGAACGTTACGACGCCTGGCTGTATCTCGACGATGCGCACGGTTTCGGCGTGCTGAATCAGGGCCGAGGTGGGCTGACGGACGCTGCACGTGCAAGTGACCGTGTCATCTACCTGGCCACGTTGGGCAAGGCGGCTGGCGTGTCGGGTGCCGCTGTGGCGGCGCAGCCGGACGTGATCGAGTGGCTGATCCAGAAGGCGCGCCCCTATATCTACACGACTGCCTCGCCGCCGTTCCTGGCAGCGTGTCTGTTGGAGAGCCTGCGCCAGATTGAAGCAGGCGCAGCGCGGCGCGCACGGCTGGGTGCGCATGTCGCACAATTGCGTCAAGGACTGGCAGGTTTGAAACGGGGCGTTCTGATGCCCTCGGATACACCGATCCAGCCGCTGGTGATCGGTGCGAATGCCGATGCGGTACAGCTGTCGAAAGACCTGCTGCAGCGCGGGCTGATGGTGCCTGCCATCCGCACGCCGACGGTCCCCGTCAACACGGCGCGCTTGCGCATTACGTTGTCGGCGTCGCATAGCGCCGACGATGTCGCTCAGCTGGTGGAGGCCCTGCATGCGCTCGACTAAGCCCATCCTGGCGCTGGTGCATGGCTGGGGTATGAACACACGCGTTTTCGACGTGCTGGTGCAATGTCTGGCTGACGATTTCGACGTGCGCGCACTCAATTTGCCAGGACATGGCGGGCGCAATGATCTGCCGAACAACTCGCTGCAGAGCTGGGCAGACGATCTGGTGGCCCAGGTTCCGGAAGACAGCATCGTGCTGGGCTGGTCACTGGGTGGGCAAGTGGTGATGCGCGCTGCGCTCGATCATCCGGGCAAATTGAGGCGCCTGATCCTGCTGGCCTCGACGCCGCGATTCGTTTCGGATGAAAGCTGGTTGCATGGGATGCCTGCAACCGGCCTGAAGGATTTCGGCGCAGCGCTGCTGGCCGACCCGCAGGCCACGCTGTTGCGATTTCTCAGCTTGCAGACACGTGGCGTGCCCGATCAAAAATCGTTGCTGCAGCAGCTGCGCCAGCACTTTCTGGCCCTGCCGCCGGCGCGCGCCGAAGCCTTGTCGGGCGGATTGACGATTCTGCGTGAAACAGATTTGCGTGAGCAGTTGCCGCAGCTGACGCAACCGACGTTGGTGCTGCATGGCGCACTCGATGCGTTGACGCCGGTGGCGGCAGGGCGCTGGCTGGCTGAAACCCTCCCGGACGCACGGTATGTCGAACTGGCCCGAGCCGCGCATGTGCCGCATCTGTCACATAGTGCAGACGTGGCTGCTGCGATCAGGCGCTTTGCCCATGACTGAAGCCGAGCTCGATTTCGCCGAAGTGCGGCGTGCGTTCGACCATGCCGCCGCCAGCTACGACGCACACGCGGTATTGCAACGCGAAGTATGCGATCGCCTGCTGGAACGTCTCGATTTCATGTCGCTGCAACCGGGCCGTGTGCTCGATGTCGGTACCGGCACCGGCTATGGACTGGCACATCTGCGTTCGCGCTATGCGGCATCCGAATTCTGTGCGCTCGACATCGCGCCGGCCATGCTGAAGGCGGCGCGTACTCGCCTGCCACTGCCGACGTGGGCACGGCGCGTGCTGCATCGCCTGGCGCCTTCGCCTGCGGAGGTGAATCATCTGGTGTGCGCCGATATGGAGCGGCTTCCGCTTTCGCCCAACAGCATGGATCTCGTCTGGTCCAGTCTGGCCATACAGTGGGCGCACGATCTTGAAACCACGTTCAAGGGGTTTCATCAGGTGCTGGCTCCAGGCGGTCTGCTGATCTTCGCCACATTCGGTCCCGACACGCTGAAGGAACTACGCGAGGCTTTCACGGCCATCGACGATGCGCCGCACGTCAACCGTTTCATCGATCTGCACGACATCGGCGACATGCTCATCCACGCCGGTTTCTCGAGCCCGGTGATGGAAATGGAGATGCTGACGCTGACCTACGCCGATCTCAAGACATTGATGCGAGATCTCAAGGGAATCGGCGCGCACAATGCAGCCTCGGCCCGACGCCGTGGCCTGTTGGGCAAGACGGCGTGGTCGCGGCTTGAACAGGCCTATGAAATGCAACGCCGCGACGGACGGCTGCCGGCGACCTTTGAAGTGATCTATGGCCATGCCTGGGTAGGTGACAAGACCCGGCGCGAAGACGGACGGCAGGTGATCCAGTTCAATATTGGCGAGCGCCGCCGCAAACTGGGGCTGACATGAGCGCGCGCGGAATGTTCGTCACCGGCACCGATACCGGCGTCGGCAAGACGCGCGTGGCGGTGGCACTGATTCATGCGCTGCGCGCGCATGGCTTGCGGGTGGCGGCAATGAAGCCGGTGTCGGCCGGCTCTGCAGTGGGTGAATTGAATGAGGACGTGGCGGCACTTGTGCAGGCGGCCAACGTCGACGTGGATGTGCGCGATGTGAATCCCTATGCCTTTGCCGAACCTGTCGCGCCGCATATTGCAGCGGAGTCGCTCGGGGTGCGGATCGACCTGGAGGTCATTGCCGAGGCGTATGCACGACTCGCCGCCGCCGCCGATATCGTGGTGGTCGAGGGGGCAGGAGGTTGGCGGGTTCCGCTTAATGAGCACGAGGATATGGCGGACCTTGCTTTGCGTCTGGGCCTGCCCGTCGTGCTGGTGGTGGGGCTGCGACTCGGTTGCCTGAATCATGCGTTGTTGACGGCCGAGTCGATCGCCCTGCGGCGTGTCCCGTGGGCAGGATGGGTGGGCAACCACATCGAGTCCGCGATGCAGCTGACAGCGGAAAATCTGGTGGCCTTGCGTACGCGCCTGCCCGGCCCATGTCTGGGCGTTCAGGGATTTTTTGAGGGGGAAGGTTTGGTGGTGAACATGCCGCAATGGCTGACGCTGCCTGATTGGTTAGTATCTTAGAATAGTCTGTAATAACGATATTTTATAAACAAATCAATAAGTTAATTCGAGCGTACCGCTTGTTCTGGCGAGCGGCGTCGTGTTACTGTCTGCGACATGATGCCGCACGCGGTTTCCTCGCTTCTCCATATGGAACAGGTGAATACGGAAGACTGTGAAGGTGTGTCAGCAGGCGCGTTTGTATTCCAGTCCCGCCCTAACCATTCATTGACACACCGCCAGCAGAAGCTGGTGCTCTGGAGTCTGGCGACAGTATGTTTTGCAACGGCAAGCGGCTTTGCACTCTTGGGATACTGGCTGATTCTGCCATTTGCCGGACTGGAGATAGGATTGCTGGCATGGGCCCTGGAGGCGCTGCGCAGCCGGGAAGGGGATTACGAAACACTTACGATTGAAGGGGATGTGGTAGTGCTGGAGTGGCATGCCGGCACGCATGGAGAGCGCCGTGAAATGAATCGCCAATGGGCGCGTGTGATATGCGACTGCGGGACGTCAGGCAGAAACTGCCGTCTCAGCCTGAGTTCTCATGGTCGCGAAACAAAAGTCGGACAGTACCTGAGTGACGAGGCGCGGCTGCAACTGGCTGCGACCTTACGCAGAAAGTTGCAGGCATAAAGTAATACGCGCCGCAACGACTACCCATAACAAAGTCAGAGGACGGGGAACGCGATGAAAAGCATGTGGCAAAGGGCAGGGGTGATGGGGGCGGTATGGGCGGCCAGCCAGTCAGCACTGGCAGACTATGCATACAACCTGCAAGAACCGGCGAGTCAGGTGGCGAGGGAGGTATTCCATCTGCATAACCTCATCATGCTGGTGTGCGTCGGGATTTTCATCATCGTCTTCGGCATGATGTTCTACTCGCTGATCAAGCACCGCAAATCGGTCGGCCACAAAGCGGCACACTTCCACGAAAACACCACAGTCGAAATCATCTGGACCATCATCCCGTTCATCATCCTGGTGGGAATGGCCTATCCGGCCGCCAAAGTCGTGATCGAGATGAAGGACACCTCCAATCCCGACATGACCGTCAAGATCACGGGCTATCAGTGGAAATGGGGCTACGACTACCTCAACGAAGGCGTCCACTTCTACAGCACACTCGCCACGCCGCGCGAACAGATCGACGGCACGGCGGCCAAGGATGAGCACTACCTGCTTGAAGTGGACGATCCGATGGTGGTGCCGGTGGGCAAGCGTGTGCGGCTGCTGATTACCGCCAACGACGTGATCCATTCCTGGTGGGTTCCCGCGTTCGGGGTCAAGCAGGACGGCATCCCGGGCTTCATCCGGGACAGTTGGTTCAAGGCGGACAAGATCGGCACCTATCGCGGCCAATGTGCCGAACTGTGCGGCAAGGACCATGGTTTCATGCCAATCGTGGTCAAAGTGGTCTCCGAGGAGGATTACAAAGCCTGGGTGGCGAAGAAGAAAGGTTCGGCCCAGGCTGCTGCGGCCGACAACACCAAAACCTTTGACGTCAAGGAATTGGTGGAGCGGGGCGAGAAAGTCTATCAAGCCAACTGCGCCGCCTGCCATCAGGCCAATGGCACGGGCCTGCCAGGCGTGTTCCCTGCGATGAACGGTTCCAAGGTCGCCACCGGGCCGATTGCCGCACATATCAATATCGTGGTGCACGGCGGCCGTCCGGGTACCGCCATGGTCGGATTCGCCGACCGCTTGTCCGATGCGGAAATCGCCGCGGTCGTGACGTATGAGCGCAATGCCTGGGACAACAAGATGGGTGACGCGGCGCAGCCCGCGGACATCGCAGCCGCCCGTGGGGGAGCAGCCGTCGCCGCCGCCCCCGCCGCGCAGTGAACAACCGAGAGGAGAGCACAGTCATGTCTGACGCAGCACACGCCCACGACGACCATGGACACCACGCGCATCCCACCGGAATCATGCGCTGGCTGACTACGACCAACCACAAGGACATCGGTTCGCTCTACCTGTGGTTTTCGCTCATCATGCTGTTTACCGCCGGCTCCATGGCGCTGCTGATTCGTTCCGAACTCTTCGAGCCGGGCATGCAGCTGATGCATCCCGATTTCTTCAATCAGCTCACCACGATGCACGGCCTGATCATGATTTTCGGCGTTATCATGCCGGCCTTCACCGGATTTGCGAACTGGCAGGTGCCGCTGATGATCGGTGCGCCCGACATGGCATTCCCGCGCATGAACAACTGGAGTTTCTGGCTCCTGCCGGTGGCCGGCATCATGCTGCTGGGGTCGTTCTGGCTGCCGGGCGGCGCCGTGGCTGGCGGCTGGACGATGTACCCGCCGCTCTTCATCCAGGGTGGCGTGTCGTATGACCTGACGATTCTGGCCGTGCACATCATGGGCCTGTCGTCGATCATGGGATCGATCAACATCATCACCACCATCCTCAACATGCGTGCGCCCGGTCTCACGCTGATGAAGATGCCGATGTTCGTCTGGACCTGGCTGATTACCGCCTATCTGCTGATCGCCACCATGCCGGTGCTGGCGGGTGCGGTCACCATGCTGCTGACCGACCGTAATTTCGGTACCCATTTCTTCAACGCGGCGGGCGGCGGCGACCCGGTGATGTTCCAGCATATCTTCTGGTTCTTCGGACATCCCGAGGTATACATCCTGATCCTGCCGGCTTTTGGCATCGTCTCGCAGATTATTCCGACCTTCTCCCGCAAGCCCTTGTTCGGCTACGCCTCGATGGTGTATGCGACCGCGTCGATCGCGATCCTGTCGTTCACCGTGTGGGCGCATCACATGTTCGCCGTGGGCATGCCGGTGGCCGCGCAGCTGTTCTTCATGTTTTCCACCATGCTGATCGCGGTCCCGACTGGGGTGAAAGTGTTCAACTGGGTGGCCACGATGTGGAAGGGTTCCCTGACGTTTGAAACGCCGATGCTGTTCGCCATCGCGTTTGTATGCCTGTTCACGATAGGCGGCTTCTCGGGGCTGGTGCTCGCGATGGCGCCGGTCGACATTCAGCTGCAGGACACCTATTACGTCGTGGCGCATTTCCACTATGTGTTGGTCTCCGGCGCCTTGTTCTCCATTTTTGCCGGGATCTATTACTGGCTGCCGAAATGGACGGGCCATATGTACAACGAGACGCTCGGGAAAACGCATTTCTGGCTGTCGGTCATCGGCATGAACATCGTGTTTTTCCCGATGCACTTCCTTGGTCTGGCCGGCATGCCGCGACGCATTCCCGACTATGCGCTGCAGTTCACCGAGTTCAACCAGATTGCAACCGTGGGCGCCTTCATCTTCGGATTCAGCCAATTGATCTTCCTGGTCCTGGTGCTGAAAACGATCAAGGGCGGGGCCAAGGCGAGCGATCAAGTATGGGAAGGGGCCCAGGGCCTGGAGTGGACGGTGCCTTCGCCCGCGCCCTACCATACCTTTGAAACCGCGCCGGTGGTGAAATGAGCGGCGATTCAATCGGCATGGCTGACAACAAGCAAAACGGCAAATATCTGACGGCCAGCATTCTGGCTGCCATTGCGATTGGCCTGTTCTTGTTCACGCTATACAACGGATTGAAATAGACCATGATCGCCGGCAAAACCAACACACTGACCAAGCTCATCGTCGTGGCGTTGGGCATGTTCGGGTTTGGGTTTGCGCTGGTACCGTTTTATTACAAGATTTGCGAAGTGACCGGGATCAATTCAGGCGACGAGCAGAGTCTGGTGAAAAACACCCAGGTCGATACCAGCCGCTGGGTGACGATCGAATTCGACGCCAATACTAACGAGGGGCTGCCGTGGCAGTTCAGAACCACGCAGCGCAGCATCAAGGTGCATCCCGGCCAGCTGGTGCAGGTGGAATACGAGGCGGCCAACAACAGCGACCATGCAATCGTGGGCCAGGCGGTGCCAAGTTACGGGCCGGCCCGCGCAGGCGCGTTCTTCAAGAAAATCGAGTGCTTCTGCTTCACGCCGCAGAAGTTGGCTGCGGGCGAGCGGCGCCAGATGCCGGTGTTGTTCGTGCTGGATCCGTCGATGGACAAGGACTTGCATACCGTGACCCTGTCCTACACCTTCTTCAACACGAATCCCAAGGCGCAAACGGCGACATTGCCGGAAAAAGTGCCGCATGGCTGAAAAAGGAAACCTGCGTGCTGCACTTGCCGTGTTCTGGAGTTTTTTCGGCGTGCGCAAACGGCGCGATTACGATGACGACGCGCAAAGTCTGACGCAGGCACAGATCATCATTGCCGGATTGATCGGCGGTGTGGTGTTTGTTCTGACATTGTTGCTGGTGGTGTATCTGGTGCTGCAGTTCGTGAAGTAAACGATCAATAGACGAGGAAGAGGGGAAGACATGAGCCTGGCACAAACCGATAAATATTATCTGCCGCAACCTTCGCTCTGGCCGATCATCGGGTCGGTGGCCCTGCTGACGATGGCCGTAGGCGGCGTCATGGCCATGCACGAAATCAACCATGGCCTCTGGGTGCTGCTGGCCGGGGTGGCCGTGCTGTTTTTCATGATGTTCGGATGGTTCGGCGAAGTGATCCGAGACAGCGAGGCGGGTCGCTACAACAAGCAGGTGGATTCCTCGTATCGCTGGTCCATGAGCTGGTTCATTTTCTCCGAAGTGATGTTCTTTGCCGCTTTTTTCGGCGCGCTGTTTTATACCCGGGTGCTGTCAGTGCCGTGGCTGGGCGAGTCGGATACGATGCAGCAACTCTGGCCCACGTTCAAGGCGGCGTGGCCGACTGCGGGCCCCGGCCTGACCGCCGACGGTCTGAAATTCACGCCGATGGAAGCATGGGGCATTCCGGCCATCAACACGCTGCTACTGCTGAGTTCGGGCGTGACGGTCACCTGGGCGCACTGGGGATTGAAAAAGAACAACCGCATGCAGCTGATCCTAGGGCTGGGGATGACGGTGACGCTTGGCGTGGTCTTTCTTTGCCTGCAAGCCTACGAATACCATCATGCCTATACCCAGATGGGTCTGACCCTGGGTGCGGGAGTGTATGGGGCAACCTTCTTCATGTTGACAGGCTTCCACGGTTTTCACGTGCTGGTGGGAACGACGATGCTGATTGTCATGCTGCTGCGTTCGATCGCCGGGCATTTCACTGCCGAACATCATTTCGCGTTCGAGGCCGTGTCGTGGTACTGGCACTTCGTCGACGTGGTGTGGGTGCTGCTGTTCATCCTGGTTTACTGGCTGATCTAGGCCAGAGGGTTGATACGCAGCAGGAGGGCCGCGCTTGACGTGGCACCGGCGCAACAAAAAGCCGCGTTCAGCGCGGCTTTTTGTTGCGGGGGATGGGGGTTAACGCAGCCCGGTTTGCGGGATGATGCCGAAGTAGTAACCGCCCATCAGCAGGAGAAAAAGGGTGAGGGAAAGTGCAACGCGCACGGTCAGCATCTTGACCGTGCGATCCGATTGACCCTTGTCCTTGATGAGGTAGTAGAGTGCGCTGGCGAGGCTGGCCAGGATGAACACGATGAAGAGCAGGGCAACGATGCGCATGGAACAGTATGCTCGTAAAAATTCCAGTCTAACCGGATTGGCGGGCCGATGCACTTGCTGAAGTTGCGTGTCGGCGCATGGCAGTTTTCCCCGAGGGTATGGCCGACTCTGGCTGCACTGTTCTTTTTTGTGTTGACCCTGTGGCTCGGCAACTGGCAGAGCGGGCGCGCTGAAACCAAGCGCGCCTTGCAGGCGCGTTACGACGTGGCGATACGAGAAGCGCCCATCCACATCGGCAGCGCGCTGCTGGACCGTGACAGCGTGCTGTACCGGAAGCTGGAAGTGCGCGGCGTGTTTGACGCGGCGCATACCATCTTCCTCGACAACCGGGTGTACAAAGGCGTGGCGGGGTATCACGTGCTGACACCGCTCATCATAGATGGCGGACCGCTCGCCATACTGGTCAATCGCGGCTGGGTGGCGGTGGGGCCCTCTCGCGAACAGATTCCTTTGCCGCCGACACCGGCTGGCCAAGTACGGCTTGAAGGCATGGCTGTCGACCCCCACAGCCGCTATATCGAGTTGATGCATGCGCCGTCGCAGGGACGAGTGTGGCAGAACCTGGATTTCGCACGCTATGCCGCAACCACCAGGCTGGCGCTGCAACCGGTGCTGCTGTTGCAGACCACTCCGCTGGCGGATGGCTTGTTGCGTGACTGGCCGCGCCCCGATACCGGCGTCAGCATGCATGTCAGCTATGCGATCCAGTGGTACAGTCTGGCGACGACGCTGGCGGTGTTGTGGCTGGTCCTGAATGTGAAGCGTCATCGGAATGACGATGACTGATGTACCCAACGTCCGAAATGGTTTCGAGTATGCAATTGACTCCCCGCGGTAAATTCCTGTTGTTGGTCGGCGTGTTCCTGATGCCTGTGGTGGCTGCTTACCTGGCCTACGCGGGATGGCGTCCGGCGGGCCATTCCAATTACGGCGATCTGCTCAAGGTCACGCCCTTGCAGCAAACGGCGGGAAGCACGCCCGATGGGCGCCCGTACGATTTGGATGCGCTGCGCGGCAAATGGGTGATGGTGCATGTGGGCTCGACTCACTGCGACGCAGCATGTGCATGGCAGCTCTACTTGATGCGCCAGACGCGGATCGCGCAGGGCAAAGAGCAGGATCGCATCGAGCGGCTGTGGGTGGTGACCGACAGCGGCACGCCGGACGCGAAGCTGTTGCAGGAACATCCCGATTTGCATGTATGGCGGCCGACGGACGCGACTTTTGTGACGCAGTTTCCTGCGGCGCAGAATCGGGCCGATCACATCTATCTGGTCGATCCGCTGGGCAATCTGATGTTGCGTTTCCCGGCGCAGGCCGATTTCGAGCGCATGATGAAAGACCTCAAGCTGCTGCTCAAGGCGTCCCAGATAGGTTGACTGCTGACCATGACAACATATCGAAAAATCATTCTGGTGGCCCTGATCCTCGCGTTCGGAGTGGTGGCGCTGGGCGCGTACGTTCGTCTGTCCGACGCCGGACTGGGCTGTCCCGACTGGCCCGGCTGTTACGGCAAACTGACCCCGCATAATGCCGTCGATGCCATCAACGCGGAACTTGCCGTGCGCCCGGATGGGCCGGTGTCCCATGCCAAAGCCTGGAAGGAGATGGTGCATCGTTATTTTGCCGGCACCCTGGGATTGCTGGTATTGGCCATTGCCATGCTGGCATGGCGCGGTCGGCGTGAAACGCATGGTGGCCTTGGCTTGCCTTGGTTGCTGCTCGGGCTGATCGTGTTCCAGGCCATGCTGGGTATGTGGACGGTCACCCAGTTGCTCAAGCCGCTGATTGTCAGTTCGCATCTGCTGGGCGGCATGACGACTCTCGCGCTGCTGCTGTGGCTTTGGCTGCGCGAACGCGGCCAATCGGCCCACACTTATTATGCGAATAGCGACCATCTGCGCAGCGGCGCCTTGCTGGGGCTGGTACTGGTGGCGATGCAAATCGGGCTGGGCGGATGGGTGAGCACCAACTATGCAGCCTTGGCCTGCCCCGATTTTCCGCTGTGTCACGGCGCCTGGGTGCCGCCGATGGATTTCGAGCAGGGCTTCACCCTGCACCGGAATCTTGGCGAGACCGCCACCGGTGAGCTGTTGCCATTGTCGGCATTGACCGCCATCCACTGGACGCACCGGGTCATGGCCTTGGTGGTGACGCTGTATTTGGGCTGGCTGGTTCTGCGCCTGATGCGCAGTCCCGGCTATGCTGGCATGGGGCTGGCCATAGGCGGGTTGTTGGTTCTGCAGGTCTCGCTGGGCATCAGTAATGTCCTGTTTGGCCTGCCGTTGGCCGTGGCGGTCGCGCACAATGCTGGTGCGGCGTTGTTGCTGTCCAGCCTGGTTGTGCTGAATTATCGGGTGCGCAGGAGATGAGCATGGAATCCTTGATGGTTCAGGGCGCGGCCTGCCGTTGCCAACAGTTTCTGGCCTTGTGCAAGCTGCGTGTCGTCAGCCTGATCGTGTTCACGGCAGTGATCGGCATGTTCCTTGCCGTACCCGGCTGGCCGAGCTGGAATGCTCTGTGGGCCGGCACGCTCGGGATTGCGTTGGTGGCCGCTGCCGCGGCGGCGTTCAATTGCCTGATCGAACAGAAAATCGACGCGATGATGGCGCGTACACGCGCCCGTCCGCTGCCGCGCGGCGAGCTGACCAGCACCCAGACGCTGGTGTTTTCCGGCGTGGTGGGTGGGGCCGGCCTGTATCTGCTGAACGTGTTCGTCAACCCGCTCACGATGTGGCTGACACTGGCCACGTTCGTCGGCTATGCGGTGATCTATACGGCCGTGCTGAAACCGGCCACGCCACAGAACATCGTCATCGGCGGCGCGTCCGGCGCGATGCCGCCGGTGCTTGGCTGGGCCGCGGCGACGGGCGAAATCCATCACGATGCGCTCTTGCTGTTCTTGATCATTTTTGCCTGGACGCCGCCCCATTTCTGGGCCTTGGCGCTATACCGGCGCGAGGAATATGCCCGGGCCGGCTTGCCGATGCTGCCCGTGACGCACGGTGAGGCCTACACCCGCTTGCATGTGCTGCTCTACACCCTGCTGCTGTTTGCCGTGACCATGTTGCCGGTCGGGACGGGCATGGGCGGATGGATCTATCTGGCGGGTGCCGTTTTGCTCGGCGGTCGCTTCATCCACTATGGCTGGCGCCTATATCGCGAATATAGCGATGCGCTCGCCAAGCAAACCTTCCGCTATTCCATCTGGTATTTGAGTCTGCTATTTGCAATCATGCTGGTTGATCATTACATCAACTTACCCATTTGATTTGTATGGGAATTCGGGCTTCTATCTAGATATTCAGACAGGATTGTTTTATATTGTCCTCAATTTATTTCATTGGGGTACAGAATGATCCTCTCACGCACCAGTCAGTATGCCGTTCAGGCACTGATCTACATGGCTACCCAGCCTGACGCCACCCCGGTGCTAAACAAGGATATCGCCGCCAAACTGGGTGTACCCGCACCCTATCTGGCCAAGATTCTGCAGAGCCTGGCCAAGGGCAACCTGCTGTTTTCCTTTCGCGGCCGTCTGGGCGGCTTCTGCCTGCGCGAGGGAGGGGACAAGATCACTCTGATGCAGATCTTGTTGTTGACCGAAGGGCCTGCGTTTACGCAGAGCTGCCTGTTGGGGCTGAAGAAATGCAGCGATGAAACGGCTTGCCCGCTGCATTTCCGCTGGGTACCCGTGAAGAAGAAAATTATCGATCTGCTGCAGGACACCACCCTGGACAAGCTTGCGAAGGCGGTGGAATCAGGCAAATATCGGCTGGCAGACATCCCGGGACAGTTGTTCGAAAAGCTCAAGGCATGACACGCTGGGTCGCCGCAGTTTGGGCGATGGCGCTGTTCACGCTGTCGGCGTGCCAGCCTGCTCCGCAGCCGCCCTCATTCCAGGCGACCGATATTACGGGTGCAGGCTTCGCACGGGATTTCCGCCTAACCGATCACAATGGCCGCGTACGCACCCTGGCAGACTTCAGGGGCAAGGTGGTGGCCATCTTTTTCGGCTATACGCATTGTCCGGATGTCTGTCCCACAACCCTGTCGGACTTTGCCGCGGCGCTCAAGCTCCTGGGAGACCGAGCCGGACGCGTCCAGGTCATTTTTGTGACACTGGACCCCCAACGCGACACCCCTGACATCCTGAAGCAGTTCGTTCCCGCCTTCAACCCGGGATTCCTCGGCATGTACACCGATGCGGAAACACTGAAGCAGTTGGCAAAAGAATACAAAGTCGTCTATCAAAAGACATCGGTTAGAGCTGCAGATGATTACCTGATCGATCATAGTGCCGGGACGTATATCTATGATCATAATGGACATTTGAGGTTGCTCATGCCTTATGGAAGCAGTCCGGAAGTGATCGCGCACGATCTGAAACTGTTGCTCCCACCGTCCTGAGCCCGGTTTGGGCTTGCGGGACGGCCGGTGGCCGGAATATAATCCCGCAGTTTTTTAATATAAGCATATGCTGTTACGGCGCAGCGCAGGCGCCATTTCGGGTAGAACAGGAGCGGGCCATGGCGGTAACCACATATTCCGGTGCGGAGCAGTACAACTTCGAAGTCGTAAAGAAATTTGCCATCATGTCGATCGTCTGGGCTGTGATCGGCATGTTCGTAGGCGTGTATATCGCCTCCGAGCTGGCCTGGCCGTTTCTGAACTTCGATAGTCCCTACATCTCGTTTGGGCGATTCCGTCCTGTCCACACCACATCGGTGATTTTCGGCTTCGGCGGTTCGGCCCTGTTTGCCACCTCCTACTATGTGGTCCAGCGTACCTGCCAGACCCGCCTGTTTTCGGACGGCTTGGCCAGTTTCACCTTCTGGGGCTGGATGGCAGCCATCGCGCTGGCAGACTTCAGCTATATGCTGGGCTATACGCAGTCGCGCGAATACGCGGAAATGGAATGGCCGATCGACATCCTGATCGAAGTCGTGTGGGTCGCGTATCTCTCCGTATTCGTCGGGACCATCATGCGCCGCAAGCAACCGCATATTTATGTGGCCAACTGGTTCTACCTGGCCTTTATCCTGGCGACCGCGCTGCTGCATACCTTTAACAATCTGGCGATGCCCATCGACCTCTTCTCGATGAAATCCTACAGCCTGTTCTCGGGCGTGCAGGATGCGATGACGCAATGGTGGTATGGCCACAACGCGGTGGGCTTCTTCCTGACCGCGGCCTTCCTTGGCATGATGTATTACTTTGTGCCCAAGCAGGCCGGCCGGCCGATCTATTCCTATCGCCTGTCTATCGTCCACTTCTGGGCGCTGGGTTTCATGTACATGTGGGTAGGTGCTCACCACTTGCACTGGACCGCCTTGCCGGACTGGACTTCTTCCCTGGCCGCCGCGTTCTCCATCTTGCTGCTGATGCCCTCGTGGGGCGGCATGATCAACGGCATCATGACCCTGTCGGGCGCCTGGGACAAATTGCGTACCGACCCGATCATGCGCTTCATGATCGTCGCGCTGTCGTTCTACGGCATGTCGACCTTCGAAGGTCCGATGATGTCGCTGAAAGAAGTCAATGCGCTGTCGCACTACACCGACTGGACCGTGGGTCACGTCCACTCCGGCGCCCTGGGCTGGGTGGCGATGATCACCTTCGGTTCGCTGTATCACATGATGCCCAAGCTGTGGGATACCAAGATGTACAGCCGCAAGTTGATCGAGTGGCATTTCTGGCTGGCTACGATCGGCATCGTTCTCTATATCGTTGCGATGTGGATTTCCGGGATCACGCAGGGCCTGATGTGGCGTGCATTTGACGAGTTCGGCAACCTCCAGTACTCGTTCGTCGAGTCGGTTGCGGCCATGCACCCCTTCTACGCGATGCGCGCCATTGGCGGCATGTTCTTCCTGACCGGCATGGTGATGATGGCCTTCAACGTGTTCATGACCATCCGTCAGGGCAAACGCGAAAGCGCTGCACTGGAAGCCAAGCTGGCCGCCAAGCTGGCTCATGCATGATTCGGGAAAGATAGATCATGAACTTCAATTTCAAACACGAATGGATTGAAACCAACATCGGCCTGCTGGCGGTGTTGACCATGCTGGCGATCAGCGTCGGTGGCCTGGTGGAAATCACGCCTCTGTTCTTCATCGACAAAACCATCGAGAAAGTCGACGGCGTACGTCCGTATACGCCGCTGGAACAGCGCGGGCGCGATATCTATCAGCGCGAAGGCTGTTATCTCTGCCATTCCCAGATGATCCGCCCATTCCGTGACGAGAAGCTGCGGTACGGCCACTACTCGCTCGCCGCAGAGTCGCAGTACGACCACCCCTTCCAGTGGGGCTCCAAGCGGACCGGCCCAGACCTGGCGCGCGTGGGCGGAAAATATTCGAACGAGTGGCATGTACAGCATTTGACCGCGCCGCGCTCGATGGTGCCCGAGTCGGTGATGCCGAACTATCCTTGGCTGAAGGCAACCCCGCTGGATACGTCCGATATTGCGGAGCGTATGGAGGCGTTGCGCAAGGTCGGGGTGCCGTACTCGCTGACGGACGCCGAGTACAAGGCGAACGTGGCCAAGTTCGGTGAGACCGTTGCCAAACAGCTGCATATTCCCAATGCGCAGCAGAGCCTGATCGAGCAGGCCAACTTCGGCAACTATGACGGCGATCGTTCGGGTATTTCCGAGATGGACGCATTGGTGGCCTATCTGCAGGTGTTGGGCACCATGGTCGATTTCGGCAAATACAAGGACGATGCATTCGTCAACGACCGCTGATCGGGAAAGGCCGGAGGGTTCGAAATGGACTTGTTGATGTGGTTCTCGAAACCAGAAAACACCAAACCCCTTGGCCTGGTCATCTTTTTCGTCACCTTTATCGGCATCGTGATCTACGCCTACGGTAGCAAGAAGCGGAGCGATCAACTCGAGTCCTACCGCAACATACCGTTCCTGGACGATCAGGAAGACACGAAGGACAAGCAATGAGCGAGCAAAAACTACAATCTCAAACTGTGCAAACCACGGGCCATGCCTGGGATGGAGACCTGCAGGAATACAACAATCCGCTGCCGGTCTGGTGGGTGTATACGTTCTATGTCACGGTGGTGTTCGCCCTCGTGTACTGGACGATCTACCCATCCTGGCCATTCGGCAAGGGCTGGATAGGCGGTCTGTCGAACATCACCTACGTCAACAGCGATGGCGAGACCAAGACACACAGTTGGAATACCCGTGCGCTGCTGCTTGAGGACATGAACCAGGCTGCAATCGCGCAAAAGCCCTATTTCGACAAGGTCGCGGCCATGTCCTACGCCCAGATCGCGCGGGATCCGGACATGAACGGCTTCATCCTGTCAGCAGGGAAGGCGCTCTTCTCCGACAACTGCGCGCCTTGCCACCAGGCGGGTGGGCAGGGCGTGGTGGGTTTCTTCCCTAACCTGACCGATGACGACTGGCTGTATGGCGGGTCGTTCGACAAGATTCATGAAACGATCACGGGTGGCCGCCATGGCTACATGCCGACCTTCAGCGAGGTGCTCTCGTCCGAGCAGATCGATCAGCTGGCCAATTACGTGGCCAGCCTTTCCGGAATCGCCCACGATGCACCCAAGGCGGCAGCCGGCAACGCTCTGTTCCATAGCGAAACCGCGGCCTGCTACTACTGTCACGGTGCCGATGCCAAGGGGCGCAAGGAGATCGGTTCGGCAAACCTGACTGACAATATCTGGTTGTGGGCCAATGTGCCCGGAGCAAGCAGCGCGGAAGGAAAAGTCGCAGCCATCCGCAGCATCATCGCCAGCGGCCTCAACAAGGGTGTGATGCCGGCGTGGGCTGGACGACTCTCACCTGAGCAGATCAAGGTTCTGACGGTCTATGTCCATGAACTGGGCGGTGGGCAGTAACACGGCAGACTGAGACGAACAAAGCCCCCGTGAACGGGGGCTTTTGTTTCCGACGGATCCAGCGGCCATATCATGCAAACAGGTTTAGAAGAGCAGCTAGGGCTTTACCAGAAGCGGATACCGATTTTTACCCGCTCGGTGAAAGGGCGGTTTCGTCGTTTCAAGACGACGGTGCTGGTGCTGGCCTATGTGATCTACTTTCTGCTCCCCTGGATACCGTGGTCGCGGCTCGATGCCCCATCCCAGGCTGTCCTGTTTGATCTGCCAGGACGACGCTTCCTGATTTTCGGCCTGACGGTCTATCCGCAGGACGTCGTCTGGCTGGCGCTGCTGCTGTTCATCGCCGCCATCCTGCTGTTCTTTGTGACCGGTCTGGTGGGGCGCGCCTTTTGCGGATACTTCTGTTTCCAGACTCTGTGGACCGATTTCTTCATCTGGATCGAACATAAAATTCAGGGCGAACGGCCCGCACGTGTGCGTCTCTACCGCCAGCCATGGAATCGTGAAAAGCTGCTCAAGGTCGGCGGCACGCATGTCCTGTGGGTGCTGGCATCGTTCTGGACGGGCATGACATTCGTGACCTACTATGCCTATGCGCCGCAACTGGTGCTGGACTTTTTCACCGGCCAGGCAGCTGCCGCTGCCTATATCACCGTCAGCATCCTCACGATTTCCACCTACGCCGCGGCCGGGTTGATGCGCGAGCAGATCTGTACCTATGTCTGCCCGTATGGACGCTTCCAGAGCGTGATGTACGAACCCGAAACCCTAGCCGTGCATTACGACGCGAGACGGGGTGAAGGGGCGCATGGGCGAGCCACGGTGCGTGCGGGGCGGGGTATCGTCGTCGAACGGCGTCGCGCGGAAAGCGCCGAGCCGGTAGCGGTCGATCGTCGCCAGGCTAGCCTGAGCACCGGGGAGCGCGCACTGGCAGAGCGGCACGAAAAAGGTCTGGGCGATTGCGTCGATTGCGGACTGTGCGTGCAGGTATGCCCGACCGGCATCGATATCCGCGACGGGCTCCAATACAAATGCATTTCGTGCGGGCTTTGCATCGATGCCTGCAACACCATCATGGATTCATTCGGCTTCCCCCGGGGCCTGATCCGCTACGACTCGGAAAAGAATCTGGCCGCATCCGAACCGACTGCGCCAAGGGTGGAATGGAAGCGTCTGAAAACCATCGGCTATGGCGCGGCCCTGATTCTGATGAGCGCGTATCTCGCCTACAGCATCGGCACCCGCGGTAGCTACGACCGTGCGGTCAACCAGATTCGGCAGCCCTTGTACGTCGTGTTGTCGAACGGGGACATCCGCAATCGATATCAGGTCCGCATCACCAACAAGGCGGCGCAGGACCAGACCTACGAGATCAGCGCAAGCGGCATACCGGCTGGCGCGCTTGATCTGGGGAATTTCCGCGAAATCACGATCAAGCCCGGGCACAGCGGGCTCGTTCAGGCCAGCGTGCGTCTGGCGCCTGAACTGGCAGAACACACCCATCATTTCGAACTGCTCATCACGCCGAAAGGCAAACCGGGTGAGGCGCGTTCGGAAACCGTTCGATTTGACAGCCCGAAAGAAGCGCATGATTAATACAGTGATCACCCTGTTTGGCGGGCTGGCTGCTGTGCTCGTCCTGTACGCCATGGGGGGGCTGGTCCGTAGCCTGCCGCCCATCCTGCGGGCGGTGCTGGCGGGTGGCATTCCGCTGGTTGCCTATTTCGTCCTCATCGTCGGCCATTGGCCCGGGCTGGATGTGGTAGCCATCCATATCTCGGTTTTCTTCGCGACCGCACTGGTGCTGTTTGCCCTGACCTTGTTCCGACGGCGTGGCGGCCGCATGCATTGGGCGCCCAAGCTGCTCATGCTTTTCTTTGCGGGACTTACGGTGCTCATGGGAGGATTTCTCTACATCGCAAACAAAGGATTGCCCGAGCCGATCGGGCGCTGGTGGTTGGGTAGCAATGGGGGGCCGGTGTATAGCGGATTCTCAGGCGTCGTTCCCCACAATCAGGAGGCGGCCACTGCGATTTCGTCGGAGCTTTCCAAGGCGCACCGTGAAGCGGAGTTGGGCTGGGATATTGACGTCAGCGGCCTGGACGGCAACGAATTCGTCCGGACGATCCGTATTCGTGTCCGGAACCACACTGGCTTGCCGGTCGACCGCGTGGTGGCCGAGTTGCGTTTGCATCGCCCGGGTGCTGTCCAGGCGACGCTCACCGTCCCGCTGCCCGAGCTCGATGCAGGCGTGTATGGTGGCGTGCTGCAGGTGCCTGCGAGCGGACGCTGGCTGGTCGAACTCCGTCTCTCGCGGGAGAATATCCTGCATTATCAGCATACGCAGGAGTTGGTGATGCCATGAACAGCACCCTGGGGTTCTTGTTCTTGCTATCCGGCATATTCGTGTTGCTGATCGCCCTCGGCGTGTTCTGGTCGATCAAAAGCGGCCAGTTCGACGATCTGGAAGGGCCTGCCGAACGTATCCTGATGGACGACGATGATCCCCTGCTCCCTACGCGCCGTCCGGGCGGCAAGGACGAGGATTCTTAGGGCAATAAAGCGAACACGTACCCAAAACGGCGCAAGTCAATTAAAATTCACCAACTTTAATGGAGCACGCACAATGAAACAGCTTTTGACTTTTCAAGGTTTTCCCATGGTCGTGGTAACGGGATTGATCGTCTGGGCCTGGATCAGCATTTTTTCGGTACTGATCGGCTCGTTTTTCTGATCAACCATTCCCCAATGACAAGGCCCCGCAATTGCGGGGCCTTGTCATTGGGGAAAAGCAAACCTTATGCGGGAATCGCGGCGCGCATTTTCTGCAGGGCACGCGCTTCGATCTGGCGGATGCGTTCAGCAGAGATGCCATATTCAGCAGCCAGTTCGTGCAGCGTGGCGGTCTCACCCTCGGTCAGCCAGCGTGCCTGGATGATGTGGCGGCTGCGTTCGTCAAGATCTTCCAGTGCGTTGGCCAGCCCCTTGTGCCGCAATTGTTCGGTCTGCTCGCGTTCCAGCAACTGGGCCGGGTTTTCGTCCGGGCTCGCCAGATAGGCAAGTGGGCTGTAGCTTTCCTCGCCATCGTCCACGGTCGGGTCGATCGACACATCGTGCCCCGACAGGCGCGTTTCCATCTCCAGTACGTCCTTGCGGCTGACATTGAGCTCGCGGGCCATGGCGTCGGCTTCCTTGAGCGTCAAGGCATTAAGGGACTGTTTCAGGCTGCGCAGGTTGAAGAACAGCTTGCGCTGCGCCTTGGTGGTCGCCACCTTGACAAGGCGCCAGTTCTTTAGGACATATTCGTGGATTTCGGCGCGGATCCAGTGCAGCGCGAATGACACCAGGCGCACGCCGCGGTCCGGGTCGAAGCGTTTCACGGCCTTCATCAGGCCGACATTGCCTTCCTGGATGAGATCGGCATGCGGCAGACCGTAGCCCAGGTAGTGCCGCGCCACGCTCACGACCACACGGAGGTGCGAGACAACCAATTGACGGGCGGCCTCGACATCCTGCTTGTCGTGCCAGGCACGCGCAAACTTTTGCTCCTCTTCCAGACTGAGCATGGGATAGCGGTTGACGGTCTGAATATAGCTATCCAGGCTATAAGCCGCGGGAATGGGTAAAGACATCGATTGATTCATGCGTGTAAAACCCCCTTTTAAACATTTTAGCACTCTCATCCTAAGAGTGCTAAGGCCGGGCTGGGTTCCCCGGCGTGGGAAAACAAGGGGAAATCAGCGTGTCGCTTCGACCTGATGCAGGCTCCGCGTCACCGAGAGCCAGGCGCCTAGCCAGCCGAATAGCGTGGTCAGTCCAAGCACCATGGCGATTTCGGCCCCGTCCGGTGGAAGCAGATGAAATGTCGACCCATAAAGGACCGCCAGATGTTCGACCGGCTCACGCAGGATTGTGCCCGCCACCGCCAGCACGCCACCGGCTGCAAGTCCGCCGAACAAGCCTTGTAGCGCGCCCAGGTAGAGGAACGGGCGGCGGATATGGCGGTCAGTGGCGCCGATCAAGCGACTGACCAGGATTTCGTCGCGCCGGGCCAGCACCTGGGCACGGATGGCATTGCCCGAGATGGCGATCAAGGCAATGGCAAACAATCCAGCCAGCAGCCAGACCCCAGTATGTCCGATGGCGAGCGCGGCCTGCAGGCGCTCTGCCCATTGGCTGTCGAGATGGGTTTCCGCGATCCCCGGCATTTTGCGCAGACCGTCGGAAATACGTACCAGCGCGTCGCGTGACGTGGCCTGGGGCCGCACGATCCAGGCGTCCGGCAACGGGTTCTCCGTCAGGCCGGCCGTGATGTCAGCCAGATCCTGTGAAGCGCTCAGGGTGGCCAGCGCCTCGTCCTTGGGTACGAAGCGGGCTTGGGCAATATCGGGCTGCTTGAGCCGAGTGGCGATGGCCTGTTTTTGTTCGGGAGACGCTCCAGCGTCAAGAAACAGGCTGATCTCCGGCTGCGCCGGTAGTTCGCCTGCCACTCGGCTGAGATTCTCCAGTCCCAGATACAGCCCGCTGGGCAGGCTGATCGCCACGCCCATGGCCAGCGTGGTCAGCAGTGCCGTGAACGCCTGGATACGCAGCCGATGCAAGGCGGCGCCGAGCGCGTGTTTGTGGTGGCGCATCCAGCCGATCATGCCGGCACCTCGCCGATTCTGCCGTGATCCAGATGCAGCGTGCGTCCGCCCAGCGCCGTGATGGCGCGTTCGTCGTGAGTGGCGATCACCAGGGTGGTGCCGACCTGATGGAAATCGCGGAACATGGCCATGATGTCAGCTGCGTAGCCGGCGTCGAGGTTGCCGGTCGGTTCGTCGGCCAGCAACAGCGCGGGGCGGGAGACCAGCGCGCGGGCGATGCACAGGCGCTGCTGCTCGCCGCCCGACAGGCTGACGGGATTGGCCTTCTCGCGGTTGAGCAGGCCGACCTTGTCGATCACCGCACGGGCGCGTTTGAGCGACTCGCGACGGTCGAAGCCGGCGATGTCGAGCGGCAGCACCACGTTGTCGATCACGCTGCGGTCGAACAGCAGCTTGTGATCCTGGAACACCAGGCCAATGTTGCGGCGCAGATAGGGCACGGCACGGCGCGACAGGCGGCTGACATTCTGGCCGCTGACCGACACCACGCCGCTGGTGGGGCGCTCGATGGCGGCGATGAGCTTCAGCAGGGTGCTCTTGCCGGCGCCGGAATGGCCGGTCAGGAAAACCAGTTCGCCCTGTTCGATGGCAAGGCTGACGTTGGACAGGGCCTCATGGCCGCCGGGGTAGCGTTTGGTAACCTGGTTGAAGCTGATCATGCAGCAAACACCGCCTCGACGAATTCTCGAGCATCGAAGGGGCGCAGGTCATCCACGGTCTCGCCGACGCCGATGTAGCGGACCGGGATCGACCGCCGCCGTGTTAGAGAGGTGTGGGCGATCGCGGCAATGGCGCCGCCCTTGGCGGTGCCGTCGAGCTTCGTCAGCACCAGGCCGGTGACGCCGAGCGCATCGTCGAAGGCCTTGACCTGGGTGACGGCGTTCTGGCCCGTGTTGGCGTCGAGCACCAGCAACACCTCGTGCGGCGCGCCGGGAATCGCTTTCTCGATCACCCGTTTGACCTTCCTGATCTCTTCCATCAGATGGAGCTGCGTCGGCAGGCGGCCCGCGGTGTCGGCCAGCACCACGTCGATGTTGCGTGCGCGCGCGGCCTGGATGGCGTCGAAGATCACCGCGGCGGAATCGCCCTTTTCCTGGCTCACCACCGTCACGTTGTTGCGGTCGCCCCAGACCTGCAACTGTTCGCGTGCCGCGGCGCGGAAGGTGTCGCCCGCTGCCAGTAACACCGACAGGCCCTGCGACTGGTAGAGCTTGGCGAGCTTGCCGATGGTGGTGGTCTTGCCGGCGCCGTTGACGCCGGCAAGCATGAGGATGAAGGGCTTGTGTGGAGTGACGTCAAGCGGCGCCTGCAGCGGCGTCAAGAGGTCGACCAGGGCATCCTTCAGTGCGGTCTGCAGGTCGGATGCCTCGGTCAGGCCTTCGCGCCGCACCTTCTTTTGCAAGGTGTCGAGCAGCGCGTGGGTCGCGTCGACGCCGACGTCGGCGGTGATGAGGATGGTTTCGAGTTCCTCGAACAGCTCGGCGTCGATCTTGCGGCCGACGCCGAACAGGCCGGCCAGTTGGCCACCCAGCCGGTCGCGGGTCTTGGCGAGACCCTGCTTTAGCCGCTGCGCCCAGCCGGGACGCGACTCAACTGGCAGGGGTGCGGACTCGACCGGCGTGGCAGGCGTGGCCGGTTCGGCAACAGGCGGTTTGGGCTTGAAGAAACTAAACACGGATAAAGGCAGTCAGCATAGCTGTTTGACGGACGCCTAATCTTATCATTCGGCTACGGCTTATCATTCGGACTCATTCAACAAGGGGTGGAAACATGCTCGGCATGCGGGGAATGCTGCTGGCGCTGCTGATGGTGGGCAGCGCGCAGGCGGCGGTGACGGACGTCACGCTGGACAATGGTATGCGGGTGATCGTACAGGAAGATCATCGGGCACCGGTGATGGTGTCGCAGGTCTGGTACCGCGCCGGATCGATGGACGAATTCAACGGTACCACCGGGGTCGCGCATGTGCTGGAGCACATGATGTTCCGCGGGACGAAAATGGTGCCGCCGGGCGAGTTCTCCAAGCGTATCGCCGCCGCCGGCGGACGCGAGAACGCGTTCACCAACCGCGACCATACGGCGTATTTCCAGCAGATGCAGAAAGACCGGCTGGAACTGGCGATGCAGCTGGAATCCGACCGCATGGCCAACCTCGTCATCCGCGATGATCTGTTCGCCAAGGAAATGCAGGTGGTGATGGAGGAACGCCGGCTGCGCACCGACGACCAGCCGCAGTCGGTGGTATATGAACGCCTGATGGCGACGGCCTACCAGGAGAGCCCTTATCGCCGTCCCGTCATCGGCTGGATGGACGATCTCCAGCACATGACCGCGCAGGAAGCACGCGATTGGTACGCCCGCTGGTATGTACCGAACAATGCGACCCTCGTAGTGGCCGGCGATGTGAAATCGGACGACGTGATCGCCATGGCGAAGCGGTATTTCGGAGTGATTCCCGCCCGTGTGTTGCCGGTGCGCAAGCCGCAGGACGAGCCCGCGCAGATCGGCGAGAAGCGCGTCGTGGTCAAGGTTCCGGCGAAGGTTCCCTATCTGCTGATGGCCTGGCATGCGCCGATCCTCAAGGACTGGGAAAAGGATACCGCGCCCTATGCGCTGCAGATACTCGCGGGTGTGCTCTCCGGGAACGACTCGGCGCGCCTGCAGAAATCGCTGGTCAAGACGCAGCAGATCGCAGTGAGCACGAGTGCCGGCTACGACGCCGTTTCGCGCGGTCCGGGCATGTTCATGATCGACGCGACGCCAGCGCCGGGCAAGACGGCGGATGAACTCGAAAAAGCCATACGTGGCCAGGTCGAACGTATCCAGCGCGATGGTGTCAGCGAAGCGGAACTCGCCCGGGTGAAGGCGCAAGTCATTGCGGCCGACGTCTACCAGCGCGACTCGTTGTTTTACCAGGCGATGCAACTGGGCGAATACGTGACCGCGGGCCTGCCGCCCGAGGCGCTCGCGCACAGGGTCGACAAATTGCGCGCGGTGAGCGCCGGAGAGGTGCAGGCTGCAGCGAAGCAATGGCTGGAGGATGACCAGTTGAGCGTAGGCATACTCGACCCGCAAGCTTTGCAACCCCAGACGCGCCGCCCAGCGGTGCCGGGAGTCCGCCATGACAATTAAGGCCTTTTGTGTCGCGCTATTGCTGAGCCTGCCTCTGTCGGCGCAGGCAGCGTTGGCCATCCAACACTGGCAGACGCCGCACGGCACGCAGGTGATTTTCGTGGAAAGCCACGAATTGCCCATCCTAGACATCTCGGTGGATTTCCCCGCGGGCAGCGCACGCGATCCAGGCGACCAGGCGGGCCTGGCCCAGCTGACCCACATTCTCCTCGACCAGGGAGCCGGCGGTCTCAGCGATACGGCGATCGCCCATCGCCTGGCCGATGTAGGAGCCGTGCTGGGCGGCACGTTCGACCGCGATCGTGGAGGCGTCACGTTGCGTACCTTGTCGTCCCAGGCCGAGAAGGACGCAGCGCTCGACATTCTGGCGCGCGTGCTGCAACAGCCCGATTTCCCGCAGGCCGTGATCAAGCGCGAGAAACAGCGACTCATTGCCGGTATCCGCGAGGCAGAGGCCGACCCGGGCACCGTGGCCGACAAGGCATTCTATCGTGCGTTGTATGGCACCCATCCCTATGCCCACGACGAATCGGGCGATCCGGCAGCGATCGCAAAACTGACGCGCGGGGACGTACAGACGTTCTACCGTACGCACTACAGTGCACCCAATGCCGTGATTTCGCTGATGGGCGATATCTCCCGTGCCGAGGCAGAGGCCATTGCCGCTCGTCTGGCGGGTGGCCTGTCCAGTGCGGCAGCCGTTTCGGCGTTGCCGAAGCCTGGGCCGGCGAGGACAAATGAGCAGCGGATTGCGTTTCCCTCCACGCAAAGTCATGTGTTGGTGGGAGCAGTAGGCGTAGCGCGTAACGCCCCCGATTTCTTTCCGTTATTCGTGGGCAACTATGTGCTGGGCGGCGGCGGCTTCGATTCGCGGCTGATGCGCGAAGTGCGCGACAAGCGTGGCTATGCCTACAGTGCGTATAGCTATTTCCTGCCGATGATGGAGGCCGGCCCCTTCCAGCTCGGCCTGCAGACCAAGTTGGCGCAAACTGACGACGCGCTCAAAGTAGCGCAGGCCACGCTGCGGCAGTTCATCGCCGACGGCCCCAGCGAGGCGGAACTGAAGCAGGCCAAGGACAACCTCACCGGCGGCTTTCCTTTGCGTATCGACAGCAACAAGAAGATTCTCGAATACCTGTCGCTGATGGGCTTCTACAAGCTGCCTCTGGATTATCTGGATACCTGGGTCGACAAAATCAATGCAGTTGATGTGGCGACCGTGAAACAGGCGTTTGCCCGTCACATCGATCCCGACAAGCTGGTGACGGTCATCGTGGGAGGAGAGAGTGCTCGCTAAGCGCGCCGCACCCCAGCGGGCGCACGGCGCGTCCAACCGGGTGCGTATCATCGGCGGGCAATACCGCCGCCGCCTGCTCGATTTCCCCGATGGCGCGGGTTTGCGCCCGACGCCCGACCGCGTGCGCGAGACGCTGTTCAACTGGCTGGGCCAGGATCTGCCGGGATGGACATGTCTGGACCTGTTTGCCGGCAGCGGCGCGCTCGGCTTCGAGGCGGCCTCGCGTGGGGCGGGACGAGTCGTCATGATCGAACGCGATCTCAAGGCCGGCGGTGCGCTGGAAATGAACCGTGCGGCGCTCGGAGTGAACCAGGTCGAGATCCTCCGCGCCGACGCGCTGGCGTGGCTGGCGAACAACCGCGAGACGTTCGACCTGATTTTCGTCGATCCGCCGTTCGACAGCGGCCTGGCCGGGACGGTGCTGGCCGATCTGGCGCGCCATCTCAAGCCCGGCGGACATGCCTATATCGAACAGGAGACGGCAGTCGTGGCGCCTCCGGGGTTTATCATCCACCGCAGCGGACGCGCGGGGCGTTCGCATTTCGCGCTACTGATCAAGGAATGATGAATCCATGCTGACTGCCGTCTATCCCGGTACCTTCGACCCCATCACACGCGGCCACGAGGATCTGGTTCGGCGTGCGGTGCGGCTGTTCGACTGCGTCATCGTCGCGGTGGCCGAATCGCGCAACAAGCGGCCTTTCTTCACCATGGAGGAGCGGGTGGCGATGACGCGCGACGTGCTGGCCGATGTTCCGCAGGTGCGGGTCGAAGGGTTTTCCGGTCTCCTGATCGATTTTGTCGCCGAACAGGGCGCGATCGCAGTACTGCGGGGGCTGCGCGCGGCGTCCGACTTTGAATACGAATTCCAGCTGGCGGGCATGAACCGCAATCTCAAGCCTGACATCGAAACCTTGTTTCTCACACCATCGGATCAATACATGTTCATCTCGGCCAGCATGATCCGCGAGATCGCGCAACTGGGCGGCGACGTCACGCCTTTCGTCCACCCATTGGTGGCGCGGCGATTAAGTGAGAAAATAAGAAAAAACTGATATGACTCGGAGAATGACATGTCAATGATGATCACGGACGAATGCATCAATTGCGACGTCTGTCTGCCTGAATGCCCCAACGACGCCATTTCGCAGGGCGACGAGATTTACATCATCGATCCCAACAAGTGCACCGAATGCGTCGGTCATTTCGATACGCCGCAGTGTGTCGAGGTGTGCCCGGTCGATTGCATTCCGCTCAATCCGGATTACCCGGAAACCAAGGAACAGCTGCAGGAGAAATTCCTGCGTCTGACCGCCAGCAAGTAATCGCTCAGGCCGTTCTGGCCAGAGCGGGTTTGTTTAGCTCATCTGCCAGGGCATCGGCGATGCGCAGGTTGATGCGTGCCAAGTTGTCCAGCTGGTCGCTCACGGTTCCGATCGAGGCTTCCAGTTCGGCAATGCGTTCGTCCAGCGTCTCGGTCGCGGCATGGATGCGGCTGACGCTTTCCAGGCGACGTTTCAGTTGAAGCTTGTGTTCGCGCACCTGGGTTTCCATGGGTGCAATCAGGGCCTTCAGCCACGATTCGGTTTCGCTGTTGGCCAGTTCGAATACCTGGACCACCTTGCTTGCCAGCGTCTCGAAAAAGCGCGCGGTCAGCTGGCTCTGGCCTACCGTCAGCATCTTGAACACGGTGTTGAAGCGCTCGTCGAAGATGCGTTCCAGCCGTGCCATTTCCTTGCGATATTTGTGCAGGCTGTGATCGGGCGGGTTGACCGCTGCCAGACCGTGTTCGTCGCTGAATTTCTGGTACATCGCCGTCATCATGGCGCGGATTTCCTTGATAGTCTCTGCCGACGCATCCAGGTTGCCGTCCACTTGGCGGAAAAAATGGCTCATCGCCTCGCGTAGTCCCACGCTGAAATGGCTTTTTTCCATCGCCTGCCGGGTATGACGGACCTCGTTGCGTAGCGCCTCCATGCCCAGCCGCTGCCTCAGCGCCTCGACCTGCGTCGCGAATACATTGCGCAAGGCATTGAACTGCTCCAGGCCGCGCTCGAACTGCTGCTTGTCCTCGTTGGCCTTGACCATCATGTGCTGGATGACGTCGCGGTTCTTGCCGCGCAGACCCTGCAGTTCGTCGACCTGATCCTGGATCGTGGCGAGCCGGGTTTCCAATAGCTCGGTGGTCTTGATCACCACGTCTTCCACTGCAGCCTGTGACGATTCGCTGACCAATGCCTGCTTGCAAGGAATGAGCTCCTGCGTCAGGGCCGCTTCCAACCCAGGCAGACGGCTTTTTTCCAGCAGGGCGCCGTCGTTGCGAATCTTGGCAACCAGCGCTTTCTGTGCCGATACAGGATAGACCTGGCTTGGTGGCAGGCCGAGCAAGACTGCGCTGCTGGCGACTTGTTTGGCGATTTCAGCGTCGATTTGCGCTTCCGTCTTCAGTTCGTCCCACAGGCCGTCGATCTTGTTCAGCACCACCAGCCGCGCGCGGCTGGTCCCTTGCACCGGCGCAATGTACTGACGCCAGATCTCGATGTCCGACCTGGTGACGCCGGTATCGGCGGCTAGCAGGAACAGCACCGCATGGGCGTTGGGGAGCATGTTGAGCGTCAGTTCGGGCTCGGTACCGATGGCATTCAGGCCCGGCGTGTCGAGGATGACCAATCCCTGCTTCAGCAGTGGGTGAGGAAAATTGATCAGCGCATGGCGCCAGCGCGGAATTGCGATGCTGCCGTCGCGCTCCAGGCTGCGTGCGGTTTCCTCGTCGTCGGGATTGATCAGGCCGAACGCTTCGGCAGTGGCGGCGTCGACATCGAGCGTGTCGGCCAGCCGCATCAGCGTTGCGCTCATCTCCTCGGCTGAATCGAGGTTGAGCGGGAATTCGGTCCAGGCATCCGCGTCGCGTTTGAAGTCGACAATGCTGCCCTCGCGGGTCTTGGTGTCGATCGGCAGCAGACGCAACGAAGGGCGATGCAACGGGTCGAAAAACAGCTCGGTGGGGCACATGGTCGTGCGCCCTGCGGACGACGGCAGCACGCGCTGCCGGTAGTCCGAAAAGAAGATCGCGTTGATGAGTTCGGACTTGCCGCGCGAGAATTCGGCAACGAAGGCCACGTTCAGCTTGTCTTCCTGCAGGCGGCCGAGCAGCTGATTCAACCGCATCTCGGATTCGGCGTCGCTCAGTTCCTGGGCGTCGAGCCAGTCACGCAACGCTTCGACGCGCACATACACGGCTTCGCGCCAAGTGCTGTAGTGCTCGAATTCGTCAACCAGGGTGGTGGATTGCATGGGGCCAGTCAGAGATAAGGCATTGTCATTTAACGACATATTAATGACAAAACTTGATTCTGTGCCTGCCAGATCAACGCTGGCAGGTGGAGCAGTAGAAGCTTGCGCGCTGACCTTGCACGATGCGGCGGATCGGGTTGCTGCACGTCTTGCACGGCAGGCCTTCGCGGTCGTACACGCGTGTTTGCAACTGAAAATAACCCAGCTCGCCGTCGCTCGCGACGTAATCGCGCAGCGAACTGCCGCCCGCGGCAATGGCGGCTGTCAGCACCTGTTTGATTGCGGTGACCAGCCGGGCGCAGGCCGGGCGGCTGAGACGACGCGCAGCGGTCGCCGGGCGGATGCCGGCATGGAACAGCGACTCGGAGGCGTAGATATTACCGACACCCACTACTACCTGTGCATCCATGATGACCTGCTTGATCGCGGCGTTGCGGCGTTGGCACTGCGCGTGCATGTAGGCGGCGTCGAACGCCGGCGTCAGCGGTTCCGGTCCCAGATGGACGAGCAACGGGTGCCGCGTCACGTCGTCGGTCCATAGCACGGCACCGAAGCGGCGCGGGTCACGCAATCGCAGCGTGCTGCCGTCGTCGAACAGCCAGTCGACGTGATCGTGCAGGGCGGCAGGCTCGTCAGGCCCGGCCAGGCGCAGGCTGCCCGACATGCCCAGGTGGACGATCTGGGTGGCGGCACCAAAATCGAACAGCAGGTATTTCCCGCGCCGGTCGAGCCCCTTGAGTGTCAGCCCGCCCAGCCGCGTTTCCAGATCGGCTGGCACCGGCCAGCGCAGGCGCGGATTGCGCACCACGATGCGCGTGAGCGTGCGATGCTGCAGGCGGGGCAGCAATCCCAAGCGGGTGGTTTCGACTTCGGGTAATTCGGGCATGGCGTGGGCGGAAGGGGTCGACGGTAAAGGGACAGAGACGTTTCGGGGAAGCGCTGATGCCCTGCGATAGTTTGTCCCCGCAAATGGGAACTGAACCGATACACTGGCATTCTATATAACGCGCTTTTACCCCAGAACCCCCCTTACTTTGAATGCACGATTTTCTCTGCTGCTGGTGATGTTGGTCAGCAGCGCGGCTTCGGCTGAGGATCCCTTCGGGGTACTCGACCGGGTGCCGCCGTCGCCGATGGCCGAACTGCGCCCGGCAGCGGTATGCGATACGACTGTTCCGACCGGCCCGATTACGCTGGCACGCGCGGTCGAGCGCGCCCTGTGCGCCAATCCGGCCACTCGCACCGCCTGGCTCACGGCGCGGCTGCGCGCCGCCGAACTGGGGCAGGCGTACAGCGCCTATCTGCCCAGCCTGTCGGTCAGCGGCAGTGTGTCCCGCACCGGGGACCGCATGCCACCGAACGATCGCAACGCCTGGCAACTGGGGCTGGACGCACAATACCTGCTGTACGACTTCGGCGGCCGTGCAGCCCAGCGCGATGTCGCCGAGGCATTGCTGGCGGCGGCACGTGCCAGCCAGGACGCCAGTGTGCGCCAGCTCTATCTGCAGACGATCACCGCCTATTTCAATCTGCTGACCGCACAGGGTGCGGTCAGCGTCGCGCGCGAGGCCGAGGCTTCGGCGCTTGCCGCGTTCAAGGCCGCCACCGCACGGGTGGCTGCGGGGACGGCCATTCCATTCGACCGGCTGCAGGCGAAAACTGTGTATACCCAGCGCCAGATCGAGCGGATCCGTGCCGAGGGCGAGGCCGCGCGGATGCAGGGCGAGCTGGCTGCGCTGATGGGCGATACCCGGCAAACCGGCTTCAGCGTCATCGACAGCGAGGCGGCGTTCAGCCAGACGCCGGACCTGAGCGCGGCAGTGGATGGTTTGATCGAAGCCGCACGCAGCCGTCGGCCGGATCTGCGTGCGGCGGAGGCCACGGTGCTTGCCCAGCAGGCTGGTGTGCGTAGCGCCGAGGCAGCCGGCAAGCCCAGCTTCTCGGCTTTCTATGGCGCGCAACGGCTGGACAATGGTTCCCTGGCGGCGACCAGCTCCAGCGTGGGGATCAATCTGACCATTCCGCTCTTCACCGGCTATCGCAACACCTATCAGGTCGCCGCGGCGCAAACCCAGGCCGGCCTGGCCGCAGCGGAACGCGACCGGGTGGCCAACCAGGTGGCGCTGGACGTGTGGCGCGCCTATTACAGCGTGAAGAGCGAGACCGAAGCGGACAGCCGCAGCGCCGATCTGGTGGAAAGCGCGGCCGCGGCCGAGAAACTCGCGCTGGGACGGTACCAGGCAGGGCTTGGCATCCTGCTCGATGTATTGAGCGCGCAGGCCAATCTGGCCCAGGCGCGCCAGACCCAGTTGCAGACGCGGCTGGGCTTGCGGGTGGCACGGGCGCAGCTGGCGCAGGCCATTGGGGATTTGAGTTGGGACTGGTTGGAACCGGCGCAGCAGGAAGGAAAGCGATGAAAAAAACAGGGATGCTTGTACTGCTGGTCATGGTGATTGCAGCGGCCGCATGGTGGTGGAACGGCAAGAGTAAGCCTGCCGAGCCGCAATACCGGACGGTGGCTGTGGATCGCGGTGATATTGCGGCCGAGGTCTCGGCCAACGGTACGCTCAATCCGGTCACGTTGGTCAACGTGGGCACCCAGGTTTCGGGAACGGTGCGGCGCATCGATGCCGACTTCAATCAGCAAGTGAAAGCGGGGCAGGTGCTGGCCGAGCTCGACCCGGCGCTGTTCAAGGCGGCGCTCGCGCAAAGCACGGCCAACCTCGCCAACGCCCAGGCGCAACTCGATCTCGCCGAGGCCAATGCGGTGCGCATGCAGACGCTGTTCAAGCAGGAATACGTGTCGCAGCAGGAACTCGACCAGACGCTGGCGGCCCGCGCCCAGGCTGCGGCGCAGGTGCGGCTGGCGCGCGCCCAGGTGACGCGCGACCAGACCAATCTCGGTTTCTCGATCATCCGTTCGCCGGTCGACGGCACCGTGATCAACCGCCAGGTCGACGTCGGCCAGACCGTAGCGGCGAGCTTCCAGACGCCGACGCTGTTCCAGATCGGCAAGGATCTGACTCAGATGCAGATCGATTCCACGGTGTCGGAAGCCGATATCGGGCAGATCAAGGTCGGTCAGCCGGTCAAGTTTCGCGTCGACGCGTTCCCCGATACCGAATATACCGGTGCGGTGCGGCAGGTTCGACTGAACGCCACGACCGCGCAGAATGTCGTGACCTACAACGTGGTGGTGAATGTCGCCAACCCGGACCTGGCGCTGATGCCAGGGATGACGGCCAACCTGCGCGTGCTGGTCGAGACGCGGCCGGACGTACTGCGGGTACCGACGACGGCGCTGCGTTTCCGCCCTCAGGTGGGCAACGTCGTCGAGGGCGCCGGCAAGCCGCGCGGCGCGGCGGTGTATCGGTTGGTCGACGGCAAGCCGGAGCGGGTGACGGTGAAGACTGGCATCAGCGACAAGGCCTTTACGCAAATCGTCGCCGGCAAGCTGAAGCAGGGGGATGTGGTGATCGTGGCCGATCTGGCAGCCAAGAAAGACAATGCCAGTACGTCGCGCGGACGCCTGTTCTGATGACGACACCCGGGGCGCCCCTGATCGAGGTGGAGAATCTCGAAAAGGACTACCCGACCGGTGCCGGCGTATTCCAGGCGCTGCGCGGCGTGAGCCTGCGCATCGCCGAGGGCGAGTTCGTCGCCATCATGGGCGCGTCGGGCTCGGGCAAGAGCACTTTCATGAATCTGCTCGGCTGCCTCGACCGGCCCACCCGCGGCAGCTACCATCTCGACGGGCAGGATGTCGGCCGTTTGTCTTCGGATCAGTTGGCCGCCTTGCGCAACCGTGAAATCGGCTTCGTGTTTCAGGGGTTCAACCTGTTGCCCAAGCTGACCGCGCTCGACAACGTCGCGCTGCCGCTGATGTATGCCGGCATGGGGCGCGAGGCGCGCCGCCGGCAGGCACAGGCCATGCTCGAGCGGGTGGGACTGGGCGAGCGTTCGCACCATACTCCGTTGCAACTGTCAGGCGGCCAACAGCAGCGGGTGGCGATCGCCCGCGCGCTGGCTACGCGTCCGCGCATCATTTTTGCCGACGAGCCGACTGGCAATCTCGACAGCGAAACCAGCCGCCAGGTGATGGATCTTTTCAGCCAGCTCAACCGCGAAGAAGGCATCACATTGGTTCTGGTGACACACGAGGCCGACATCGCCGCCTATGCGCGTCGATGCATCCGTTTCCAGGATGGCCGGGTGATCGAGGACGTGGCACAGGCTGAGGTCGCTGCATGATTTTCACCAGCCTCTTCGAGACCGCCTGGCATGCGCTCACCACGCACCGCATGCGCAGCTTCCTCACTATGCTCGGCATGGTCATCGGCGTGGCGGCCGTCATTCTCATGCTGGCGATCGGCCAGGGTGCACAGGCGATGGTGCGCAGCTCGATCGAGTCGATGGGCAGCAATCTCTTCATCATCATGTCGGGCGCCGTCTCGTCGGGGGGCGCGCGGGTGGCGACCGGCGATGCACCCTCGCTCACCTTCGACGATGCCGACGCCATCCGCGACCTGCCCGACATCATGGCGTCGGCGCCGGTATCGCCCGGTGGCGCCCAGCTGATTTACGGCGGCGTGAACTGGAATACCTCGGTCTACGGCACCACGCCGGACTATGCCGTGGTGCGGAACTGGTCGATGGCGTCGGGCAGTTTCTTCAGCGACGCCGACGTGCGCCGGGGCGCGCGGGTGGCGGTCATCGGTGGCGTGGTGGCGCGCGAACTGTTCGGCGACGAGGATCCCGTCGGCAAGATCATCCGCATCAAGCAGGCGCCGTTCGAGGTGATCGGCGTGCTGGCGTCCAAGGGCCAGAGCCTCGACGGGCGCGACCAGGACGACACCGTGCTGGTGCCGATCAGCAGCGCGCAGCAAAAGATATTCAGCAACACCCTGCGCAACCGCGCCCGCTTCATCATGGTGCAAGCCGTGTCGGAAAAACGCATGGATGCCGCCGAAGCGTCCATCAACGATCTATTGCGCAGCCGGCATCGGATCGGATTGGGCCAGGATGACGACTTTACCGTGCGCAACCTGACGGCCCTCGCCGAGACCGCCGCCTCGACCACCCGCATCATGAGCCTGCTGCTTGGCGCGATCGCCGCCATCTCGCTGGTGGTAGGCGGCATCGGGATCATGAACATCATGCTGGTGTCGGTGACCGAACGTACCCGCGAGATCGGCATCCGCATGGCGATCGGCGCACGCCGCCGCGATGTATTGTGGCAGTTTCTGATCGAGGCGCTGACTCTGTCACTGATCGGTTGCGGAATCGGATTGCTGTTCGGCATCGGCGGCGCCTGGCTGGTCGAGCGGCTGGCCGGGTTGCCGGTAGCGGTCACGCCGGCCTCGGTGCTGATGGCAGTCGGCGTATCTTTCCTGATCGGCGTGTTTTTCGGCTTTTACCCGGCCAGGCGCGCCGCAGGGCTCGATCCCATCGACGCGCTACGGTCGCAATAGAGGGCAAGGTTGAACCTTGCATACAGGCAGGCCTCGAACGCTTAGAATCGTGACAAGCAACCGATCAACAAGGTACAACATGGCATTCCTCAAGACTTTCCCTCTCTACGCAATGCTGGCGCTCGTGGCCGCGTGCAGCCAGCTTGGCGTCAAACCGCCGCCTGACACGCTGGAATCCCAGGCTCGGTTGTCTGCCGAGGCCGTGGCCGAGCCTGCCGTCGACCCGGCAACAGAGGCAGCGGCCAAGGCGCAAGCCGCATTGCCCAAGCAGCCGCTTACGCCGGATATCCTGTTCAAGTTCCTGGTGGCGGAAGTGGCCGGGCAGCGCGGCCAGATCGGCATCGCCCAGTCGACCTACCTCGATCTCGCGCGGGAGACGCACGATCCCCGTATTGCCCGCCGTGCCGCCGAGGTTTCGATGTTCGCCCGTAACCCGACCGGCGCGCTGGAGGCCACGCAGCTGTGGATGACGGCCGAACCGGACTCGGAGTCTGCCCAGCAGACGATGGCGGTACTGCTGCTGAACGAGGGCAAATTCGACGAGGCCGAGCCCATCCTGCGCGTTCTGCTGAAGAAAGATCCTGCGAATGGCTTTCTGCATCTGACCTCCGTGATGGGGAAAACGCGTGGTTCGCCGGCCGGGCTGGATCTGGTCGAACGGCTGGCTGCGGGCTATCCGGCCTTGCCGGAAGCGCGCTTTGCCGTGGCCCAGGCCGCGGCCAGCGTCGGACGCAATGAGGCGGCGGTCGCCGCCTTGCAGAAGGCCGATGACCTGCGTCCCGGCTGGGAGCCTGCCGCTTTGCTGCGGGCCCAGATACTCGACCAGACATCGCATGCCGACGCGCTCGCGTTCATGCGGACGTTTCTGGCTGCGCATGCCGATGCCCGCGAGGTTCGGCTGGCCTACGCGCGCGTTCTCGTCAGCGCCAACCATTTCGACGAGGCCCGCGCCGAATTCACCCGGCTGACCCGGGATTTTCCGCGCAATGCCGAAGCGAGTTTCGCGGCGGGCCTGTTGTCCCTGCAAATGGGCGATGCCAAGACGGCCCACGATTTTCTGGCGAAAACCCTGGAATACAACCCGCGCGATCCGGATGCCGTGTACTACTACCTGGGACAGGCGGCCGAACAGATGAAACAACCGGAAGCGGCCGGCGCGTATTACGCCGGGGTCAAGACCGGCAATTATCTGGTGCCGGCGCGTGCGCGTCAGGCCGCGCTGCTGGTAGGAGCCGGTCGGCCGGATGAGGCGAGCGCCTTGCTGAAAGCAACCCGGGGCGAGAACGATGCGCAGAATGTGCGGCTGATTCAGGCCCAGGCCGAAGTGCTGCGCGGCAGCAAGCAGTACGCCGCGATCTATGACGTGCTGTCGGAGGGGCTCAAGCGTTACCCCGATTCGGCGGATCTGCTGTACGACCATGCCATGGCGGCCGAGAAACTCGACAAGCTCGATGTGCTGGAGGCGGATTTACGCCGCGTGATCGTGTTGCGTCCCATGGATGCGCAAGCCTACAACGCGCTGGGCTACACGCTGGCCGATCGCACCAAGCGCCTTTCCGAAGCCCTCACTCTTCTCGACAAGGCATTGACCTTGTCGCCGGACGATCCTTTCATCCTCGATAGCGTGGGCTGGGCGCAATACCGTTCGGGCAATCTGTCGCGCGCGCAGGAATATCTCGAACGTGCCTTCAAGGCCCGCCCCGACCCCGAAATCGCCGCCCATCTGGGCGAAGTCCTGTGGGCGAGCGGCCAGCGCGACGAAGCGGGCAAGCTCTGGCAAAGCAGTCTGCAGAGTCACCCGCAGAACGAGGTGCTGCTGGAAACGCTGCGCCGTCTCAAGCCTTGATGCGCGCCGCATCTGCGACAGCGCTGCTGGCGCTGCTACTGGGCGGTTGCGCATCGGTTTCCTCCGTTCCTCCTGTCGTCGAGGTGCCTGCCCAGTCCTCCGCCAACTGGACCCTGCAGGGCCGCATCGGCGTGCAGGGCGGCGAGCAGAATCTGTCGGGCCAGATACGCTGGCAGCATCGGGCAGACCGGGACGAGTTGCTGATGACGTCGCCCTTGGGGCAGGGGGTGGCGCGCATCGTGCGCGACGACGACGGCGTGACGCTCGAAGTCCCCAATCAGCCCACGCGTCACGCCCGCGATGCCGATACCCTGACGCGCGAGGCGCTCGGTTATGTACTGCCGGTCACGGGGCTGACCTGGTGGGTGCAGGCGCGCCCGGCCCCGGGCAGCGCTTTCGAGGCCACGCGTGACGCCTCGGGCCGTCTTGCGCAACTCAGGCAGGATGGCTGGACGATCGATTACCTGCAGTATGCTGCCGATGCGTCTGCGCGCCCGCGCAAGCTGGTGGTGGCGCGCGAAGGCTTGGAAATCCGGCTGGTGGCCGACAGTTGGCAAAACGAATGAGCAGCCACGCCTATCCTGCCCCGGCCAAACTTAACCTGTTCCTGCATGTCATCGGCCGGCGTGCCGACGGCTACCACCTCCTGCAGAGCGTGTTTCGGCTGATCAACCGCAGCGACACCGTGCATCTCGAATTGCGCGACGATGACCGGATCGTGCGTGAAGGCGACCTTCCCGGCGTGTCCGAGGACGATGACCTGACTGTTCGTGCGGCGCGGCTATTACAGGCCTATGCACCTGCCGGAGCGGGCGTGAGTATCCGGCTGGATAAAAATCTGCCGCTGGGCGGCGGCCTGGGCGGCGGCAGTTCGGACGCCGCTACGGTCCTGCTGGCGCTCAATCGCCTGTGGCAGGTTGATTTGTCGCGCAAAACGCTCCAGGAACTGGCACTACGGCTGGGGGCCGACGTGCCCGTGTTCGTGTTCGGGCAGACCGCATTTGCCGAAGGCGTGGGCGAAATCCTGCATGCGGTGAGCGCCCCCCCGGCCTGGTATGTGGTGCTGATGCCGCCGGTGCAGGTGCCGACCGCAGCAATTTTTGCCGTACCGGAATTGACACGCAACACGCCACCCCTCAAAATAGCGCCCTTTTCCGCAGGCATGGGTCGTAACGACCTGCAGTCCGTGGTGGTCAGTCGATACCCCGAAGTCGCGCGTCATCTCGAATGGCTGGCGAATTTCGGCGAGGCGCGGATGACCGGTTCGGGGGCCTGCGTATTTGCATCGTTCGGGACGGAAGAAGCGGCGCGCGGCGTGTTGCGCCAACTGCCCGAAACGATGCAGGGTTTTGTGGCGCAGGGGCTCGATCGGCATCCGCTGTACGAGTACTGCGACTGAGCAGCACCCGATTTTATTGGGGAGTCGCCAAGTGGTAAGGCATCGGATTTTGATTCCGACATTCGTAGGTTCGATCCCTACCTCCCCAGCCAGTTAAGCGAACAGCCGCCGGTGGCGGCTGTTTTTGTTGTTGTGTCGGACCAGCCAAATCGCCGGAGACTCGTGTGTCCATAGACAACCTGATGGTGTTCAGCGGAAATGCCAACCCGCGTCTAGCCAGCGACGTGGTACGCCATCTGAACATTCATCTCGGCCGTGCCACGGTGTCGCGGTTTTCCGATGGCGAGGTGATGGTCGAGATACTGGAGAACGTGCGTGGCAAGGACGTGTTCGTACTGCAGTCGACCTGCCAGCCGACCAACGACACCCTGATGGAAGTGATGGTGATGGTCGATGCGCTGAAACGCGCCTCGGCTGCCCGCATCACCGCGGCGATCCCGTATTACGGCTACGCGCGCCAGGACCGGCGCACCCGTTCGGCCCGGGTGGCGATCACTGCCAAGGTGGTGGCCAACATGCTGCAGGGCGTGGGAATCGACCGGTTGCTGACGATGGATCTGCATTCGGACCAGATCCAGGGGTTTTTCGACATTCCGGTCGACAACATCTATTCCAGTCCGATCCTGCTGGGCGATATCTGGAAGCGCAACCACCCGAACCTGATGGTGGTGTCGCCCGACGTGGGCGGGGTGGTACGGGCGCGGGCGATCGCCAAGCGGCTGGAATGCGACCTGGCGATCATCGACAAGCGTCGTCCCAAGCCGAATGTGGCGAAGGTGATGCACATCATCGGCGACGTCAAGGATCGGACCTGCATCATCATGGATGACATGGTCGACACGGCCAATACGTTGTGCGAAGCGGCCAATGCGCTGAAGGAGCACGGCGCCAAGAAGGTGATGGCGTATTGCACGCATGCCGTGCTCTCGGGTAGCGCCGCCGAACGTGTGACGAATTCCGCGATCGACGAACTGGTGGTGACCGATACCATCCCGTTGCGCGACGATGCGCGCGCATGCAAGAAAATCCGGCAGTTGTCGGTGGCTGAATTGCTGGCGGAAACCATCCGCCGCATCAGCAACGAAGATTCTGTCAGTTCGCTCTTCATCGAATAGCGGACTGGGAATGCCCCTGGTCGCGGGGGCTTTTATGGGTAAATTGGAGAAATACTATGGAAATCGAAGTCATCGCCGCCAAGCGTGAGTTGCAAGGTACGGGTGCGAGCCGCCGTCTGCGTCACACTGGCAAGGTTCCCGGCATCGTCTACGGCGGCACGGCTGCCCCGGTGCAGATCGAACTGGATCACAACGCGCTATACCACGCGCTGCGCAAGGAGGCTTTTCACGCCTCCGTGCTGTCGCTGAATATCGACGGCGCCAAGGAATCCGTGCTGCTGCGCGATACGCAATGGCATCCCTACAGGCAGCAAGTGTTGCACGTCGACTTCCAGCGTGTCGACAAGACGCACAAGATACACGTCAAGGTTCCGCTGCACTTCCTGAATGCGGATACCGCCCCTGGCGTTAAAACCGGTGGTGGCAAGGTCAGTCATGTGGTGACCGAAATCGACGTGACCTGCCTGCCGGGTAATCTGCCCGAGTTCATTGCTGTGGACATGGGGGCGCTGGAGATCGGTCATTCCATTCATGCGAATGACCTCGTATTGCCCGAGGGCGTGGAGCTTGTTGCGCATGTACAGCACGAGAATCCCGCAGTGGCGACGGTCACACTGCCCAAGGGTATGAAGTCTGACGAACCCGCGCCTGAGACGCCTGCTGCACCCGCAGCTTGAGTCTTGACGCAACCCGGCTGTGGTTGCGTTGTGAGTCGTCATGATGGCCCCCCGCCTGATTGTCGGCCTCGGTAACCCGGGGCGTGACTACGAAGAAACCCGGCACAATGCCGGGTTTTGGTTTTGCGCGCGTCTCGCGCAGGCGTGGAACATTCCGCTGGCGCATGAATCGCGCTTTCACGGCATTGTCGGGCGCAGTGCAGGAAACATCTGGATGCTGTTGCCGCAGACCTTCATGAACCGTTCCGGCCAGGCGGTCGGCGCGCTGGCGCGTTTTCATCGCATTGCGCCGGGCGAGATCCTGGTGGTGCATGACGAACTCGACATTCCGCCCGGCCAGTTGCGCCTCAAGTTCGGCGGCGGCATGGGCGGGCACAACGGCCTCAGGGATATCACCTCGCATCTGGGCACGCAGGACTACTGGCGGCTGCGTATCGGGATCGGCCACCCGGGCGATCGCAACGAAGTCGTGAACTATGTCCTCAAGCCGCCGCGGCGCGAGGAGCAGGCAGAGATCGACGCGGCCATCGATCGTGCACTCGATCTGGTGCCGTTGATCGAACAAGGCGAGTGGAATGCGGCCACCCAGCGCGCCAATACCAATCCGCCCGTAAAAACCGCCTCAGTCAAACCTAAACTGGAAAACCCATGAGTCTCAAATGCGGCATCGTTGGCTTGCCCAACGTCGGAAAATCCACCCTGTTCAATGCGCTGACCCAGGCGGGCATCGCGGCGGAGAACTATCCTTTCTGCACCATCGAGCCGAACACCGGTGTGGTCGAGGTGCCGGACCCGCGCATCGCGCAGCTGGCCGAGATCATCAAGCCGCAGCGTGTGGTGCCGGCGATCGTCGAGTTCGTCGACATCGCCGGCCTGGTGGCAGGGGCCTCCAAAGGCGAGGGTCTGGGCAACCAGTTTCTCGCCAACATCCGCGAAACGGACGCGATCTGTCACGTGGTGCGCTGTTTTCACAATGAAAACGTGATCCATGTCGCAGGCAAGGTCGATCCGTTGTCGGATGTGGAAACCATTGCCACCGAGCTGGCGCTCGCCGACCTGGCGAGCGCCGAGAAGGCGTTGGCGCGCTACGAGAAGCCGGCGCGTGCTGGCGACAAGGAGGCGCAGAAAATGGTTGCCGCGCTCAAACCCGTGGTGGCCACGTTGAATGAGGGCCGCCCCGCGCGTGCCGCCGGGCTGGATGCGGAGGGGCTGGCAGCGATCAAGCCCCTGTGCCTGATGACGGTCAAGCCTACTTTATATGTAGCCAATGTGAGCGAGGACGGCTTCCACGACAATCCGATGCTGGACGCGCTGAAGGCCTTTGCCGAAAAGGAGGGGGCCCCGGTCGTTCCGGTGTGCGCGGCGCTCGAGGCTGAACTGCAGGAGTTGTCGCCGGAAGATCGCATGGAATATCTGAAGGAACTCGGCTGGGACGAGCCAGGCCTCAATCGCCTGGTTCGCGCGGCCTACGATCTGCTTGGCCTGCAGACCTATTTCACGGCCGGAGTCAAGGAAGTGCGCGCTTGGACCATCCACAAGGGCGACACCGCCCCGCAGGCGGCCGGCGTGATCCATACTGATTTCGAGCGGGGCTTCATTCGGGCACAGACCATTGCGTTCGACGATTTCATTGCCTGCAAGGGCGAGCAAGGGGCGAAGGAAGCGGGCAAGATGCGTGCGGAAGGCAAGGAATATGTCGTCAAGGATGGCGATGTCATGAATTTCCTGTTCAATGTGTGATCTGGACAGGTTTTTGCAGTGAAGGTGTTTGACAGCGCCTCGGGAACCCCCCTATAATCTCGCGCTTCGTTTGGGTGGGGTTCCCGAGCGGTCAAAGGGATCAGACTGTAAATCTGACGGCTCTGCCTTCGAAGGTTCGAATCCTTCCCCCACCACCAGTTTTGAAGTAGGAGCAGGGCGAAGCGGGAGGAGCGTGGTTGTTGACGCTTTAGCGGCTTTACAACCACGGCCCACCCCATGCGGGTGTAGCTCAATGGTAGAGCTGAAGCCTTCCAAGCTTAAGACGAGGGTTCGATTCCCTTCACCCGCTCCAGTTTTTGTGTGGGCTTATTTGGTAGTAAGTCCGAAGCCCATGTAGCTCAGTGGCAGAGCACTCCCTTGGTAAGGGAGAGGTCGGCAGTTCAATCCTGCCCATGGGCACCAGGTTTTGGGTGGTCGCCGTTTGAGGCGGCGTGCCTGTATTTGATTAAAGCGGTAGTCGGGATGTTGGTTGTGATGAGCCGCATCGTTCTTGTGCAAATTTGAGGGGTACTTGGAAATGGCTAAGGAAAAATTCGAGCGGACGAAACCGCACGTAAACGTTGGCACCATTGGACACGTTGACCACGGCAAGACCACCTTGACCGCGGCGATCACCACCATTTTGTCGAAGAAATTTGGCGGGGCTGCCAAGAAGTATGATGAGATTGATTCCTCGCCCGAAGAGAAGGCGCGCGGCATCACCATCAACACCGCCCACGTCGAGTACGAGACCGCCAAGCGTCACTACGCCCACGTTGACTGCCCGGGTCACGCCGACTACGTC
>QFCS01004961.1_pt1 | contig 154319 bp, 140 predicted proteins | sample 3576561 | NCBI WGS metagenome assembly QFCS01 | reverse complement strand
AATGGAAAAAGAAACAATACCGTAAAGCTAAAGCAGTACTATTGTAAAAAACTGTAAAGCTCTCTCAGTAATGATCAGAACACTTGTAAAGTTATCCTAGTAATATCCTACCCAATTGTAAAGTTTTTTCAGTACAAGACATCAGTATTTCTTCGGCAATTCCCGAAGCGGCTTCGGTATTTCTCGAAGGATTACCGAAGGATGTCCGAAGGAATCCCGAAGAAAACTACCATTTTCCCGAAGCGCTACCGAAGAACGCCACCCTTTTGCCGGTTTTTTACGTTGAAGAATATGAATTTTAGCATTACTATGACATCATTTTCAATAAGTTAAAAGGGGTGGCACCACCCCTGCCACCCCTATACCTGCTTTTAGTACATTAGGTTTGCAATGTTGATAGTAATGAGAAAAATGATTGCCCCATTATTCAACGACACAAGTAATTATGAATGACTATTTTTGAAAGAACATAAAAATGACCATGAAAAAAATACTCCTTTTCAGCTTATTCACTGTTTTCCTATACACAGGTCTTTTATCACAAACAGTTAGTAAAGAACTCCGACATGTTGTTTTGTTTGGATGGAAAGACAATGCCGATACAGCCTCCGTTAACAAGGCAGTTGAGGCATTCAGAAAACTACCTTCACAGATAAAAGCCATCAAAAATTTTGAATGGGGTACTAATAACAGTCCCGAAAAACTTAACAATGGTCTTACCCATTGTTTCTTACTCAGTTTTGCCAGCGAAAAAGATCGGGACGATTATTTAGTGCATCCGGCGCATAAAACATTTACAGAACTATTACCCGGTATTTTAGATAAAGTAACTGTTATAGATTATTGGACACAAAAATAGTTCTATGTGTTTTTGGCATAATGATGATCTTTTAAAGCGAATCAAATGAAAAGTAAACTTCTGTTATTCATTATCCTTGTAAGCTTGTTTGGCTGTAAAACCAGACAGTTAATCCATGCTTCATCAACCGGCAATGAGTTGTTTAAAGTAGCCATTCTATATCCAAATGGTGATGGCAAAAATTTCGACATGGATTACTACGAGCGCAAGCATATGCCAATGGTAGCAGGCTTTCTGGGAAAAAATTTACAATTCTATGAAATCGACAAAGGCATAGCCGGCAGAACCCCAACAGATAAAGTTCCCTTTCTGGCCATCGGTTATTTCTATGTAAAAGATATAACTGAATACAATAAAGCCGTAAGTCAAAACAGGGAAACGATTATCAATGATTTTAAAAACTATACCAATATTCAGCCCATTATACAAATAAGTGAAGTGAAATATATTGGCATTAACCCTGCACGTTAATGTAACAGGTTCGCATAGCAATAACCTATACACGCAGATAAAGGCAAATTGGCACATTTTGTCCTTCGGTCAACCTCCTAAGCTAGCACATTATAAAACAAGGAACAGGCTCACGGATTTCTATGATTTGATAGATAGTTTTAACAATTAAAGCTCCCAGTTTTAATTAAATTTGGGATACCATGAAAATCGCAGGTTTGTTTTTGAATTACTCAATACTGTTTGCGTTGACTATTCTGTCGCTATTCAATTCATGCGACGCAAAGCCAAAGAATTCCGAAAATATTATAAATCTTGTTGGCTGTACTCCAGCAGATGATGAAATTAAACAACAACTTTCTATTCCGCTTAATACAAAAGCCGACTTCATCAGATGGAATCTGACCCTTTCTGAACCCAATACCGGGGACCAGGTTTTCACCCTATCAATTGTGTACGGTGAATCAAAACCAAACACACTTGGATTTATTGGCGGTGGGCTGCAAAAAAAATTTGAAGGCCGCTACACAGTATCAGAAAATAATGAGCGGCCAACCAGCAGGGTTTATCATTTAAAAAGTAACAAAAAAGATGCAGCAATATTGCTCGAAAAGCTCAGCGATAATATATTTCACCTGTTAACAATTCAACATAAACTGATGATAGGTAATGGAGGCTGGAGTTATACACTTAACAGAAAAAAACCTTTACTCAGTGAAAATAGTACCTTTCCGGCATTTGCTAAACAATCAGCGATTTCTGAGGACACAGCAACGCAAATTATTTTTGAAGGAAGAACACCCTGCCTTGAATTTGCAGCAGAACATAACCTCACTGTTCAACCAGACTGTTTTAAACTGAAATGGAAACTTACCCTTAGCAAAGATCCTGTTACCCTTAAACCAAGCTCTTACGCGCTTATGAGAACTAATAGCAGGGAAACGGCTATTACTGGCACCTGGACAATACTAAAAGGACTACCAGGCAACCCGAATTCAGTTATCTACAAGCTTGACCCTGACCAGCCGGCAAAATCTATCTCGCTCTTATTAGGCGATGAAAACATTGCTTTCTTTCTGCATAAAAACAACCATTTTTTTATCGGCAATGAAGATTTTAGTTTCACGTTGAATAAAAGACAAAACAACTAACTGATTTGACATAGCGCATATTTATTGCTATAAAAGCCAAAGCCTGATTATATTATTAATGCAAAATATCTTTCCTAAACACCATTTGCAAGTTGAGCATTAACTTTGGAAAGCGCAGAAAGTTTCCAAAAGCGATAATTGAAGCATCCGAATAAAGATTTCTTCGATTGCAAAATGTTATAACATAACACCTGGCAATTATCCGTACTTCATTTTTCTTTTGATTATCACAAATGTTCAACTTGTAGATACACTATGCTGTATTATTATTTTTAATCTTAACCATAAACACAATAAACCCAATCAACCCTTCCAAAAAAGGAATACCTAATTGAAATATAGGATTCGGATAAACAAATGCAAGGATCACAACAGTAAGCAACATTATAAAACCAAGTATTGCCCAGAAGGTATGGTCAGCCAGCTTCAGGGGTATTGGGTTATAGTCAACTGTATTTTTTATCAGCGGCAGGAATGCTGGCAAATCCCAGACAAGTAAATAAGTAGTAGCCAACAACATCAGTCCGGTTATTACCGAAGTTCCCTGAAAGTTATAGGATATGGTTATGATAAAAATATTCAGTATTAAACCGAAATAAACTAGTGCTCCTAACCTAGCCAGTTTTTGCGTCATTAATAAGGCCCCGCCTATAATCTGGCTCCAACCAATAAATTGCCAGTACAATCCCGAGTCGCTCATCACCCTGAAAAACTGCTGGATAGGTTCCAGTTGTTCGATAGGCTTATCCATTGAATACATGAGGTTAGCTTTACCTTTTACTTTGCCCATACCAAAAGCTGCTATAACAAATGCACCCCCAATGAGGTAACGCAGGTAAACGGTAAATACCTGAAATACAATCAGCTGTTTTATTTTATTTAATGCTGTAAACATCGTACCACGCTTTAAGTTTAGATTATAGAGCGATAAGATAGATGGTATACAACAAACAACAGGCATAATTATTCCAACTGAATAATAGCAGTACAAATGGTGAATCTGGTGGATGAGAAATGCCAAAGTATTGATAAGTGCTATTTGATTCAAAAGCGGTAGCTTAGGCAACAATTTCTTCACTATGCCTTTAAAGTATACCTGCTGCCTTATTTGCCTGTTGATTGCTTTCACTGGTTTCAGTGCGTCGGATACAACCATAAGTTTCAGGTTTAGAACCGATGTTACCATTACTATTGATAAACCCGCCGTACAATCACATAAAAACACACAGCTTATTTTATTTGCCCTTCCGAATGGCAACACCACTGCACAAACCATGGGCAAGAAAATGGAACCGGGCGACGACTGGCACTACGATATTCAACACATTAAAGCCCAAACAGCATTTATCAGAGAGACTTCAAAAGAAAACATCATTGTTGCTTATCTCGAAAACGACAAAAAAGCCTGGCCTACCTGGAAACGCTCACACACTGATTACCCAGTGCAGATAACAGCCATTCTCGATACCATAGTACAGGTACTTGCACTAAAGCATTATACCCTTCACCTAAACGGGCATAGTGGTGGCGGTAGTTTTATTTTCGGTTATTTAGATGCTGTTCAACAGATACCAGATATTGTTCGTCGCATTACATTTATAGACAGCAATTATGGCTACGACTCTTCCTACACTAACAAGTTCAGACAATGGCTGAGTAATAACCGGAAAAATTTCCTTACCGTATTTGCTTATAACGACAGCATTGCTTTGTATAACGACAAACCAATTGTTAGTGCCACAGGAGGAACCTGGTACAGAAGCAAACTGATGATAAAAGATCTGCAGGACCTGCAGTTTAAAGTAAAGGATGATTCCATCATGCATTTTCAATCGAAAAACAAAAGAATGAATGTGTATCTGAAAAAGAATCCCGACCGCAAAATTTACCACACCCAACAGGTTGAATACAATGGTTTTATTCATTCGGTACTAATAGGCACAGCAGCCGAAAACAGAAGATACCACTACTATGGTGACCGTGCATACAGCCACCTGATACAATAATAATAATACGCTCCAGTCTCTGCGTAAACTCCATTTTCTCCTTTCTCTGCGGTTAACTTACACAGACCGGCTTCGCAAAGAGGGCGAAAGGTTTTTTTGAAAAAAGACAGATATTTATTGTTTTTCAATAAATATTTATTACTTTTGTATCATTATTCAAAACAATAACACCATGACACCCAGTAACAACTTCATTTTTAAGGTCTTACACATCATTGCCTGGATCATCTTCGCTGGCCTATGTATAGAAGCAGGCGCTTTGCTTGTGAATTTTATTTTCAGCATTACCAAACCCGAATCGGTAGACAAGCTTTACCTAAAACTAGACCTTAGTGAAATGTACCAGCGGAGCCAGTGGGCTTTTTATGGTATGTATAGTTTTATTTTGTTCATAGCGGGATTAAAAGCTTACCTGTTTTATGTACTGGTAATGCTTATGCACAAAATAGACATGGCTAAGCCATTCGATGATTTTGTTGCTGCAGAAATCTTGAAGATTTCTTACACTACCTTCTCCATCGGTATCATTAGCCATATTGGTCGACAAACAGCCAAAAGCCTTACGCATTATGGTCATTCAGTAACGGAGTTGAACCAGTTTTGGGAAGATGGACAGGCATTTATTTTAATGGCTGCCGTAATTTATGTTATTGGCCATATTTTCAAAAGGGGTGTTGCTTTACAAACCGAAAACGATTTAACCGTATAAGTCATGCCAATCATTGTAAACTTAGATGTAATGATGGCCAAGCGAAAAATGTCGCTGAATGAGCTGTCGGAAAAGGTAGGCCTCACCCTTTCGAATCTTTCCATCCTGAAAACCGGCAAGGCAAAAGCCATTCGCTTCAGCACACTGGAAGCCATTTGCAAAACGTTGAACTGTCAGCCTGCAGATATACTGGAATTCGTGGAAGAAGAAGTGAAGGAATAATGAACAGAGGAATATCGAATATCCAATTTCGAAGTTGGATGTTCGATATTCATTATTGTTCAGTTTCTTTACAGATGTCGTTGGTACATACCTTGAAATATTTGTTCCCTGTTTTTACAGACCGTCTGCTATTCAGATGGCAGCAGCTCAGGTATTTTAGCCGTAACCGGCGCTACCGAAGAGAGCATCCAACCACTGCTTTTCCTGCCGCGTATACCTTATACGAATCGTACCAGCTCAATTACAGAAAATACATTGAAGACGGTGCATTGACTGCACAGGAAATAATAGACAGTATAAAAGCATACATCCCGCCTACCCCGCAAATATTAGACTGGGGCTGCGGCCCGGCAAGGATTACGCGCCACCTTACAACCGTTTGTCCGGATGCAGTGATTACCGCCTGTGATACCAATGCCCAAACCATTCAATGGAACCAGCAACATATTCAACATATTCATTTTGTTGCACAACCAAAACACCCCCCGCTTCCCTTCAGTAACCATCAGTTTGATCTGATCATTGGCTTCTCCGTACTCACCCATATACCTGTTGCAGAACAGGAAGTATGGCTCACAGAACTGCAACGCCTGCTAAAACCAGGAGGCATACTCTGGATCACCACACATGGCAACTACTTTATAGAAAAACTACCTGAAGCTAAAAAACAAGCCATACAACAACAAGGTATTTGCAGTACCCATTACCCCGTATCCGGTCATAGAATGATGACCACCTACCACCATCCCGAAAAATTTGCAGCATTATTGAAAACCAGATTCCAACTAATCGCACATTACGATGGCTCAATGTTCCCTGAAAAAGCAGGCAGGCAAGACCTATGGGTTGTGAGGAAATCTTTGAATTTTTGATCTTTTGATCTTTGATTTTAATGAAGTGATTGTTTTACTTTTTAAAGTGCCTTTTATCATTTGAACATAAAAAAACTCCGTGCGATTATATCGCACGGAGTCAATTTATAATATCCAAATCCGACATCCGACATCAGACATCAGACATAAAAAATTATTTCTTCTTCGCCAGCTTACGTACTTCCTCGAGTTTAGCGATGTATAAACTGCGGCCATGGGTGCCTACTACGATTTCACCATCTCTTGGGTGAATAACAACGTCATGAACCGGAATACTGTTTGGCATTCCTTTGTTCCACATCATAGATGTATTACCGCCGTCAATACTAACGTATAAGCCGCCATCAGTACCTACATAAATGATATTACTATCTTCTGTATCTTCTTTTACAACGTTTACAGGCTCAGCAGGCAGGTCTTTCATGATCTGACGCCATGTTGTGCCATAATCATCGCTCACATAAACATACGCTTCAAAATGGTCGTTACGGTAGCCATTCAGAGATACATAAACACGTGATTCACTGAAGGCACTTGCAGTAACACGGCTAACATATAAACCTTTAGGTAATTTTTTATTGATGAGTGTCCAGGTATAACCACCATCTTTACTCACCTGAATATTACCATCATCCGAACCAACATATATCAGTCCAAAACGAAGCGGACTTTCACTCATGGTAGCCAGTGTACCAAATGGCACATCGCCTTGTTGAGGATTGGTAGTGAGGTCGGCACTCATGGTAACCATACTATCTCCACGATTCATGCTACGATGGAACTTGTTACTGCCATAATAAAATACATCCTGATTATGACGACTCAACAGAATCGGTGTTTGCCAGTTGTAACGCAAGGGAGTTTCGCCCAGGTCACGAGCCGGACGCACGCCTCTCCTGTCTCTGGTTCCAATGGTTTGTCTGCTGTATGCGCCAAACTGAGATCCGCTGTAAACTGTTTTATTGTCTCTCCAGTCAACCTGTACCTGCATACCATCACCACCGCCGATAGAAGTATATGGGTTATGACCACCATCGTACCAGTCGTAATTTTCGCGGGTGGTGCTGGAACCATACCATGTACCATTATCCTGTAAACCACCATATACATTGTAAGGACGTGCCATATCAACAGCTATATTGTAGAACTGTCCTACAGGAGGCGTATTGGCTTTGAACCAATGATCGCCATTATCATAGGTAATATTACATCCACCATCATTACCATTAATCATGTGGCTGTCGCGCTTAGGGTTGATCCATACATAATGGTGATCTGAGTGTACATTCTCTTTACCAATTTGTTTGAAGGTAGATCCACCATCGGTACTCAATAAAAGGCCTACACCGGTAAGTACAATTTTTTTATCGTCTGTAGGACTAACCCACACTTTACCAAAATAATATCCATAAGTGCTGTAAAGGTTGGGGATAGCATCTTTGTGGGTCATTTTCCAGCTAGCACCACCATCATCACTACGGTATAATTGAGCTCCGTAAATCGGCGTTTCAAATAAGGCAGTATTTGCATCGTATAAATAATCCCAGATCACAGAAGGGGCAAATGTGCCATTATTTACTGCTTCTTTTAAAGAAGCCGCTGTATATTTTGCAGGTATACCATTTCTGGGTGAACGAATAAATGCATTCAGCTTGTTATCGTTCAGTGCAAGGAATTGTTCTTTACTGAGGTCTTTAAAATCAGCCAAAGCATACCTGCTGGTATCCGTATTATTTGAACGGGTTCCTGCAGGCTGGCGGAAATTATTATCGACTACTGCAAAAATGGTATTTGGATTTGATGGATAGATTGCCAAACCAATTCTTCCTAAACCTTCCCCACTAGGAAATCCAGAACCTTCTTTCGAAATTAACTGCCAGTTATCACCTCCATCTGTACTCTTATAGATACCACTGGTTTTGCCACCTTCTTCAAAATTTGAAGCAGAACGGGTGCGATACCACATAGCAGCATAAACTTCACTCGGATTTTTCGGGTTTACATCCAGGTCCACAGCACCGGTATTCGCATCACTTGAAAGGGTTAGTTTCCAGGTTTTACCGCCATCTGTGGTTTTATAAACACCTCTTTCTTTATTGGCTGAATATAAATGGCCTAATACGGCTACCCATGCTGTATTGGGATCTGTAGGATGTAATTCAATTTCACCAATATGATGGCTGTCTGGTAAGCCGAGATATTCCCAGCTTTTTCCATTATTACTACTTTTAAACACCCCGATACCAGCATAACTGGAACGGCTGCTGTTTACCTCGCCGGTACCTACCCAGATGGTTCTGGTTTTCCAGTTCATGGCGATATCACCGATGGTCATGATGTCTTCCGAGTCGAAAATTGAAGTAAAACTCTGGCCATTATTTGTCGTATGCCATAAACCACCCGTTGCATACGCAACGTAGAATTCCGTTGGATCTTCCGGGTTTACCTCCATATCTACTACTCGACCACTCATTACAGAAGGGCCGACATTACGGAAGCTGGTATTATTTACCAGTGACTGTTGTTGTAACTGTTTCCTTTGTTGAACAGCTTTCATACGTACATCCGCAGATGTAGGCTTCACCTGTGCTAATCCGGTTAAGGTCCATAGCAGGAAGCAAGCAGTTGTTAATTTTCTCATACTAAGTAAAATAGTTGGTAATTTGGGAGGCCCAATTTAAACGATTATGCGTTTGATAGCACTACCATTGTTCATTTTCTTTTCCTCCGGTTTAGGGGCACAATGTGTTAGTTTTAAGCTCACTTCCAAAAGAGATACCATTAACTGTACCGATAAAAACGGGCTCAAACAGGGTCGCTGGAAAATTGAAGTTCCTCCTATCAGAGGTGAACGGGGTTATGAAGAAGAAGGCAGTTTTATCAACAGTAAAAAAGAAGGCACCTGGCGCAGGTTTAACCTGATGGGTGATATGATTGCCATAGAAAATTACCGATGGGGATTGAAAGACGGATCGAGCAAATACTTTACTATGACTGGCATTGAGCGGGAAGAAAGCTGGCGGGCGATGAATCCGGCGAAACAATTTGATACGGTAGATGTGCAGGATGTAATCGACCCAACAAAGGTTGAACAAGTGATTGTTAAAATAAATGGTAACGCATTAAAACATGGTCGTTGGCGCTTTTTTGACCCGGCCACCGGACAAATTCTCCGCACCGAAAACTGGTTTTTGGACCAGTTTGTAGAACCTGGAAAAGAACCGGGCAACCCCGAAAAATTGCTTAAAAATGCGGACAGCGCATCGGTAAAAAAGGACAGTGCATCGGTAAAAAACAAGCCCAAAGAGGTACTCAACTTCGAAAAAAAGAACTCCGGCAAGAAAAAAACCAAAATAAGAGACGGAAGAACAGGGGGATAAGGAATAAGGAATATGAAATAAGAAATATGAAATAAGAAATAAGGAAGTAGGAAAACCTTACTTTCTCATTCCTTATTTCTTATTCCTTATTTCTTATTTCTTCCAGGCAACCCCATTGCTATTCCTTGCGTATACGGGGGAATAATTGTAGTTTAACAGGAAGGATATTTAAACATACTGCTTCATTTTGCCCCGTGTTACAGATCAAATAATGAGTATGATCAACGGTTGTTGCAACAACGATCGTAATTACCAGCGTATGCTATACGAGTGGCTTTTTGATTATGCCCTTAAAATCAGCTATCGCTATATCCATCAACAGGAGGAAGCCGAAGAAATGGTGCATGAATCATTCATCAAGCTTTTCAAAAACATCCACAAATTCGAAGCTAACCGCGAAGGGGATGTTGAGGCACTGTTAAAAGGATGGTTTAAAAGAATTGTAATTAATACCTGTATCGATCAGTTGAGAAAAGTGCAGTTGAATATTATCAGCATGGACCAACAAGGCGAACAGGATAATATTACGACCCATCAGGAATCCGGACTTGACAAAATGGCCTATGACGAAATCATAGACGCTATCAGGCAATTAACCCCGGTATACAGAACAGTATTCAACCTGTTTGTAATAGAGGGGTTAAGTCATGATGAAATAGCACAATCCCTGCAAATCAGTGTAGGAGCATCAAAGTCCAACTTATCTAAAGCGAAAAATAATTTGAGAAAAATAATTGCAGAACGCAGTGGAATAAAAACCTATGTCTAATTCAGAGAACGATATCAGGCTCGAGCAAAGGAGCCGGGATGCTGCCAGTGGATATACCCCACCGGGCAAAGCTTCCTGGGAGAAAATGGAAGCTGCCCTGGATCAGGTAATGCCAGTTCAGGAAAAGAAAAGACGTCGCTTTCTTTTCTGGTGGCTGTTACCTTTACTATTTATTGGCGCAGGCGCTATTTATTTAAGCTTGCCTGGTAATGAAATATCTTCCACGCAAAAAACCAAAAACATTTCTAATTCAGAACCTGAAGTTTCACAAGATCTGTCCCAGTCAGTCGACGATAAAAAGGCTGAAACCGATCTGACAACTACTGAAATTGCAAAACAATCGCCCACCACAACAAAAGATGAGGTTCTTAATACTATACCCGAACCTGCATACACCAAACCAGCTACACCTAATCAAAATAAGGTTACGCTATCTCAAAAAAACAATGCTGTAAATGTTTCACAAATTCCTGTTTCAAAAAATAGTAACGATGAACAGGTAATAACTGCAGATAAAAAAACAAATACAGCATCATTCGATAAAAAGCAAACAGAGAACCCGGTAACATTGCAGTCTTCCACGCAAAGCAATAAATCGGAATTACCACAAACCAACAAGAATAGCAGTAATGCCCTTAATACAATTAAAATAACAACTGATACAGGCAGCAATAAAACTGTGACTGGCATCTTAGAACAAAAGAACGACAGCAGTGTGCAGCAATCAGTGGTTAAAACCGACACTTTGAATATAAACAACAGCATCACAAAAACTAATAAATCAACCGACAGCAAATTCAGTTTTGCATTGGTTGGCGGCATGGATGCAAGCACCGTGAAATTCCGTTATTCGAGTAAAGCCGGAATAAATGCAGGCTTTATAACCGGCTATCATTTTAATGAAACATGGTCGGTTCATACTGGTGTATTATTTACAAAGAAAAACTACAGTATGGCCGGACAAGATTTCCATGCACCAAAAGGTAGTTGGGTGGCAAATTATAAATTAACAATGGTGGAAGGATACTGTAACATGTGGGAAGTACCGCTTTTATTAAGGTATAAATTCAATGGTACTGCAAAACGCGGGTTCTTTGTCAGCACAGGTATTTCTTCCTATTTCATGACAAGGGAAAATTATAATTATTCTTATTACTGGAACGGACAACCAATTACGCGTAACAGCAACTACCCAACCGGCAATACCCATTTATTATCGATATTGAAGCTGTCGGCCGGCTGGAGAAAAGCGATAGGTCCAGGCACCAGTATTCTAATAGAACCTTATGTAGCACTGCCTTTATCAGGTTTGGGATATGGCAGTATCAGGCTCAGCAGTTTTGGTTTAAATTTTTCTTTACAATTAAGGCAACCCTACGAAAAGAAATAGCGTATATCTATAAAATCTAAAGCTATTTTATGAAGCAGATACGCCAAACATTAACCATCTTTCTTTGTCTAACAGCATCATCAATCATTATTGTTGCTTGTAGTAAAGGAGGAAGTTCTCCAAGTCCTTCTCCTACCCCACCCTCAACAGGGGGATGCGGATCAAAAAATCTGACCCTTACATTGGGCTCTACCAGTGCTTCTGGTTGTACAGGAGGTACTGTAACAGCAACAGCAGGTGGCAGTACTGGTTTTACTTATAATATTGATGGAGGAACATTTCAAAGTTCTGGCAGCTTCTCAAATGTTGGAGCAGGTGATCACACGATCATCGCAAAAGATAGTGAAGGTTGTACCAAAACTGGTACAGTAACAGTTACAGCAGGTGCAAGTGGACCATTATTTGCTGCTGTAAAAGCAGTAATAGTTGCCAATTGTAATAGTTGTCATACGGGCGCTAGTGCACAAGGTGGACAAAATTTCGGCACTGATTGTAATATCGTTAATGCTGCGGCTCGTATTAAAGCCAGAGCAGTAGATGGCAATCCATCTTTCATGCCTCAGGGTGGACAGCTTAACGCTACCGATAAACAAAAAATCACTAACTGGGTTGCTGCAGGTGGTAAATATAGTGACTGATAACGGGGCTCACTGTAAAATCTAATGCAGTAAAAAAGCAACCTTGGCAAGAGGTTGCTTTTACATTTTTAGATGCCAGATTTCAGATTGCTGATGTCTGATCGCTGATGTCTGATTTTAGATGTGGGATGTTAGAAATCAAAAATCAAAGATCAAAAATCAGACATCAGCCATCAGCCATCCACTAATATCCTGCTTGGGTGAAGATTCTTTTAAAATAGAAGAAGTGGTAGTCTACACTATTTGCCCAATAATTTCTGGTGTGTCCGCCTTCTCTTTCAATATATTCATGGGGTATCTTTTTTTCTACTAATTTTTCATGCAGTTTACGATTAACTGTAAGGAAGAAATCATCTACGCCACAATCTATCATCATATTCAATTGACCCTTTGTTAATCCATCTACCAGGTTGATTACAGAATAAGCATCCCAGTTTCCGGGTGATGTTTGGATATCTCCTAAAATACGTTTCAACTGCCAGTTGTTTGGAAATGGCCTTAGGTCTACCCCACCGCAAATACTTCCAACATTTGCGAATAAATCAGGATGTTTTAATGCGAGGTATAAAGCTCCATGCCCTCCCATACTATAACCAGATACAGCCCTTGCTTTCCTATCTGCAATCGTTCTGTAATTCGCATCAATATATGGAATCAATTCTTCGGATATATGTGTATCGTATTTAACCGAATCATTTACAGGACTGTTTATATACCAACTATTAAACCCTCCATCCGGACAAACCACGATCAACCCTAGTTCATCTGCTGCTTTTTTAATGGTGGGTACATCTTTTACCCATGACCGGTAATTGCCACTATGTCCGTGTAAGAGATATACAACAGGATATTTTTTACCGGCTGCTGCATCATAACCATCTGGCGTAATTACTACTGTACGGATGTTTTTATCCATGCATTTGCTCTTAATATCAATTGTATCCACAGTTGCGGAAATCGCAGTATAATAGCTTGCGGGCAACAGCAAAAGAACCAGGAAAAGTTTGCGGATGAACATGTTTTTCATATTGTTTATTTCATAAAAAAACCACCCCGTCAAATACCATTTGAAGCAGGGTGGTTTAGTGTTAGCTGAAATTAATTAGTTTCTTTTTTGCAAAGCATTTTGCATTGGGTTGGTACCCTGTGACTGACCACGAGCCGCTCCATTCATTTTAAAGAGTTGGAACTTAGTAGGTTCAGCAGTTGCGGGCCATTTGTTATTCGCTTCATTGATATCAGCGGTTTCACGCATAGGGTCCTGCTTAATGCTTACAGCTTTCTTTTTGGTCATAAACACACGCGTAACTTTATTTTCGTTTTTACGCCATATCTGTGCAGATAAATGTTGTGTTTCAGTGGTACCATCTTCGAAAGTGAATTCTACGATCAGCGGCATTACTAATCCCCCTTTGTTACTGAACGTAATTTCATAGAGGTGCATGTCTTTGTATTTTGCCTTTTCTGCTTCAGTCAAAGCCTCAGGAGTACCAAATGAAGGCAGTGTTACTTTGGTATCTGCATCGTATGGCTCAAGTCCACGGGCATATCTCCAATAAAAATCGCGGAGCGAAGTATCTGCATCTGTTTGGAATACGATGGTTTTATCTTCCCTGTTACGGATTTTTGAAATGTCTTCAAAAGCATTCACCAAAGGTTTATCCAAAGGCACTGTGCGTGGAGCTCCGCCTCTTGCCTGTGGAACTGCATTTGGATCAAACACAGCATAACGTACCGTATCTATGGCAATATCACATGGCTCGATACCATAAAACCATCCTCTCCAGAACCAGTCAAGATCCACTGCACTTGCATCTTCCATTGTACGGAACAGGTCAGCAGGTGTAGGATGTTTAAATGCCCAGCGGCGTGCGTATTCGCGGAATGAGAAATCGAATAATTCTCTTCCCATAATGGTTTCACGGAGGATATTTAAACCAGTTGCTGGTTTTGCATAAGCATTAGGACCAAATTGAACGATGTTTTCGCTATTCGTCATAATTGGTTCCAATTGCTCTTTAGGAGCTTTCATATAATCCACAATACCCCAGGCTGGCCCACGGCGTGATGGAAATTTATTGTCCCACAGTTCTTCAGCAAGATATTCTACAAATGTATTCAAACCCTCATCCATCCATGTCCACTGACGCTCATCACTGTTCACGATCATGGGGAAGAAATTATGTCCTACTTCGTGAATGATTACACCAATCATTCCATTTTTGGTTGCTTCACTATAAGTGCCATCCGGATTTGTACGGCCATAGTTGAAACAAATCATTGGATATTCCATACCATTTGCTGCTTCAATACTTTGAGCAACAGGGTAAGGATAAGGGATAGAGAACTTAGAATAAGACTTTATGGTATGCGCAACAATTTTAGTAGAATATTTACGGTATAAGCCATAGGCCTCTTTACCATAACCACTCATACACATGATTTTCTTGCCTTCTACATACGCAGGCATTGCATCCCACACATATTTACGGCTGGAGGTCCAGGCGAAATCACGCACATTGGTCGCTTTGTAAATCCATGTTTTTTTCTGGGTGCTTTTACCCTGCTCTGCTTTTTTTGCTTCTTCCAGTGTTACAATTTCAACGGGTTCTTTAGCAGTTTGAGCTTTGTTCCAACGGGCAAGTTGAGCAGCAGTTAATACCTGAGGGTAGTTCTGGCACTCACCTGTACTTAATACCACGTGGTCACCCGGAACGGTAATTTGTACATTGTAGTTACCAAATGTGAGGGCAAACTCTCCTCTACCAGTAAACTGGTGGTTCTGCCATCCCTGAAAATCACTATACACACAAAGACGAGGAAACCATTGTGCCATGGTAAATAAAGCATTCCCATCTACCATTTCATAACCACCACGGCCACCTTTTACCATACGATCTGATATTTTATAGGACCAGTCGAGGTTGAATACGAATTTCTGACCAGGTTTTAAGGCTGTGGGCAGATCAATACGCATCATGGTACGGTTGATGGTATATTTCAGGTTTTTGCCAGTGGCATCTGTGAGTTTGCTGATGATATGGCCATAACCGTTATCGGTTTTATTCTCTTCCATCGCATCAAGCGCATTTACCGATACCTGACGCAATGAACTGGGATCATCGAATCCCGCATTTTTTTGAGAATTATGTTCATTTTCATCCAACTGAAGCCAGATATAAGTAAGTACATCCGGAGAGTTGTTATAGTAAGTAACTGTTTCGCTTCCTTTCAATTTAAAGTTGGCTTCATCAAGTTCAGCCTTGATATTGTAATCGGCCCTTTGCTGCCAGTATTTCGGGCCGGGGGCACCACTAGCGGTACGATACTCATTGGGTGTTGGTAAAATGGTACCCAATTGTTCAAAGCGGTTGCCGTGATTGGATGTTGGATTATTCATGATATTCTGCGCCTGTGCAGAAACCATGAAAATTGATCCAATCGCCAGTAAAGCAATTTTTTTCATCGGTTGGTATTTATGGTTTTGGTCTTATGGAATTGGCCCAAAAAATCATTTAAAACAATCATTATTCAGGCTTATTACATCTTTTGTTTTTACTGAGGAAATCTTTCTATTGCCATTAAAAGCGCAACTGCAAATGCTCCCCCGCTGATATAGAGAAGGAACTCCCTGCGATTGCACTTCAAAAGATTGACGAATATAAATGAAATGATCAACATTGCCAGTACGATTACCAGTTGACCTACTTCCAAACCCACATTAAAGGCAAATAACTCCCAAATTATGGATGATTGGCGCCCAAGCATGCTTTTTAGGTAGTTGGAGAATCCTAACCCATGTATTAAACCAAAAAATAATGCGAAGAAATAAATAAGCGGGAAACGGGACTTAAAATTGAATTTAGTCACAAAAAAGTTACTGATTGCCGTAATAACTATCGTGACTGGAATCAGGAACTCAATCCAGGCTATTGAATAGTTTACAATATTAAATACACTCAAAGCCAGTGTTATAGAATGCCCGATGGTAAATGCAGTAACCAGTACCAGTAATTTTTTCCAGTCGGAGAACTGGTAGCGGATTGCCAATGCCACGATAAAGAGAATATGATCAACTCCAAGACTGCGGCTAACTATATGACCAAATCCTACTTCGAAATAAGCTAAAAACTGATCCATGGCTGATTTGAAAATTTATTATGACCTTTGTATTAGGAAAAGCTGAATAATAAATGGTAAATATACTGATTCAATGGATGTTGGCAGGCATGCTTTCTATGGTTCATCCGTTTTTTATGTCGGTGATAGACATCAACCACAATAACAATGCGGCCTCACTGGAAATAAGTGTAAGGGTGTTTACGGATGACCTTGAAAAAACACTGGAAAAATTCAGTAAACAACAATTTGATATCCAGAACCCGAAAGACAAACCCCTGGTAGAAAAGAGTTTATTGGCCTATATGACCGAGCACCTGAAGCTTAAAGTAAATGGCAAAGCTACCCGTTTTACCCTGGTTGGTTTTGAGCAGCAATTGGAAAGCACCTGGTGCTATTTTGAAATCGAAAAACAGCCGATAGTTAACCAGGTAGCGGTTGATTGCAGCCTATTGTACGACTATGAAACCAAACAGGTTAATATCATTCACGTAAAATCGAAAGGGATTCAGAAAACCTATAAGATGGATTATCCTAAACAGGATATTTCTTTTACCTTCTAAGTTACTGTTACGATGCATAGATAAATTAGTAGCACCCTATGAGGTTAGCGTAGAATGGAACACGGATTATCATGATTTTCAAGATCTATCATGATAAATCCTGAAAATCATGATAATCTGCGTTCTATAAATAGTGCATTTATTGAAACAAAATATTTATTTAAGAACTGACTTTAAATTTTCTTATTCGCCCCATTTAATCCCATTAAAAGCAGAAAGTCTATAATAAGCACCAATCAAAGCTTGAAGCTTGCGGCTTGAAGCTTGAAGCCTATTTCCATCCATTCATAATATCAAGCAATATTGGACACAAGAATTTTGTCGATACGGTGCTGATCCATATCAACGATTTCAAACTTGAACATTTTCCATTCCAGTGTGTCGCCTGTAACCGGAATTTTTTCGAGTTCATGGATGATAAATCCGGCCAGCGTATCAAAGTCGCGATCGCCTTCCATCATCCATTCTGTTTTGTCGAAATGACTCAGGAAATCATAAAATGGAATCTGGGCATCTACCAGGTAACTGCCATCTTCCCTTGGCGTTATTTCATAGGCCTCATCTTCTTCCTGTGGAATATCACCGACGATGGCTTCAAGGATATCATTCAAGGTTATTAATCCCAATACTGACCCATATTCATCCACAATAAAACAATGGTGAATCTTTGTCTGCTTGAATTTCTCTAATACCTGGTAGGCAGTATTATTCTCGGGGACATACATGGCATCTTTCATCAGGTCGCTGATGGTGCTATCGGGCGCAGCAGCGAATAGATCCTTTAATGAAACCACTCCTTTTATATGATCAATGTCTTTTTCGCAGACCGGATACACCGAATGCATATCTTCCATCACTTCCGACCTTACCTGCAATACGGTATCATCCACTTCCAACCAGATAATATCGCTTCTGTGCGTCATTAAGGAAGTAATATTGCGGTCACTTAAGTGAAATACCCTTTCTATGATTTCCTGTTCTGCTTCTTCAATTGTTCCCTGTTCTGTTCCTTCGCTGATAATGGCCTTAATTTCCTCCTCAGTAACCTGGTTATCATTCGGCTTCATATTGAGTAAGCGTATGATCAGGTGCGAGGATTTTGTCAGCAACCAGATAAATGGATAAGTAATTATAGAAACGATTCTCATCGGACCAGCCACAGATTTGGCAATTCCTTCGGGGTTACTCAAACCGATTCTTTTAGGAACCAATTCGCCCAAAACAAGGGATAAATAAGTTACAACAATTACAATTAATGTGGTGGCCACGGTACCTGCATAATCAACAGATACACCATACCCCATCAACCAGTTACTCAATGGTTCTTTAAATGTATCGCCGGAATAAATACCGGTTAACACGCCTACAAGTGTAATACCTATCTGGATGGTTGATAAAAAAGTATCGGGATGATTGGCAAGATCTAATGCCCTTTTGGCATCAGCATCACCTTTCGCAGCCTGGGCCTCAAGCCTTGCTTTACGGGCCGATACCAGCGCTATCTCTGCCATAGAGAAAAAGCCGTTCAGGATTATCAACCCAAGTATGATCAAGATTTCAGTCATAATGTTATCAGTTCAATTATCTTCCATCCAAGTCTATTAAAACATAGGGTATGGTTTCTTTATCCCTTGTTTTTGGGTTAAGAAATGGAAGACTTAACATACTCACGCCGTAATATGTTCCCTCAAATATAGTATTCAGGTCGGGAAACCGCTGTTTAAGGGCTGGAAGACTTTCTTTTTTCGTAAGTAAGATATCCGTAGCATGAATTTGGGTGCTATCTGTAATATGCTTAAAAATGCGTTTCCCGTAAAAATGCAATGCCCGGCTCTCATCGATATTATATTGAACAACCTTTGTTTTATCCACCTTCTTTTCCTCCAGTACGGCTGCTACTGTATTACCTAACTGGTACTTGAGTAATTGCGGATAAAAACCTGATACCAAACAAAGGTTTACACCAATGACAGTAAAAAGGGCCATTTGCAATAGTTTGGGTAATTGCTGAAATGGTTTAATCAGCAGGAACAAATAGCAGACCAGTCCGGTTATGGCCAATATTTTGATGACCAGGTGCATGGCAGGAAAAGGCCAGATCATTAATGCCACAGCGGCAATCCATAATAAGAGAAATAGTATGAGATGTACCCAATATAAAATATTGGTTAATGTTTTATAATTTTTCTCAAAGAGCAGCTGGTAAATAGTTCTTGCAGTCACTATTGCTGCCAATGGAAGCACTACGAAAATATAATGGGGTAATTGAGCCTGACTTCTTGCCAGGATACAATAAGTGATGATAAACCCTCCGGTACTGATCCACTCCTCTCCTTTTTCGATCCTGAATTTTTGTTGTATCAGTTTACGAATGGTGAAGATTAATCCAAGTAAGAAAAAAATGATCCAGGGTAAAAAACTCCAGAGCATATTTTCCAGGAGGAAGGTAAAATGATTCATTTCATTATAAACATTCTCACCTGTATACCTGCCAAAGCTTTGGGTCCAATAGTAAAAACGCAATCCGGATTGAATGGCCCTTCCATGAAAAACTTTACCGGGTTCGAGATCATACTGCTGGTAGAGGCCAATGCTCATAGGAACGAGTAAAATTGCCACTACGATTAATCCAATAATGTATTCCCAGCGAAAAAACTGTTTCCATTCTCTTCTCAAAACAAAATGCGGTACAAAGGCAAATACAGGCACCATTAAAGCGATTGGGCCTTTGGTCATCATACCCCCGGCAATCGCGATAAAACCAAGTAATAAATGTTTCCATTGGTTGGATTGGTACCAGGCGGCCAATTGCCATAAACTGAATGTTACCCAACCCAGCAGCATGGTATCACAACGAACATCATGCGCCATTAAAAAAACAGCCTGTGATGCTGCTAATACAATGGCTGAAAGTTGAGCGATGGTTTTATGGTAAAATAAAGATGCCAGTCTGTAAGTGGCATAAATACCCAGTAACAACATGAGTACAGAAGGGATACGATATGCCCAATCGTGAATGCCAAACAAACGAAGACTTTGTGAGGATAGCCAGAACAACATGGGAGGCTTATCCAGGTAATCCATTCCCAGGTCATACAATTTAAGATATGACCCATTCTCCAGCATTTCCCTGCTCATTGATGCATATTGTGCCGCATCAATATCTATAATGGGTATTTGCCACATGGAGATAATGTACACCACCACGCAGGAGGATAAAATAAAACCAAACAATCTGTTATTCATGAGGTGCAGGTATAGAGGGTTGATTGATCTGAATCAATCCGACTTTATTGTTATAATATTTTGCGGTAAGGGTTCCGATGCCGAGTCCTAGCAATGCTCCTACTAAAACATCAACTGGATAATGAACACCCACATAAACCTGGGCATAGCTAATGGTAGCGGCCCATACAAATAACCACCTAGTCCATTTACCCATAAAATGCCTGGTGGTTAAATACACAAAAACGGCAAATCCAAAATGATTGGTTGCATGAGATGAAGTGAAACTGAAACCACCTGAACAATGTTCGAGTAATAAACGCATTTTTCCAACCAGGGTTTCTTCGTTACAAGGGCGAATCCTCGCAAACCATTTTTTTACCAATGAGCTGCTGGCCTGATCGGTAAGGGTTACATTGATAATGGCAAATAATATCCAGCTCCAGCCCTGTTTACCAAAATTTATGAGTGCGAATACGATGAGAAACAGGTATAATGGAACCCATAATTCTGAGTCGCGCCAAAGTGGTAAAACGGTATCCAGTATAGGATTAGTAAATACGGTATTGATTTGCAGGAATAACCAGGTATCAAGCCCCAGTATCCATTCGAGTATTCGCTGGAAAAATTGTTGGAGTAAGAATGAGTTGGCCATTATTGGATAAAGATAATACAATCTATGTTTTACACAGGTCAGCAGGAATTAATGATCATTGCTTAATTTTAAATACCATGACCCTGTGGCTAAAAATATCCCTCTTATGTATATGCATAGTTTGCTGTAAAGTTGCCTATTCCTCTTATACTGAAGTGCAGGATACTGCTTTAAATCGTGCCATTCTGGAAAAGGTATTATTCAAGGAATATCGTTATGGTTGGGTTGTCGTTAACCATTCAGCTTCCAATGATATGATACAGTCATTTAATGAGCCAATAACCCGGTACAGGAACTTTTACAATAAGCTATCCGATCATTTCAACCTTGGTGAAAAAACACTTGTCGACATACTTCAACAAAATAACTACAAGCTCAATTTTTCCACCTTGAGTAGTCGGATCAAATTAGTTGAACCTCCCAGACACGGTAAATGGATTCATTATTACGATAGTTTATCACACAAGTATAATCGACCCATCATAACATCAACGACCATCTTATTAAATGATGCGCAGGATCTTTGTCTGGTGTTTTTTCATGCTTTTCAGTCTGGTGGCTCTTCTGCTTTACTAACAAAAAAACAAGGCCTATGGGAACTCTCCTATTATGGCGCTGAATGGTTTGAGTAGGTACGCTTATTCAAACAAACTCATTATCAGACTGTTATTTATTAAGCGCCCCATTTTAACAAATAGCCCCTTGCAGGAATCAAACAAATCGCGTAATTTTCTACTATGAAAACTACACTGCTACTTATTGCCATAATGCTTTTGGGGACCACCGCTATTGGTCAATCGAAAGAAGCCAACAAAGTGCTTGACAGGAAATCTTTCTTTGAACAAAATAATAAGTTTAGCAAACCAATAACTATATCTCCTCAATTATTGAATAAGCAGAAAACTGAGAAGCGGCAAATGAATCTTGCGGATCTCAATTTATTTTATTCACCGGAGAAAAACAGTATCCCGGTTTGGTCGCCAGATAGCAATTATGTTTACAATATGCCTGGCACACATGCATTTGACAGATCAAAATATAAAGTAAGGGCAACTTTTGTGGGAGTAAAAATTGAAGATAAAGCTGCTAAGACTGAAAAATAATTCCTTAATTTTTTCTTGCAATAATAATCATCCTGGGTGAATGATTTACATCATACCTACCAAGTTGGTAATCACCAAAGACCTCCTGCACCTGCATTCCCTGGTATGACATCATATCAGTAAAGTCACCCAACGAAAATTTAGCTACACGTTCTGTATATAAATGATGAGGACTGGTATGTGTCCGATCGGTTATCTGTATCTGTTTAAAAAAATGTTCTTCATCCTGCCATTTGGTTATATGAAAAGATACATCCCCTATATCTGCTTTGAATGATTTTGCCAAATGGTTTTCTGCATAATGCACATTCAGGTAATCGATGATAAAGAACCCTCCTTTTTTTATACTCTGGCTGATGGTTCTTATAGCATTATCATGTTCCCTTCTGGTTCTGAAATAGCCAAAACTGGTAAAAAAATTGAAAGCAAAATCATAATAATTTACCCTGAATGGCAAACGCATATCATGCTGGTAAAAATGCAGATTTTCTGTTTCTTCTTTTTTTGCAGCGGCAATGGATGCTGCTGAGAGGTCTATTCCGGTAACATCATATCCCATTTCGGCGAGTGCCTTGCTATGGCGGCCCTTTCCGCAGGCCACATCGAGCATAAATGCATCAGGAGCAGGCCGGAGATAGTTAATAAGGGTATCTATAAATGCTAATGCCTCCTGATCGTCCCTATGCTGGTACAATAAATGATAATAATGAGAATTAAACCAATCCTTAAACCACGCTTTGTCCGGCATAAAAACACTTTGATGGCACAAAATTACATCAAGCAGGCTTACAAAAATTTTGAATTATGTTTGCAGCCGCTAAAACCCCAAACATGGCATTGATTAAAAGCATTTCAGGCATTCGCGGAACCATCGGAGGAAAGCCTGGAGATACCTTAAGTCCACTAGACGTAGTTCGTTTTACTGCCGCTTATGGCACCTGGCTATTACAACAATCAGATAAAAACAAAAAGATTGTGATAGGAAGGGATGGGCGTATCAGTGGCGCTATGGTTCAGGGATTGGTGGTTAATACGCTGATTGCCTTAGGACTTGACGTGGTTGACCTCGGCCTTAGCACTACTCCAACCGTAGAAATGGCTGTTGTATTTGAAAAAGCAGCAGGCGGCATCATCCTTACTGCCAGCCATAACCCTAAAGAATGGAATGCCCTTAAGTTATTGAATGAAAAAGGTGAATTTATCAGCGGTGCAGACGGAGCTGCCATGCTCGAAATTGCCGCCAAAGATGAATATGTTTTTGCGCCAGTAGACAAACTGGGATCTTATACTACAAATGACCAATCCTTACAACAACATATAGACAGCATTCTGGCCTACCCGCTGGTAGATGTGGCTGCTATTAAAAAAGCAAAGTTCAGTGTAGTGCTTGATGCGATAAACAGTACCGGAGCCACGGCAGTACCTGCACTGTTAAAAGCGCTGGGCGTTAAAGACATCAGTGTACTAAATGCTGAAGTAAATGGACGTTTCGCGCATAACCCTGAGCCTTTACCAGAAAACCTGCGTGAACTATGTAATGAAGTAGTGAAACAAAAAGCTACACTGGGTATTGCTGTTGATCCGGATGTTGACCGTCTTTGTTTTGTTTGTGAAGATGGTTCTTTGTTTGGCGAAGAATACACTTTGGTGGCTGTTGCAGATTATGTACTGCAAAACAGAAAAGGCAATACCGTAAGTAATATGTCTTCTACCCGTGCTTTAAAAGATGTTACACTGAAACATGGAGGTACATATACCCCGAGTGCCGTAGGTGAGGTAAATGTTGTTACAAAGATGAAAGCTACAAATGCCGTAATCGGTGGTGAAGGCAATGGCGGTATCATTGTACCCGACCTGCACTATGGACGAGATGCGCTTATCGGAATCGCTCTATTCTTAACACATCTTGCAAAAGAGAAAAAATCGGTTAAGCAATTAAGGAATACTTATCCGGATTATTTCATGAGTAAAAATAAAATTGAACTCACTCCTGGATTTGACCTCAATAAAATTTTTGAGCACATCAAAAAGAAATATAGCAAACACCCTATCAATACAGAAGACGGATTAAAAATTGAATTCGAAACAGACTGGGTACATTTACGCACCAGCAATACCGAACCAATCATCCGTATCTATGCCGAAAGCAATTCCGAAACCGTAGCAGCAAATATTGCAGGGAAGTTGATTAAGGATATACAGGAAGCGATGTGAGATGTGAATTGTGAATTGTGAATGGTCAATTTGCGAGATGTGAATTGTCAATTGTGAATGGTCAATTTGCGAGATGTGAATTGTCAATTGTGAATGGTCAATTTGTGAGTATTTATTATTTGGGATTTACTACTGACTACTAACTATTCACCATTCACAATTCACAATTCACAATTCACACCTTACAATTCCTCCCACATTCTCAGTTTTTCGTACTTTTGCGGGATGGAAAGGATTTACCTTGATAATGCAGCAACTACACCGTTGGATCCGGTGGTTTTGGACGCAATGATGCCCTATCTTACCAATCAGTTTGGCAACCCTTCGTCTATTTATAGCTATGGCCGTGAGAGTCGTTTGGCTATTGAAAATGCGCGTAAATCAGTAGCGAAAATCCTTAATGCACATCCTGCTGAAATATTTTTCACCAGTGGCGGAACCGAAAGCAGTAATACTGCTATTACCGCAGCCGTTCGTGACCTGGGATGCAAACACATCATTTCCTCAGTAATTGAACACCATGCTACCACTCATACCGTTGAGCACCTTTACCATACAGGTGAGGCAGCACTCAGTTATGTAAAATTGTTACCTAATGGTCATATTGACCTGGAAGATCTGGAACGATTATTGGCAGAAAGTGAAGAAAAATGCCTGGTAACGCTGATGCATGCAAATAATGAAATAGGTAATATCCTCGATATCCATGCAGTGGGTGAGCTATGCAAATTATACGGGGCCATTTTCCACAGCGATACCGTTCAAACAGTCGGACACTTCCCTTTCGACCTTCGTAATACACCTGTTCATTTTATTACTGGTGCAAGTCATAAGTTTCACGGACCAAAAGGTGTTGGTTTATTATACATCAATGAGAATGTAAAAATTAAACCATTGGTTCATGGTGGTAGCCAGGAAAGAAATATGCGGGCAGGTACTGAAAACCTTTATGGTATTGTTGGTTTTGCCAAAGCACTGGAAATGGCTACGGCTAATTATGAAAATGACAGTGCCTATATAAAAGGACTTAAAATGTATATGATGGAGCAGTTGAAAAAACACATTAAAGGTGTTGCTTTCAATGGCGATACTTTGGGTCGCTCCCTTTATACTGTTTTAAGTGTAAGCTTTCCTAAGACAGAGAAAAGTGAAATGATTCTTTTCAACCTCGACATCAATAATATATGCGCCAGTGGCGGTAGTGCCTGTACCAGTGGAGCAGATCAGGGTTCGCATGTAATCAGGGCTATTAATAATAATCCCAATCAGGTTACAGTTCGTTTCTCCTTCTCAAAACACAATACAAAAGAAGAGATCGACAAAGTTGTTACGCAATTGAAAGAGATGATCTAAATTTCTTTTTTGCTAATCCCATATTTATGTGATTGGGATGAACGGCAGCACTGCCAGACAGCGGAAACTTATCTTCAGGTGTCAGATAAAAAAACTGAACCATGAAGCAATTTATCCTTTCATTACTATGCATTTTTTCAATAGCAACTTGCCTATATGCGCAAGACAGGGGCAATGACTTACCAGATCCTCCTGCCAAGTCTGTTTTTGGTGAAATTGGAGGTCCAGGTCTATTTTCAATTAATTACGATCAACGATTTAAAGGACAAAAAGGTTTAGGATTCAGGGCCGGCATGGGTGGTATTGGGTTTCTTACCTCAGGTATTTTTGCCGTACCGGTTGGCATCAACCACCTGTCCGGAAGAGATGGCCATTATCTTGAACTTGGAGCAGGATTAAGTGCTATTACCATTACCGATGGAGACGAGTTTTTTGACAATAGTAACTCAACCATCTTTGGTTACCTGAATTTTGGCTACCGTTATCAGCCGGAGAAAAAAGGTTTTACTGCCCGCGTATTTGTTTCACCGCTTATTACCGGTGCAGGTGTATTTCCTTTCTATGGCGGAATTTCTGCCGGGTTTAAATTTTAATTTCAATAAAGAATAAATCAATGCCTGCTGCTTCTTTACACTTTCAAAGCAGCAGGCATTATTTTGCTATATACGAATCAAGTTTTTGAATTGGATAAGAGCGGATAATTGAACGCAGATTTATCATGATTATCATGATAATCATGATAAATCCGTGTTCCATCTAAGCAGCATAACAAGATTACCTGCTATTATTTTGTCTACTGGCGTTAAAAGCCCCTTCGATTGATGATTTTTTCATTTTAGGCGAATTTCAATCCTTGATTCGCATTATAGGATTAGGTAGAATAGAACCAAAGCCCTTATTTGAATTGGTTTTTCAACTGGCCTTAGAAAAAAAGCGTTAAAAAATTCATGTAATGAAGCGTAAAGCAATGGATGATGCTTGGCTATGTACAACAGATGAAGCGCAGCTTCGCCCCATCAATGTACTAAAAGCTTGGCTTTAGACTTCATCCATTGTAGCGTAATGAAATGAATTTTAGCTTTTTTTCTGAAGCCTTGACTTTTTTTGTTACTTTTTTGTGTCAAGACAAAAAAGTAAACGGAGGGAAATGCTTTACAAGTAAGGGTTTGATACTATTCTATCTAATCCTATGCGTATTATTTGTAGTCATCTTCATTAAAATCATCTTCCTCTTCTTCACCAAGGTCAAAATCACCCATATTCATCATACTTCCGATAAGGTCCTTGAAAGCGACTTTACCTTCAATTGTTTTTTTACTAATCAGTGAATAGGCGGCCAAGCCATGTAAGACAAATTCCATGAGCAATGCCTGCTGTTTTTCATTGGCCTGTGGGTAATACTTTTTCACGAAGGCAAATAACCCATCAACTTTATACAGATTTTGAATCCTTGCTTCATCTTTACTGTCTATCAGCAAGTCTAATTGGTTGCCTCCATCAAACCAACGAATAATGGCTTTGTAAGGATTTTCTATCTCCTTTCCTTCCATTGATTTTTTACCGGTTGGTCTTTTTCGTTTTGACTGTTCAGGATTGGGGAAATAGGTGATGAATTGAGAACGAATGGCCTTATCCAAAAGATTAAGTGCCACCTGGTAAGGCCCCTCCTGTTCCCCTTCATATACCAGCTCTATTTTTCCGGTAATAGCAGGAATAATTCCACCCAGGTCGCTGATCCAAACCTGGGTATTGGTTTCTCCAAACATCAGTGCCCTGCGTTCTGCGGTGCTAACGGCATTTTCCAGTGCTGCAATAGTAAGCCTTGCACTCACCCCGCTTTTCTTATCTACATATTCATTGTTCCTTGCTTCAAATGCCACCTGCTCAATTAACCTTTTAATCAAGTCGCTTACTTCTACCAGTTTCGACTGACTTTCACTGATAAATGCTTCCTGTTCTGTGATAGACAAAGCATGTTCCAGTGTTTTGGGATAATGGGTCAGAATCTGGCTTTGTATACGATCCTTTAAAGGTGTTACGATACTTCCGCGATTGGTATAGTCTTCCGGATTGGCGGTGAATACGAATAGTATATCCAATGGCATACGAAGTTTAAAACCCCTGATCTGGATATCCCCTTCCTGAAGTATATTGAATAGCGCTACCTGTATCCTGGCTTGTAAATCGGGCAATTCATTGATTACAAAAATACCGCGGTTACTGCGTGGGATAATGCCATAATGTATCACTTCCTCATCCGAAAAACTCAGTTTAAGGTTGGCTGCTTTAATCGGATCGATATCACCAATAAGATCGGCAACACTTACATCTGGTGTTGCCAGTTTCTCGCCATATCTTTCAGATTTATGTATCCAGCGGATAGGAGTTTCATCTCCATGTTCCGCTATAAGATCACGCGCAAACTTACTTAATGGCTTTAGCGGATCATCATTGATTTCAGAGCCTGCAATAATCGGAATATATTCATCGAGCAGGTCTACCATTTGTCTGGCCATACGTGTTTTAGCCTGTCCGCGTAATCCCAGAAACAAGATATTGTGCCTGCTTAAAATTGCACGTTCTGTATCCGGAATCACGGTGTCTTCGTAACCAATTATTCCGGTAAAAACCTGTTCCTTTTGTTGGATAGATTTTACCAGGTTTGCCCTGATTTCTTCTTTAACAGACTTAGACTGGTAACCACTCTTTTTAAGCTGACCTAAAGTATTTATGTTCTGCATCTTCATCATATTATTTTATACTATGCAAGCTTGATTCCCCTCTGCGAAAACTTTGCGCCCTCATGTTCTCTGCGGTGAAAAATCGCTTAAGGCATGAAGCTATTTTTTACCGCAGAGAAAAGGAGTAAAGGAGTTTACGCTGAGGGAATATTTAATAAACTGTTCTTCTTTTCCCGCTTTCAAAATCTTTAAAAATGAATGCACCCAGTTTATCCAGGCTGGCAAAAAATGCTTTGCCATTATTCATTTCAGTAAACTCCTGTACAAATTTCTGCAGGTATGGGTCAGAAGCAATCATGAATGTTGTGATAGGTATTTTCAATTTTTTACATTGAGCTGCAAGATTGATGCATCGGTTTACCACTTTCCTATCCAACCCGAAACTATTTTTATAATACCGGCCTCCTATTTTTAAGCAGGTAGGTTTACCATCAGTGATCATAAAAATCTGTTTGTTGGGATTCTTTCTCCTACGTAGCAGATCCATTGCGAGTTCTAAGCCGGCAACGGTATTGGTATGGTATGGACCAACCTGTAAATAAGGCAGGTCTTTGATTTCAATACTCCAGGCATCATTGCCAAATACCACAATATCTAATGTGTCTTTGGGGTATTTGGTAGTGATCAATTCACTCAATGCCATGGCCACTTTTTTGGCTGGGGTTATTCTGTCTTCTCCATAAAGGATCATGGAATGTGATATATCAATCATCAACACAGTAGATGTCTGTGTTTTGAAATCACTCTCCCTGATCTGAAGGTCATCTTCCTGCATCGAAAAGCTTTCGATACCGCGGTTAATCTGTGCATTACGGATACTTTCCGTAAAATCTATCTGCTCCAGCATATCTCCAAACTGGTAAGGTCTGGTATCTGGGTTAATTTCGTCGCCCTGCCCGGGTTTAAATGTCTGGTGATTCCCCTGTTTACTTTTTTTCAGTTTACCGAAAATCTCTTCCAGGCTTTTTTTGCGGATGGTTTGTTCAGACTTGGCGGTGATTTTAAAATCGCCACTTGCCGGGTCTTCATTGAGGTAGCCATTCTGTTTAAGCTCCTCAATAAAATCGCCCATGCCATACTCATTATCGGTGAGTTGGTATTGTTTATCCAGTTCATTCAACCATTGCAAAGCCTCCCCTGCATCACCGTTGGTATAGGTAAGTAACTGCATGAAAAGGTTCAGAAGCTGATCGAATTTTTGCTGACTGTTTTCGTTGGGATCGAAATGTATAAAACGGTGTCCTATCATCTACTGCAATTTAACAAGTAATTGCCTTGAATGGTTTGCGAAATGAGAAGAAAAAGCGATAGTAAGACAAATAAAGGAATAGCAGATTCCGGGCTAGCCAGCTTAAATTAAAAAGGGTCCGTATTACCGGACCCTTATGGTTTATTATACTTTTTTACTACTTATCATCCCCCGAATCCTTCGCCATCATTTTACCGGGGATCTGCAGTCTAGGATTATACATAGTCTGCATTTGTCCGATTGCCTGCAGGTAATTATCTGCTGCACGTTTCTCCTGCTCCATACCTTCGGCTTTTCTGCCGGTTAGGGAATTGTAAAAACGAAGCTGCTGCTCAAGGTCTTTCTTAACTGATGTTGCAACCTTTTCTGCAAGGGTGGTATCACCTGCCAGATAGCAAGCTTCCAGGAAAACCAGTGAGTTACGGTTATGCAGGTTTCCTCTGCTGGCCATTCCATAGGCGAAATTACCTTGATACATCATGCTGTCTACCTGATGTAATACTTTACGGGCATCCTCTTTCCTGTTTTTGGTAGCAAGATCAAGTGCCAGATCAGCATAAGCAGTACGAATACTATTCAGGTGTCTGCGGTTTTCTTCATCGAAGTAAACGCCTGGCAGATTTGCATTACCGAACCTGAATTTATTGGTTACTTTATCGAGCATGTAATCTGTATTCACACGCTGGTTTTCTACGGGTACCAATCTGTAGGTCATTCCATCCCTACGCAGGAACTGGTCAAGTCCCAGACCATCTGTTTGTGGGGCGGTAAAATAAATCGGACGCTGCCATTTATTGGCCGCAATTACGTTGAGTACTGCAAGATCATTCTTCATCAAACCATTCTTCGCAATTTCAAAACGTAATTCATTAACAATGCTATCTGTAGCATTGGCTGTTCCATTTTTAACTACGAAATCGCGGTCTACAGGTACAGAAAGTTTTTTAACAGGGTAACTGTAATCATTTTGTTCATTGTCTTTACCCACATAATTCTTCATCAGGTCGTATAAATCATAATACCTGTTTTCTGGAATACTTGGATCAGGACGGTATTCGATATAATCTCTTTTACCACCTTCTATTTGTTCAGGGGTCCAGATTACATCAATCGGGGCGCTTTCGTTCACTTTGTACCTAAGCTGGTTAATGTACCAGTCGATCCCCAATAAACTATAGTTTATAACCCTTACATCTCTTCTAACACCTTCTACTTCCTGTGCGTACCATAAAGGATAGGTATCGTTATCACCGAAAGTGAAAAGGATCGCATTTGGCGCACAGCTTTCGAGGTAATCGCGGGCAAGGTCTGGCGCAAGTTCTTTTTTACTACGATCGTGGTCGTCCCACTCCTGCTGAGCCATCAGTACCGGCACCGCCAATAAACAAATGACCGTTGCAATCATGGCAGACGCACCTGCTTGTTTTACTGCCTTATTCAGCCAGTCTCTTACTTTCAGTACACCTAACCCTATCCAAACAGCAAAGGCATAGAAACTACCCACATAAGCATAGTCACGTTCCCTTGGCTGGTATCCAGGTTGGTTGAGGTATAATACAATGGCTATACCTGTGAAGAAGAACATCAGGAAGTTAACACCAAAATCATCCCCACGTTTTTTGAGGTGATAGAATAAGCCTATCAGACCCAATATCAGTGGAAGTGCAAATAATGTATTGTGCGCTTTGTTGTTTTTAAGGCTGTCTGGCATAAGATTTTGATCGCCATAAATAAAGCGATCAACCGGTGCGATACCGGTAATCCAGTTGCCATCTCTTACATTACCAGCGAAAAGCCCCTGGTTATCGTTTTGTTTACCAGCAAAGTTCCACATGAAGTAGCGGAAATACATCCAGTTCATTTGATATTGCAGGAAGAACTTAATATTATCAGCCTGATTAGGATCACGTTCCCAACTGCCGTCGTTCATGCGGTTAATTCCGAGGAAGTAGGCATAATAATCTGCGTGATTCTGATCATTACTCATATCCCAAACACGCGGGAATACCATTTTATCAGCCGGAGCAAAAGCATATTTTCTATCCTCACCCAGCTCTATGTATTTATCCCTTGCTTTTTGATAACGCATGCCATTCGACTTAAGGTCAACTGGGCGGGCGGTGAATTTTTGACCATATAGCAGTGGAAAATCTCCATATTGTTCACGACCGAGGTAACCCACAAGACTTATTGGGTTATCTACATTATACATATCCACTGAAGGATTGGCATTACTGCGTATCATGGTTGTTACATAAGTACTGTAACCAACCAGCATAAAGCTCACGCACCATAAACCTAAGCGGAGGTATGCCCAGTTTTTACGAGCAGCATATTTCAGTCCATACCAGATAAGTGCAGCCAGCAATAAGAAGAAAAAGGTAAAACCTGAGAAGAAAGGCAATCCGAAACCATTTACAAACCAACGGTCGAATGTACCCGCCATTTTAACGGTGTATTGAATAACACCAACCTGAACTGCTCCGGTTATAACACATGCCAGAACAAAAAAGATATAGATGCCTCCGTAAACGGCTTTCTTTTGTTTGTTGATTCCTTCAACAAGGAATAACAACCCGATTGCTACGGCTGTACCCAGTATCATTAAACCTGCGAGGGTGCTATCCATGGAAGGATTTCTCTCTGTTACATCCTTGTTGGCCATTATCAGTGCCCCAATAAATGCCAGTCCGCCCCCAATAGCTGTTAGACGCAGGAACCATTTGCGGATGATAGTATAATTGAAATTATCTCTCTTCCTGAAATAGTATACCATTACGATAGCAGGAATGGTAAGGAGGTTCAATAAGTGAACCCCTATTGAAAGACCCATCATAAAGAATATGAAAACGATCCATCTGTCTGCTCCGGGCTCATCAGCATGGTTCTCCCATTTAAGAATGGCCCAGAATACGATAGCAGTAAAGAAAGAGGATAAGGCATAAACTTCACCTTCCACAGCGCTATACCAGAATGAATCACTAAAAGTATAAGCAAGTGCACCTACTACACCGGCACCCATAATGCTCCAAAGTTGACCGCTATTAAGCGTATCCGAGGTTTTAACGCCTACAATACGACGTGCAAAATGGGTAATTGTCCAGAAAAGGAATAAAATGGTAAAACCACTGGCCAAAGCGCTCATAATATTTACCGCTTTTGCGGCTGCCATGGGGTTATCGCCAAATACAACGATAAATAAACGTCCAAGTATTACAAACAAAGGTGCCCCGGGAGGGTGCGGTATCTGTAACCGGAAACAGGAGCTTACAAACTCTCCACAATCCCAGAAACTGCCCCCGGGCTCTGCTGTTAGAACATACACGGTACAGGCAATAAAACATACTACCCAACCCACCAGATTATTAATACGGGTAAATTGCATATTGGTTTTGGTTTTTTAAGACTGGCAAACATACCTTATTAATCCTAAAATGGAAAATACCGCAGCCCGTTTCCTTTTTTTTAAGAAAACGTTATCATGATGGAATATCCCTCTATTAAAACCCTATTGTTTTTGGGATGTTAGATATCCCATTATGTAAACTTCAAGACCTGAGATTGGATAATTATCCGACCCAGATCCCCCAATAAATACCCCCTACCGGAAATTTCTCCCAAAAGAACATTTGTTGATTTCCGAATTAAAGGGGTTTAATGAAAGTGATACCCTGAAATATTGCATCAGATTCAGTTATTTACAAGCGGGAACCTTAAATGAAAAGTACTTCCTTCCCCTACTTTGCTTTCTGCAGTAATACTGCCATGTATGCTGGTCAAAAGTTCCTTACAGAGCATAAGTCCCATACCTGTTCCTTTTTCCCGATTGGTACCATAGGTAGTTTTGGCTTTGAAGGTGAATAAGTTTTCCAGTTGTTGATCCGACATACCAATGCCATTGTCTTTGATAGACACCACAAAGTATTCTGGTGTTTCATAGGCGTCAATCCGGATACTTCCATTGGCTTTGGTAAATTTGATTGCGTTCTGAATTACATTACGCAAAACCAGTTCCATAATCTTAGGATTTCCGGAAATTGTTTTAGATGGATCAATTTGATTTCTTTCGATTCTAATTTGCTTTTTGTCTGCCTGCTTCTCCAGCAGGAGAAGCACACGATCTATTGTTGCACTAATATTAACCGGTTCTAAAATACTTTGTTGCAAATAGGGTAATCTCGACCATTCCAATAAGTGTTCCAGCATTTCGATGGTTCCGTCTACACTTTCTGCCAACTGTTGTCTCAAATCTCTGGCTTCAGCTTCAGAAAGTATGGTCTGTTCATCCATCAGGTTGAGATAACCTCTGATCATCGACAAAGGACCACGGATATCGTGACCGATAATTGAAAAGAGTTTATTTTTTTGTTCATCAATCTTTTCCAGTTGTACCCTTTGCTGCTCATTAATCTCGGCTCTTTTTTTTGCCAGCATCCGTTCACGGAAATAGTTAAACTTAATATAGGTTGTGGTGATATAAATTACCCCAAGACAACAGGTATAAGAGAAAGCGATATCAGTAAAACGCAGACTTCTACTTTCGTAGGTTATTTGTATAAACCTGTGGTTGGTATATTCAAGCCATAATAAGATCAATACTGCGATTATATTAATCAGCATCCAGAGCCGGTTAAGCTTTTCAGGTGATACCACAAGTATTACCATGGCTGCCAATAAAAACAGTAATAAAGTTGGCCCATCTATTCCTGAATTAAAATAATAGTTCAGTATCAAAAAGCCATATCCGTTAATGGCAAATACAAATAGTGCCAATTTATTTTTAAACCTATGCCTGGATAAATAATAAGCGGTTAATTGGCAAGCCAAAGCAAATAGCAGGTAATATGCCATTCCGTTCAACCCAATAAAAAAATCGAATATGCTCGATATGAAAAATATGGGTGAAAGGATTAAGAGGGTGGCATGAAATATCCGTTGCTCCAGGTTAAACTGCTCTGCACTACCCACCCAATAGTTCCAAATATGTTTTTTCCTCGGTACAAGCATATCAAATAAAAACGGATACTTTAATCCTAAGTTATACAACAAAAGGCGGATTAACCGGATTATACTAACCCTATCTGAATTAAGTACTTTTATCTTCGTTAAACATTGTATTTCAATTGTTTATGCAACTTTAAATGGCTCTTAAAACATCCTGTAACCTTTTTTATCTGGAGAAATTTGACTGCGAACTGCAGGTGTGCTATTAATAACAGCTAGTGCATTTACAGCAATCAAATATTTCTTTAATAAACAGACTTTAAATTTCCTCACCCTCTTTTATTCCATTAAAAGCAGAAAGTATAAAATAAGCACCCATCAAGGCTTATAGCTTGCAGCTTGAAGCCTATTTTCCCCAGACAGTTCTGGCTTGCAGCTTGCGGTCTGCAGCTTGAAGCCAATTTCCCCAGACAGTAACGCCTGTTAACTGTTACCCTAATTCCCAAATCCTTACTACCTTTGCGCCCCATGAGTCAGAAACGTAGTGTAGCATTCCATACTTTAGGCTGCAAGCTTAATTTTTCAGAAACTTCCACCCTCTCCCGAATGATGGAGCAGGAAGGTTTTGAAAAGAAAAGCTTTGAGGATCAGGCCGATGTGTATGTAATCAACACCTGCTCTGTAACCGATAATGCCGACAAAGAATGCAGACAATTGGTTAGGCGTATACAAAGACGCAACCCGGATAGCTTTGTGGTGATCACTGGTTGTTATGCCCAGCTTAAACCAAAAGAAATAGCCAGTATACCGGGTGTTGACCTGGTGCTTGGAGCCGCTGAGAAATTTAATATAGCCGAACATATCCGGGAACTATCAAAAGGTGATCCTGCACGAATCTGCAGTTGTGATATAGATGAAGTAAGCGGATTCAATGCCTCTTTTTCTCAAAATGACCGTACCCGCACTTTTTTAAAAGTACAGGATGGTTGTGATTATAATTGTTCTTTCTGTACCATTCCTATGGCAAGGGGGAAGAGTCGCAGTGATAGTATTGAAAATGTACTAAAACACGCAAAACAACTTGCAGCAGATGGTGTAAAAGAAATAGTCCTCACGGGTGTTAACCTTGGCGACTTTGGTAAAGGTCCGGATGGTGGCAGACATGAAGAAGATTTCTTCCAGCTTATTCAGGAATTAGATAAAGTGGAAGGAATTGAGCGGTACCGCATATCATCTATTGAGCCAAACTTGCTTACCAATGATATTATTGCTTTCGTAGCCAACAGCAATAAATTTATGCCCCATTTTCATATCCCTTTACAGAGTGGGAGCAATGAAATTCTTGGACTGATGCGCCGCCGTTATAAAAGAGAATTATATGCTGAAAGGGTGGCACTCATTAAAACATTAATGCCGCATTGCGCAATTGGTGTAGATGTAATTGTAGGATTTCCTGGAGAAACTGATGCTCATTTTAAAGAAACCTTTGACTTTTTACACAGTCTCGATGTGAGCTATTTGCATGTATTTACTTATTCTGAAAGAGATCATACCAAAGCCCTTGAAATCAAACCTGTTATTCCGGTTCATATAAGGAATGAAAGAAACAAAACCCTGCGCAATCTTTCTTATATGAAAATGCAATACTTCACTTCTCTCCATAATGGACAAAAAAGAAAGGTATTGTTTGAAGCTTTTGAAAAGAATGGCATGATGGAGGGTTACACCGATAACTATATTCGCATCACCACCCCCTACCGGAAAGAATGGGCGAATGAGATTGTTGATTGGCAAATAGCAGGTGGGTGATGGCAGATGGCGGATGTCTGATGTCTGATGTCGGATTTGATCTTTGATTTTTTGAATTACTCCATAAATCAAAGATCAAAGATCAATTGTAGCTTTGTAAGAAATACACCATGGTCTATGGACCATGGACTATGGACCCTTCTCTATAGAACCGACAAGTATTCTGCGGGGAATTCTACTACCATTATTTGACCCAGGCTTTCCAGTTTTACGTAAACTTTCTTTTTGCCTCCTCTTATTACTGTCCCTTCATTTCCCATGAATACTCCATGGTTTACCTTGATTTTCATTTCATTCTGGAACCCTTCTTCCGATAGAATGGCAATGCTGGCATCTTTTTCGGCCAGGTATTTTTTAATGGTATCTACTTCTTCATCTTTTATGATAGCAGGCTTACCCAGGTAATGCACAAAATTGAGCACACCGTCTGTCATCAAAACCTTTGTTTTTTCATCGGGGGCTATGCGTACAAATACATAAGATTTAAAAAGGGGATCTTCAATAATCTTTTTCCGGTCGCTCCATTGACGTTCAACCTTTTGAAGTGGGCACCAGCTTTCAATGCCTTTTCTAACAAGAACAGAATCAATTTTTTTCTCCCAACGGGGCTTAGTATATAATGCGTACCATTTTTTTTCTGGCTCAACGGGGCTAGGCTTCATAAAAACAGGTGACCTTTTTGGGGTCACCTGCAAATTTACTATAATTTGTCGACTTAATTAGTGCACTGAAGCCGTAGCTTTTGTGATTTCGCTGGCCAGCCCACCAATTACTTTAATCGTTTCACTGATATGCATATCTGTTTTAAGTGAACGCAACCATGCCTGATAACGTTCCCCTTTGTTTTTATCCGGGTTATTAAAAAATTTATCCTTATCTACTTCTGCAGGTACTACACTCATTTCCTGACTAAGTCTTAATAAGGTATTATTCTGATTAACGGTTGAACGAATCTGCTTTTGCAGGTCGCGGTATTTATTGATATTCAAACTTGCCGGCTCCTCACCTAATTTAGAAAGCCAAACAAGGTTATCTTTTAAAAGGTTCAAAGAAGCATTTTGTTTTACCCTTTCATTCTCATTTTGAATAACGAGATCATGGCCGTAATCTTTATGCCAGGTTAGGTATGTTGCTTTATTGATCTGATCCCATGGCAGTGCATTAGGAACATCTTTCTCCCTTATTTTAAGGTACTCATAAGTATCAGGTAAAACGATATCTGGTTCTATTCCTTTTAATTGAGTGGAGCCACCATTAATACGGTAGAACATCTGGAAAGTAAGTTTCACTGCTCCCATATCTGTTCTTCCACTATTCATATCAACCACATTACCGAAAGGAACCGTTTTTTGTACCGTACCTTTTCCATAGGTTGAAGTACTTCCAATAACTACTCCTCTCCTGTAATCCTGAATGGCGCCGGCAAAAATTTCACTGGCAGATGCACTTAATTCATTTACCAATACAGCGAGTGGGCCATCATATAAAGTACCGGGGCGCTGATCTCCATAAACATTTGCTTTTCCATCTCTGTCGCGCACCTGAACTACCGGACCTTGGTTGATAAATAGCCCTACCATCTGGATCACTTCATATAAAGAACCTCCTCCATTATTTCTAAGGTCTATAACGAGCCCTTCAATGTTTTCTTTTTTCAGTTTTACGATTTCTTTTGCCACATCTTCAGAACAACGATTTCCATTTTCTCTTTCGTAATCGGCATAGAATTCTGGCAACCAGATATAGCCAATTTTTTTGTTCCCCTCATTTACAATAGCACTACGTGCGAATGTTTCATCTAACACAATTTCATCGCGCTGCATGGTTACCACTTTGATGGTGCCATCTGTTTTTTTGATGGTGAGTCTTACTTCAGTTCCTTTATTACCTCTGATCAGTTTCACCACATCTTCCGTTGCATACCCTGCAACATCTACCGGATCTGCGGGTCCTTGTGCAACTTTAAGTATGGCGTCGTTTACAGCAATCTCTCCGGACTTCCATGCAGCTCCGCCTGGTTGAACTGAGGCGATCTTAACACCAAAATCATCTTCCGTAAGTTGAGCACCGATGCCATAAAATCTTCCACTCATTTGTTCATCGAAAGATCTTTTTTCAATCGGAGCAAAATAGTCGGTATGGGGATCCATTAAGCTGGTAACAGAATTAATAAAGGTGTTGAAACGCTCTTCTTCTTTCACCGTACTTTTGATTCGGTCGAATCTTTTATTCATGGCTTTTAAAACCTGAGCCCTTGCTTCACTTTCCAGTGCCGCATCTGATTTTACTTCAAAATCTTTTTTGCCTTTGTTTTGCTCACGCTGATCGAGCAGGTCTACATAACGTTCAAGTGTATAATATTTAAGTAACTTTCTCCACCTGTCTCTTTGCTCTGCTTCATTAGCCGCATAAGGTAATTTAGAACCATCAAGCATGGCCGATTCATCTTTTGTAAAGTTGAAAGGCTCATTAAGCAGTTCTTTATAAAGAGCGGTAACTTCTGCAAGTCTTTTTTCGTAAATAACGCCTACAGCAGGGGCAAACTTTATTTCAGCTCCTTTTATTTCATCATCAAGAGTTAGCTCATATTTCTTCAATGCATCAATATCTGACTGCAGAAAGAAACTTTTATCATTATCTAATTGATCCAGGAATTTCTGGAACAGCTTTTTGGAAAAATCATTGTTGATATTCTTCGGACTATAGTGTTGCGTTTCAAGCAATGAACCTACAGCTGCCAAAAGACGCTGGCGCTGCGATAACGATACATCGGTTCCACCTGTTGTATACCTGAATGCAAAAAACAATGCGCCGAATAAAACAACGGCGATAAGAATCAACCCTTTTCTACGCTTCATAAAATCCTTGATTTTTTTCATGATACTTACCAAAAATAACTGAAAAGACCGTTCAAACGTCGAATCTTATTACCAATTAACAAAGGTTTTGAGGAGTGGTAGAAAGAAAAAAAACACCCCCTACTTATGTGAAAAATGTCGATTTCCCCCTATTTTTGCACTCCCAATAAAACGGAGAGCGTAGCTCAGTTGGTTAGAGCGTCAGTTTGTGGCACTGAAGGCCGTGGGTTCGAGACCCATCGTTCTCCCTGGTAAAACCTATAGGCTGGTACCTTATAGGTTTTTTAAATTTATAGTACATGAGTTATTACCTGGTTCTTATACCCATAATTGCAGCATTCATTGGCTGGTTTACCAACTGGATTGCCATTAAAATGCTGTTCCATCCACGTTTACCCAAAAAAATACTGGGTATTACCTTTCAGGGTATTTTTCCGAAAAGACAGCAACAATTTGCTGAAAAACTGGGCAAACTGGTTAGTGAAGAATTATTGTCTTTTACTGATATTGAAAAAAAGATCACCGATCCTAAAAATATCCAACAACTGATGCCGGTTGTGGAGAACCATATTGATCAGTTCTTACGCCATAAACTAGCAGATGAAATGCCGATCATTAGCATGTTTATCGGTGAAAATACCATACAACAGCTCAAAGGCACTTTTATGAAAGAACTGGAAACCCTGTTTCCTTTAATTATGCAGCGTTATATGGGGAATTTACAGAAGGATTTAGACCTTGAACGCATTGTAATTGAAAAAGTGGCGGGCTTTTCCACCGATAAATTAGAATCAATCCTAACCAGTATTATGTCGCGGGAGTTCCGTTTTATTGAGCGACTGGGCGCCATACTTGGCTTTATAATTGGCCTTCTACAGGTATTACTCACCCTCCTTTCCTAATACACCGAAATAAAGCAGGGTATCACCGACAACTCATCACATAGGGGGTACCATGCATCAAACTTTATCCTTTTAAAATTGTCATACTACCGTCTGTGTAAACAAAAAATACAAACAACATCAACGTTGCAACTTTGCATCATATAATACAACAATAAACATGAGTAAATTTTTAACAAGTTTGGTTTTCGTTCTTTTTTCAGCGACTCTTTTGGCCCAGCCTCCTGCCGGGATGAGAATGGGTGCTGGTGGTGCCGCTAATATGAATATGGGGCATTTCTACGGAAAAATTGTAGACAGCAAAACCAACAAAGGAATTGAGGGGGTTACGGTTCAGATTTCAGGCAACCGTTTTGATACCGTTACCAAAAAAATGATTTCTGGCGTTATCAATACACAAATTACCCGCGCTAATGGCGATTTTAGCTTTGATAACTTACCCGTTTTTGGTCAATTTAAGCTGACTTTCAGCGCTTTAGGTTATGCAAAACTTGAGCAGAATGTCACTTTTGGTATCAAAATGCCCGCCCGTGGTGAAAATGCCCAGGCTGGCGCTATGCAAAATATGGCCGGTATGATCGACAAAGACCTTGGTAACATCAAAATGGAACCGGATGCTACCGACCTTGGTAACGTAACGGTTACTTCTACCGCCAAACCACAATTCGAAATGGGTATCGACAGAAAGATCTTTAACGTAGACAAAAACCTGGTTAGTGCAGGTCAGACAGCTACTGAGATCATGAAAAACATCCCTGCTTTGAATGTGGATGTAGACGGAAATGTTACCCTTAGAAATGCTTCTCCTACCATTTTCATTGATGGCCGTCCAACTACAATTACATTAGATCAGTTACCTGCTGATATCATTGAAAAAGTTGAACTGATTACCAACCCATCTGCAAAATTTGATGCGTCTGGTGGTAATGCAGGTATACTGAATATTGTGCTAAAGAAAAATAAAAAGGTTGGATACAATGGTGGACTAAGAACCGGTATCGATTCCCGTGCAAGGGTTAACCTTGGCGGTGATATCAATATCCGCCAAAATAAAGTAAACGCTTTCCTTAGCGCAAACTTTAACCAGCGTAAATCAATATCCAACTCACTTACCGATCGTGATAATACCTTCACTACGCCAAGTAATGTGTATACAGTTGGTAAAAGCACCAACAATGGTTATTTTGGATTTTTCCGCGGCGGGTTTGATTTCCTGGTTGATAACAGAAATACGATTTCTGTAGCCGCCAACTATAATAAAGGTCAGTTTGATAATGTGAATGAACAAAGGGTTGACTCAACAGTTCAAAATACTTTCACCGGCTACAATAATATCCTGAATAACAGCCGCAGTAATTTTGAAAACTTTGGTACACAACTCAGTTTCAAGCACAATTTTGCACGCAATGGAGAGAACATTTCTGCAGATGCAAATTTCAACTCAAGCAAAAACGATAATAACTCTTTTGTAAGCACCAATACTTATAAAACAGATAATACTATTAAATTCCCTGCTTTACTACAGCAGACTATCGGTAACGGTACCAACAAGTTTTATACTTTACAAACCGACTATGAGAACCCTTTAACCGATGATAGCAAACTTGAATTAGGTGCTCGTATGGCTATACGTGATTTTGGTAACACGAGTAACCAATATCGCTTTGACTATGGTTCTAATAAATACACCCTTGTTCCTGCAATTAGTAACCGTTATAAGTTCAACGACCAGGTTTATGCAGCGTATGCTACCTATAGTTTCAAAGTGAAAAAATTCAGCTACCAGTTAGGTTTAAGAGCTGAAAGTTCTAACTATACCGGTACTCTGTTAAAAACAACCGGAGTTGATTCTGCACAGTTTAAGGTTAATTTTCCTTTGAGTCTTTTCCCTAGCGCATTTATCACTTATAAGATGACTGATAAGGAAGACCTGCAGTTAAACTACTCACGCCGAGTTAACAGACCTAACTTCTTCCAGTTGATGCCTTTCCCTGATTATTCTGATCCTCAGAATATCAACATCGGTAATGCTGGCTTGAAACCTGAGTTCACCAATTCATTTGAAGTATCCTATAACAATGCGTATAAGCGTGGTGCCAACTTCCTGGTTACTGCATTCTTTAAATACAGCACTAACCTGATTACCCGTTACTCTTATACTGGTAAGAATGAACTGAACCCTGCTGATACAAACCTGGTATTCTATAACTCTTACATCAATGCCGACAATAGTATTACTTATGGCCTTGAATTGAGCAATAAAATGCCTGTTACCAAATGGTGGGATCTGACTTTGAGTGCAAACTTATTTAGCGCTAAAATCAATGCAACCATTCCTGGTCAAAACATCAACAATACTGCTCGCGTAAGCTGGTTCGCAAAAATGAACAGCAGCTTTAAAGTAACTAAAACCCTTTCTATCCAGCTTAGCGGCGATTACCAGGCTAAAACTGTATTACCTCCAGGTGGTGGAGGCGGTGGACGCGGCGGTGGCATGATGTGGGGTGGCGGTATGCAGGGAACTGCACAGGGTTACAACCTGCCACGTTACGGAATCGATATTGCTATCCGTAAAGAATGGACCTGGAAAAATGGTAAAAGCGGTTCTTTAACCCTTGCCATGAACGATGTGTTCCGCACACAATTATTTCAATCATACTCTGAAAGTAATTTCTTCCAGCAAACCAGCCAGCGCAGAAGAGACCCTCAGGTTTTACGCCTGAACTTCAACTTCCGTTTTGGTAAATTTGATGCTACCCTATTTAAACGTAAAAACAACAAAGCAGATCAGGGCGGTGGAATGGATATGATGCAGCAGTAGAGAACAGAGGAACAGAGAAACAGAGGAACATCGAATTTCCAATAGAAAAATGTCCAATGTAAAACATCTATAGATATTTTACATTGGACATTTTTATTTACCTAAACATTGGAAATTCGACGTTCCTCTGTTTCTCTGTTTCTCTGTTTCTCTGTTCCTCTGTTCTTCTGTCCCCTACCTGTTTTTCCCTGTCAGCATGGGTACAAAAGAGAATTCTTCAAAGGCTTCTTCCTGCAGGGTTCCGTCTTCCATTTTAGTGATACGTAACATCCGCTGGTTTTCCCCTTCGTCTACCGGCAATACCATTATGCCTCCTGTTTTCAGCTGAGCAATTAATTTGGGAGGAATAAATGGGGCCGCCGCTGTGATCAGTATCTTATCGTATGGTTGAAATGCGGGTAATCCTTCAAAGCCATCCCCGAAAAAGAATTTCAGGTTAGGGTAGCGCGACTTAAACACAAAAGCACTGTGTTGGTCATATAATTTTTTCTGGCGCTCAATCGTATAAACTTTGGCTCCCATTTCTGCGAGAACAGATGATTGGTACATACTGCCCGTGCCTATTTCAAGCACTTTCTCTAGTTTTTTAACCTGCAACAATTGAGTCTGGTATGCAACTGTATAGGGCTGTGAAATGGTTTGACCTTCTCCTATCGGAAAAGCCCTGTCTTCATAGGCTATTTTATCAAAAGCAGAATCGAGAAAGAAATGCCTTGGAATATTATTCATTGCCTCCAGCACAGATTCATCTGTTATCCCCTTTTCACGGAGTAATTGTATCAGTTGGCGTCGGAGTCCTTTGTGTTGGTAGGTATCGTCGAACTTAGGTTTCATAAGCAGTACGAATATACTGCTTCCATTTCCCTATCTGAATTAATTCGTTGGGCTGTGAAAAGAATTTTATTCTGTGAAAATTACCCACAGTTGTTTTCACTAATCGCGAATCACTATTGTCCGGGTAATTTGACTTCTCCAGAGGAGTGCTTCGGACAAGCTTCAAGCCACAAGTTGCAAGCAATTAGCCAAACAGGCATTAATTGTAGCCAAGTAATTAGGGAAGATAAAAAAGAAAAAAGAAAAAATACAATCAGTCAGCCTGTTTACAGGCCGTAATTGGCATTGGTGTCGAGCGCAGCGTTGACAGACTAAATCATGCGCAGCAGATTTAGTCAGAGGCCAATGTAGTCTGGGAACAGGTACGGGGCCATTCGGCCCAGGAGTAACATTCAATTTTGAACAACAGGGTGCTCGGTTTTATTCATTGCCAAAATGTGTATAAAGTTGCTTTAGCCATAGTTACGACCAATTAAAAAAAACGGTACTGTTTCCAACTTGTGACAAGATGGTTGGTGTTAAACCATTTCAAGGCAGTATACTTTTTTTTACCGGACAGCAATAAATCGCGAATAATCAAAAAGCCACCTGATCAGGTGGCTTTTGAATTATTGTAGTTGCATATCTGCAATGATTCTTTTGATTTTATCCTGCAATAATGCATACCGTTCGTCGAAATCGGCTTTATTATCCAGTTTTGTATGAACACTGAAATAAAACTTGATTTTGGGTTCCGTCCCCGAAGGTCTTGCCGAAATCTTACTGCCATCAGCAGTTATAAATTGCAACACATTACTCTTAGGTAATTGTATGGCCCATGATTCTCCGGTAACCAGGTTTTTACCTGTTTGAAGTTCGTAGTCTAAGACTTCCGTAACCTGTGCACCATCGATGGTAGCGGGTGGTTGTTTTCGGTATAGCTCCATCATAGCAGCAATTTCCTTCTGTCCGTTCATGCCTTTTTTCGTAATGCTGATGAGGTTTTCATAATAAAACCCATACTGCATATACAGTTCAATCATTTTGTCAAAAAGGGTTCGTCCATTGGCTTTTTCATAAGCAGCCATTTCACACATTAATGCAACGGCACTAACGGCATCTTTATCGCGGATTTGATCACCGATCATTAAACCAAAGCTTTCTTCACCTCCAATCACATAATTTTCTTTTCCTTCTTTTTCTTTGATCAGTTCTGCGATCCATTTAAATCCGGTAAGCACATTGTAACAGGCAACACCATTTTGTCTGGCTACTTCATTAATCATACCAGTGGTTACTATGGTAGAGATAACCATATCGTTAGGAGCGGCAATGCCTTTTGCTTTTCTTGCTTCCATCATATAAGCAAAGGCAAGTACTGCAGTTTGGTTTCCATTCATCAGCACCCATTCTCCTTTATGATTCTTTACACCAATACCTACTCTGTCAGCATCCGGATCGGTACCAAGCAGAATATCGGCATCCATTTCTTTGGCTTTTTGTAAACCAATGCTCATGGTTTCACTTTCTTCTGGATTCGGATAAACAACGGTAGGGAAATTACCATCAGGAGTAGCTTGTTCTTCCACAACAGTTACATTGCTGAATCCAAAAGCTTTTAAAACCTGTGGCACCAGCGTGATACCGGTACCATGTATGGGCGTATAAACGATTTTAAGATCATGTTGCTTCGCGATAATATCCGGATATACACTTAAGCCGCATACCATATCGATATAGGCTTTATCCATATCAGCTCCCATCAAAGTAATATTAGCTTCTCCCCCGGTCCATTTAACTTCATCAACGCTGGTAATAGCTTCCACTTCTTTGATTACATTTTTATCGTGTGGAGGAACCAGTTGTCCGCCATCATTCCAATACGCTTTATAGCCATTGTATTCTTTTGGGTTATGTGATGCTGTACAAACAACCCCACCCTGACAACCCAATGTACGGATAGCAAAACTTAATTCAGGTGTAGGTCTTAATGCTTCAAAAAGAAATACTTTAATTCCATTTGCTGCAAATACATGCGCGGTAGTTTCTGCGAAAAAGCGGCTATTATTTCTGCTGTCGTGCCCTATTGCAACTTTGATTTCAGCATTGGGATAAGATTTTTTCAGGTAATTCGCAAAACCTTGTGTGGCCATACCAATGGTGTATTTGTTTACCCTGTTGGTACCTACACCCATAATACCTCTTAATCCGCCGGTACCAAATTCCAGGTTCCGGTAAAAAGCATCGGCCAATTCATCCGGCTGGGTTTCCTGCAGTTTACGAATAACCTCTTTTGTTTCGGTATCATAATTGCCATTTAGCCAGGTATTCACTTTTTCTAATATGACAGCATCCATAGTTTAGTTATTTGAAGTTTTCTGTAACTGAAAATAATCAATTAAGGGCATTTTTTATGCCTTTGTAAATTTCGCTCTAAATCTGATCAGGATATATAGGCTCCTTCTATTTCGCCATCGGCTACTTCAACCTGAATATGCTCTTGAATAGTTGTGGCAACTGAAAGGCCCACGAAATCGGGTTTTACGGGAAATAGTTTATGCATTCTTTCCACTAAAACAAGGGTTTGTATCGATTTCGGGTGAAACTGCAATAAGGGTTTTAAAGCATAAAGTAAGGTACGTCCACTATTGGTAACATCGTCGGCTATCACCACATGTACCCCATTAAAATCAAACGCACCGCTGATTTCAACATCTTTGGGCATTGATTTATCTAAAGACAAAACAGCAGTTTGTACCTGGATACTAACATAGTTGCGTAGCGCTGTGGCTACTTTCTCTGCGATTACACTTCCGCTGTTTCGGATACCAAGGATAAAAACAGGTGTTTGGTCGCCATTTAAATGCTCTGCCAGTTCAAGTGCCATGCGGTTTATCTTGCGTGAGCAGGCCGATTTATCGAGGATATAATTACGTTCAGGCATGTATCTGTTTTATTAGTCAAATGTAACAACAATAAAAGCAATCAACAATCATTCGGGCAAACTGCCAAAAGGGCTATCTTAGCATTATTAAGTCCGTACATATGCAGTATATCCAGCAAATATTATTCTTATTGATTTCGGCGGTATCCATCTGGTTGTTTGCAAAAAAAGCCGGTGAAATTCGCCGGAATATTTTATTGGGGAAAGATGAAACGCTGAACGATAACCCTTCCCTCCGTTGGCGCAACCTTATTTTACTTGCATTTGGACAGAAAAAAATGTTTTCGAACCCGCTGGTTGCTGTGATGCACTTTATTATTTATGCCGGTTTTATCATTATCAACCTGGAAGTGCTTGAAATAGTGCTTGATGGGTTATTGGGCAAACACCGCTTATTTGCCGATATGCTAGGCCCTGTTTACAACTGGCTTATCAATGCCTTTGAATTCCTGGCCGTTGGTGTAATATTGGTTTGTGTGGTATTTCTTATCAGAAGAAATCTACTCAAATTGAAACGCTTTATCAATAAAGACCTGGACGGATGGCCGCGCTCGGATGCAAATTATATCCTAATTACCGAGATCATTTTAATGAGTCTTTTTCTTACCATGAATGCTACCGACCAATTGCTTCAGGTAAATGGCAATGAACATTACCCACCTACCGGTGAATTTTATTTTTCAGGCATGTTGAGTAGTCTTTTTAGTGGTTTGAGCGAGGGAACGCTGGTAGTAATTGAAAGAAGCTGCTGGTGGTTACATATTGTAGGTATTTTTGCCTTCTTGAATTACCTGCCATATTCCAAGCACTTACATATCATGCTGGCATTCCCAAATGCCTATTATGCCAGATTAGATGTGCCTGGAAAAATGAAAAATATGCCCAGTGTACAGAACGAAGTATTGTATGCGATGCAACCTGAACTGGCGCCTGCAGATGCGGCCCCTCCTGCCCGTTTTGGCGCCAAAGATATTTTCGATCTCAGTTGGAAAAGCCTGATGGATGCTTATAGTTGCACAGAATGTGGACGATGCACTGCAGCATGTCCGGCCAATACAACCGGAAAGTTACTTAGCCCAAGAAAGATTATGATGTCTACCCGCGACCGCCTGGAAGACGTAGGTAAAAACATCAATAACAATAAACAATTTGTGGATGATGGCAAATCGCTTTTGCACGATTATATTTCGATTGAAGAATTACGCGCCTGTACCACCTGCAATGCATGCGTTGAAGAATGTCCGGTAAGTATTTCTCCGCTTGAAATCATCCTCGAACTTCGCCGTTCGCTCATCATGGAAGAAAGCAATGCCCCGCAGGAATGGAACGGTATGTTCAGCAACACAGAAAATAATTTCGCCCCCTGGAAGTTTTCACCCGATGAAAGAGATAAGTGGGCGGTACAATCTTAGGAATAAGAAATATGAAATAAGGAATAAGAAATAAGAAATGAGAAAGTGTTTGACCGAATTACTTTCTCATTTCTTATTTCTTATTCCTTATTCCTTATTTTTTTCTTTTAATTCGCTATATGAAACTATCTCCTTTCCCATTTTCCATTACAGACTTCGCCAGTATTGAACCTGAGGTACACAAGGGGATTACCGGACACGCTGAATGGCGTATTTTTTACAGAGATGATATTCGTATAAGACAGGTAATTTATTCACCTGAATACCTTGCTGATCATTGGTGCAGTAAGGGACATATTATTTTTTGTGTGGAAGGAGCTATGGAAACTACACTTGAGAATGGTAGTGTACACTTGCTTTCAAAAGGACAGGTATATACAGTTGGCGATCAGGCTGATGCTCACCGCACCTATTCAAAAGAGGGGTGCATCCTGTTTATTGTAGATTAATCAAATCCAGGGTTTGTAAAGCATCCGATATAATTGGATGAGGGCCGTTAGGATAAATATCACCCCCATTATCTGGTTCAATGTTTTATTGCTGGTATTGTTCTTTTTAACCAGCCAGTTTCCTCCATGTATATATAGGGCCAAACCGGCAATGGTTCCCAATCCGGCACCTACAGTAAAGATGGTATATGCTTCTGTAGTTACGGGTAATACTTTGGTTTGAATCATGGTAGAGGTCCATAAAAACCAAAAGGGAATTTGTAATGGGTTGAGCGCGCTCATGGTTAGTCCGAGTAAAAACCGATGAACTTTATTATCCAGAATAACCGATTTTTTTTCTGTCTGTTGTTTTCTTGCAGAAAGGAATGCCAATATTCCGAGTAATAAAAATAAGGCCACCGTAATCCAGCCCAATGCCACAAACCAAATACGATGTTGCACTACCCAATCCATTCCGGTAAGCGCAAAACGCAGGTACAACATTTCTACTATCGCCACGCCAATGGCAAACATCCAGGCTTTTTTAAACCCTTCCTGAATACCAATCTGGGTAGCAGTAATGCTCATATTACCCAATGGTAACTGGCCAAGAAAACTAATTAATGCAGCTATGAGAAATATATAGGTCACCCTGCAATAATAGTAATAGGCTTCGAATATTTACACCCGTTTATGAAATAAAGCTGTAAGTCTATGGTCTATGGACCATGGACCATAGACCATGGACTGGATGGAAACAAACATTCCTATCAGTAGTAGGCTTTGTTATGGCTCATTTCATTTACATTCGTATAAACTTTTGCTATGCAAGTGAAGACCATGGCCGAAATGGCAATGAATGGAGAAACTCCGGAAGTATTATTCTGGGTAGGTTGTGCCGGCAGCTTCGATCAGCGCGCTCAAAAAATCACCAGGGCTTTTGCCACTATTCTCGATAAAGTTGGTTTCAGTTACGCCATTCTGGGTAAAGAAGAAGCCTGTACAGGCGACCCTGCCCGCAGGGCTGGTAATGAATTTCTTTTCCAGATGATGGCATACCAAAACATACAGGTGCTGAATGGATATGGCATTAAGAAAATTGTAACAACCTGTCCGCACTGTTTCAATACCCTTAAAAACGAATACCCCGAGCTTGGAGGTAATTATGAAGTGATCCATCACACCACCCTATTGCAGCAATTGATAGATGAAGGACGCATCAAATTGAAAGAAGGGGGAACCTTTAAAGGGAAGAAAATTTCATTCCATGATAGTTGTTACCTAGGTCGTGCCAATAATATTTATGAAGCCCCAAGGAAGGTATTAGAAGCCCTGGATGCTGAACTGGTAGAAATGAAACGCTGCCGATCAAAAGGACTTTGTTGTGGTGCTGGTGGCGCACAGATGTTCAAAGAAGATGAACCCGGCGATAAACGTATCAACATCGAAAGAGCCGACGAGGCCCTGGCTACAGGCGCCGGATTTATTGCTGCCGCCTGTCCATTCTGCAATACCATGATGACAGACGGCGTAAAAAACCGCGAAAAAGAAAACGAAGTTGCAGTATTGGATGTTGCAGAAATGGTGGCACAAAGCATGGACAACTGATCGCTGATCGCTGATGGCTGATGTCGGATGTCGGATGTCGGATATGAGGTTTAGTTATCCAACCAATCTAAATCAGACATCAGCCATCCAACATCAGCCATAAAACCCGGCATCTGAAATCTACATTCTGCTATCTTTGCAGTATGGAACTCAACTATCAATCTTTCATTCCGGCGGATTTTCATGCAAGCTCTCGAGTGTGGGTGTACCAGTCTTCCCGTTTGTTTTTAATTAGTGAAGCTTTTGAGATTGAAAGCATACTGAAAGAATTTACCGATAACTGGCTAAGTCATGGCACACCGGTAAAAGGGTATGCCAACCTGCTTTTTGGACAGTTCCTGGTTTTTATGGCCGATGAAACAGCAACCGGTGTTAGTGGCTGTAGTACCGATAGTTCTGTTCGTGTGGTAAAAATGATTGAAGAACGTTTTAAAGTAAGTATGTTCGACAGACAACAGCTTGCTTTTGTTGTAAAAGATAAAATTCAATTGATTCCGCTCGCCCAATTTAGCTATGCGCTGGAAAATCAATTTATCAATCCTGATACCCTTTATTTTAATAACCTGGTAGCTACTAAAGAGGCTTTGCTGAATGAATGGCTCATCCCTGTTAAGAATAGCTGGTTAAAAACGAGGATGAATATTATTGCGGACTAGTCTGCTTTTTTTTGGCCTTCTGTACAGCCGCTTTTTGATCTTTACTGCTCAATTTAGATTTCTGTACCACCCTGTTAAGCTGATAGCTTACTGATAGCCTGAAATTTCGGGTATTGCTTGAATTGAAACTCTCCAGGTTAAAATTGGCCCCGTATGTATAGGTTGTATAACGCTGTGTAGTAAATGGATCTATGGCATTGAAGCTCACTATTAACCTCCTGTCGAAGAAACGATGCTGTACACCAAGGTTCATGTTCACATTACTCCTGCTTCTGCCTTGTGGATTAGCGAAATTGCTGAAACGTACACTTCCTTCAAATGTCAGCACATTGCTTGGCGTAAACGTGTAATTGAAACTACTGTAGAAGCTATTACCATCCCGATATTTATAGAGCGTTTTCTCTGCGTCGCTGTATCGGTTCATGGTATAACCCATGCTTGCATTCACACGCAGTTGCCGGCTAAAAGTATATCCGCCCCATACACTGGTTTCGTATTCTCTTCTGTCGGCAATATTCAACCAGCTAACTTCTGTTTTACCACCACCGATTAGACTACGGATAGAATTAAACACATTTTTTAGCCTGTTGTATCCGATAGAAGTATTGATATAATATTTACCCTTGATCCAGCTAAAGTTCCAATCGAAATTATCCGACAAAGTAGGTCGCAGGTATGGATTACCAAAGCGCAGGTTATAGGGATCACTGTAATCGATATTCGGATTCAGTTCGCCAATACCAGGTCTGCGTATGGTTGCGCGGTATACAAGAGATGTGTTCAGTGTTTTATTGAACTCCTTACGCAAGGTGAAATTGGGTAATACATTCCAGTAGCTGTTATCTACGTTACTGCTGTTGCCTTTAATAAAAGTGAAACCCATTCGCGTCTGTTCGGCCTGTGCACCAAAATTCATTCTCCACCCTTTGCCTAATTGTAACCCAAAGCCAGCTCTAATGGTAAATATCTCTTGTCTGAATTCAAAATCGTTACTCAAAATATCATTGGGAATAAACAAACTATCTGACTTACGAAGAAAACTTGTGTTCAGTGAATTATGAAAATAAGATCGGTTATAGGTAGCACCAGTTGAAAAATTGCTCCCTTTTCGCTTTAATGGCTTATTGTAATCAACACGAATGGTTGCAGACCTGTTATAGTTATCAAAGAACTGCGACTGGGTTGAGTCTACTCCTGTCGGAGAAAAATCGGGACGCAGAAACTCCTGAAAAAAACCACGGTCATTATTGTTCTTATTAAAGTTAGCATTCAAAATTACCCGAATAAATTCAGCCGGATTTTTGGCCTTATGTGTATAAGAAGCCGATGCATTATGTCCAAAACCTTCTCCATCGCTGCTATTGGTTCTGGTACTGTACCGATACACCTGTTTATCCTTATTAATATTCGTGTAGGTACTGAAACTTTCGTTATCGTAAAAGTTCAGGTTACCCTGATAGGTGAGGTTAATCTGATTTCTTTTATTCAATTCAAAATCACTCTGAATACGAAGATTGGGTCTGAGATTTTTATTCCTGAATGAACCGGTTGTATTAAAATAATTGGTTGAATCCTTATACAGGTTCTCCCTTTTTGAATATGAGTTGCCAGTTAAAATGCTTCCCCCGATTCCAGCAGTAATATTGAGTGAAAAGGGTTGTGTTCTGTAACTGGCATTCATCGCAATATTACCTTCACCCCTTGTACCTCCGCTGACCGTGGTCCTGCCAACCCAGCCGATTTTACCTTTTTTAGTAACAATATTAATAACCCCTCCCGTTTCCGTAGCATATTGAGGTGGTGGATTGGTCATAATTTCAATCTTATCAATGCTACTACCCGGCAAACTTTCCAGCAGATCCTGTAATTGCTGGGCATTCAGTTCTGTTGGCTTATCGTCAATGAGTATTTTAGGTTCTTTTCCTTTCAATAAAATTTTACCCGTAGGGTCATTATTGATCAGGGGCATATTCTTTAACAACTCAGCAGTTGTTGCTCCACCACTCAATGCACTCTCCCCTACATTATAGGTAATCTTATCATCCTTATTTTCAATCAATGGTTTCTCTGCATAAACAATCACTTCATTTAAAGCACTGGCCGCATCATTCAATTTTACATCACCCAGGTTAAAATCATAACGCTCCGGACGAAGATGAATGCTGTCGATCCGTGTTTCGGCATATCCAACCATATTTACCAAAAGCCGGTAATAACCCAATGCCAGTTTACTGAATTCAAAAGCGCCATTCTTATCTGCTACCGTTGCAATATTTTTTGAAGTATCCGCTAATAACTGAAGCCTCACATTGGCAAAACCCAGTGGTTTACCCGCATTTGCATCAAGTATATTGCCGATAATGAGCCCAAGCTGGGCACGGGGTTTATCTTCCGCTTTTTGTGCAATAAGTGGGGAGGTAATCAATAAGATTACCCATATTAAGTAGATTCTCAAGGTTTATCGATTGCAGCCAACAAAATAAAGATAATTGGTAGATGTTCAGCCGGAATTTCGATAACTGGTTATAAACCTTTAGAAATCGGGGAATATTCCATTTTAATGTTCCCCTCATTATATTCGCAGCCATTTTAATGCTTATGTATACGATTTATGGAATTCCCAACTGTGACACTATAAAAAAAGTGTTAGACTGGATGAAAGCAAAGAAGTTTAATTACCAGTTTCACGATTATAAAACAAGTGGTATCAGCAAAAAAGAGTTGAAAAACTGGTGCGACCAGGTGGGCTGGGAAACTATATTCAATAAAAGATCAACCACCTACAAAACATTAGCTCCTGAAGTTCAGGCATCCATAACCAATGCTACCAATGCCATTAAAATCATGGAAGAACATACCAGCATCATTAAAAGACCGGTTATTACCCAAGATAACAAAGTAATAGCAGTTGGGTTTGATGCGGGGAAGTATGAAACGTTGTTTGGGTGAATGGTCAATTGTGAATGGTCAATATAGATTTTGCGCTCTATTGACCATTCACAATTGACAATTCACGCCTACTATTTCAACAGTTCACTCAATTTCTGCAAAAGAAATTGTTCCCTTAAGTCGCGGGCTATGATTTTTCCCTCGGGGTCTATGAGCATGTTGGCCGGTATACTTTGAATACGGTATAATCTGGCTGCTGCGTTGTTCCAATATTGGAGATCACTTACATGGGTCCAGGTGAGGCTGTCTGCTTTGATGGCCTGCAGCCAACTGCTTCTATCCTGATCAAGCGAAACGCCTAATACAGTAAAGTTTTTGTCTTTATAGGTGTTATATGCCAGCACTACATTGGGATTTTCCATGCGACAAGGCCTGCACCAGCTTGCCCAGAAATCAACCAATACATATTTACCTTTAAAGGATGAGAGACTTATTGGATTGCCATCTACATCATTCTGTGTAAAATCAAGTGATTGAGAGCCAACGCTGCCGACTTTTGAATCGGCAATCATTTTCATTACGGTTTCCGCATAAAACCCCTTTTGTGCATCGGGCTGTATATCATTAAATCTGGCTTCCAGTTCGTTGAAGCTTTCGTATAATGGACTAACAGCAAATAACACAAAAGGACTAACAGGTGAAGCCGGGTTGGCTTTTACGTAGGCTGCTGCGTCTGATAATACCAAGGCCTTATAGGTATTAAAAACATTGATAAGAGAATCTCTTTTTCGTGGTTCATTAGTGCCATTGATAACACCTGCCAGATTATTCAGTTTATCTTTTATTGGATTGAATTTAACCCTGAAACCTTCATAATCTTTCTGGGCATTTGACCCGGTGATTTTTGCTTTTTCCAAATTGGCAAAATTACCTGTCATACGAATGCTGTCGTTGCCGATAAACATATCAAGCTTCGCCTTTTTGCCTGCAAAAGCAAGTTGTACCAATTCGGGGTGTTGTAATTTTCCTTTTAATACAAACAGCCCGTTTTTTACGGTAGCGGTGGATATGGTTTGCCCATTAATTCCATTAACCAGAAAAACGGTTGTTTTATTTGGCAAGCCAATCAGTTTGCCATAAATAGCATAGTCTGTTTTTCCTACCTGTGCCATTAAAGCCACGGGCATCAGTAACAAGAACCAAATCTTTTTCATCATTATCGGGAATGTCTTTTTTTCAATATATCAATCACAGACCCTAAGTTATGGCCTTTGGCGTTAAGCAAAAGTAAATAATGGAAAAGAAGGTCTGCTGCTTCATTAAGGAAAAGGTCCGTATTCTCGTCTTTGGCTTCAATTACCAGTTCTACGGCTTCTTCCCCTACTTTTTGCGCTATTTTATTCATTCCTTTAGAAAACAATTTCGCCACATAAGATTCTTCAGGAGAAGCTTGTTTTCTCAGTCGAATGATATCTTCCAGATATAAAAGAAAATCCTCGCTATGGTTTCTTTCGCTCCAACAGGTATCTGCTCCGGTATGGCAAACAGGCCCAAGCGGATGTGCCTGTATCAGCAAAGTATCTTGATCACAATCAACCGCAATACTTTTCAGCTCCAGAAAATTTCCACTCTCTTCCCCCTTTGTCCATAGTCTTTGTTTACTGCGACTGTAAAAAGTTACTTTACCTGACTCTTCGGTTTTAGTAAGGGCCTCCTGGTTCATGAACCCCAGCATCAGCACTTTATGTGTACTAAAATCCTGCACAATTGCCGGCACTAACCCATCTGCATATTTAGCAAAATCTACTTTCATACATTAGTCATTGATAGATCCTTAAAATTCGAGCAACTTTTGAGCCATTAGCTATTAGCCTTTAGCTGTAAGCCATTAGCAATTAGTCACACGAGTTCAAATTAGAATTTAACGGCCTTTCTCCGTTTTTTATTCCCCTTCGACAAACTCCGGGCAAGCCTTATTTCATATTCCCTTTCGACAAGCTCAGGGCAAGCCTTATTTCATATTTCTTATTCCTTATTTCTTATTTCTTATTTCCTCACCCTCACACCTTGCGCTGCAAGATACTCTTTCAGCTCCGGTATACCGATTTCTTTAAAGTGAAAAATACTGGCAGCCAACGCAGCATCGGCTTTGCCTTTGGTAAATACATCGGTAAAATGCGCCATCGTTCCTCCTCCTCCAGAAGCAATTATGGGTACGGGTAAGCTACTGGCAAGGGTTTCTGTAATGTCTAATGCAAAACCTTGTTTTGTTCCGTCATGGTTCATGGAAGTGAGCAATATTTCACCTGCGCCAAGTTCTACCGCCTGTTTTGCCCAGTCGGCACATAATGTATCTGTTTTAACCCGCCCACCATTAAGGTATACATACCAGTTTCCATCCGCTTCCTGTTTCGTATCTATTGCCAATACCACACATTGCGAACCAAACTCTTTGGAGAGGTCTGCAATTAAATCAGGATTCTTAAACGCTGCTGTATTTACGGATATTTTATCCGCACCATTTTGTAATAAAACCTGTACATCTTCCACACTCGAAATACCCCCCCCAACAGTAAAAGGGATATTGATATTTTTTGATATCCTGTTTACTAATTCACTGAGTGTTTTTCTTTTTTCGTTTGTGGCAGTAATATCCAGGAACACGAGTTCATCAGCTCCTGTTTTGGCATACAGTGCCCCCAGCTCTACAGGATCACCTGCATCACGAATGGCTTCGAAGTTGATTCCTTTAACGGTTCGGCCATCTTTTATATCAAGACAGGGTATAATTCTTTTTGTTAGCATCTTGCAGATTAATCATTTTATATTTTATACCCTGCGAAATCTTTGCGTACCCTCGTTCTCTGCGGTTCATTCCTGTGTCGGGATGACATTAGTAGTTTCACCGCAGAGAACGAGGGTACGCAAAGATTTCGCAGAGTAGTTGATCTTTCATTATTTGTTCAATTCTGATAATTCTTTTAAACTGATTCTGTTTTCGTAGATGGCTTTACCCACAATTGCACCTGAACATCCCGTTTCACGCAAAAGTTCCAGGTCTTCGATACTACTCACCCCCCCACTTGCAATAAAATACAGGGATGGAAATTTCTCCAGAATCTGTTTGTACAAAAAAAGCGAAGGCCCTTCCAGTTTTCCATCCTTACTTACATCAGTACAGAAAAGCTGTTGTACACCATGAGCCATATACTTCTCTATAAAATCATAGATCCAGACATCAGTTGTTTCGAGCCATCCGGAAACAGCAATTTTTTCGTCTTTAACATCTGCGCCTAGCAAGAATTTTTCTGCACCATATTTTTTAATCCATGACACAAAGGTCGCTTCTGCCTTAACCGCTAAACTACCTATTGTAGCCAATGCAGCACCTGATTCAAATACAACAGCAAGGTCTGTTTCCTGTTTGATGCCTCCACCAAAATCAATCACCATCGATGTTTTGGAAGCCAGCTTTTCCAGTACTTTCCAGTTTTTCACCTCCCCAGCTTTGGCGCCATCTAAATCAACCAGATGCAATCTTTTCAAGCCTGCATCCTGGAACATTTGTGCCACTTCAAGCGGGTCTTCGTTGTATATGGTTTTCTGGTTGTAATCACCCTGTGTGAGCCTTACACACTTACCATCAATAATATCTATTGCAGGAATTATTTCCATCATTTTCTGGTTCAGATCTTTAAAAAATTAGCAAGAATTTGCTCTCCTGTCTCTGCACTTTTTTCCGGGTGAAACTGCACTCCGTAGAAATTATCCTTATGCAAGGCGGAGCTATATGGTTGTACATAATCGGTTGTTGCAATCGTGTGTTCGCCCAATGCTGCATAAAAACCGTGTACAAAATAACAATAGGATTCTTCGGAGATCCCATTAAACAATGGGGACTTTAAATCATAAATATTGTTCCAACCGATCTGCGGAACTTTTAGTCTGGTTTCTGCACCGGGCTTAAATTGCCTGACTTCTTCCTCAAAAATATTCAGACAGTCTGTATTATTTTCTTCAGAATGTTTGCACATCAATTGCATTCCAAGGCATATACCGAGCACTGGTTGCTTCAAACCAACAATCAATTCATCCAGTTTTCTTTCGCGGAGGTATTGCATCGCAGTGCTGGCTTCACCAACACCCGGAAATATCACTTTGTCTGCAGCTTTAATGGTCGCAATATCATCAGTAACAGTTGCATTTGCTCCTATTCTCTCCAAAGCATAACGAACCGATTGAATATTGCCCGCATTGTATTTTATGATTACCAGATTCATAGTTATTTCAATACCTGATCTAAAAATTGTTTAGTAGTGCTTTCGATATCATTACTTTCCTGAATTACTTTAATATAAGCAGTACCAATTATGGCACCATTAGCATACTTACAGGCTGTATCGAAAGTGTTTTTATCTTTTATGCCAAATCCTACCAGTACCGGGTTTTGTAAAGGCACTGCCTGTAATGTTTTCAAATAGGTTTCTACAGCACCAAAATCTTTATCATTACCGGTTGTTGCAGAAGAACTTACTGCATATAAAAAGCCGCTGCTTAATGCATCGAGTTGTATCAGCCTTTCTTTACTTGTTTCAGGTGTAACGAGGAAAATAAAATCCAACCCATGTTGTTTGACTATTTCGCCATACATCGTTTCAAACTCATAAGCTGGCAGATCGGGTAATATGAGTCCATCAACCCCAACCTTCGCAGCATCTGCACAAAAGCGTTCAAACCCATATTGCAAAACAGGATTCATATACCCCATTAACACAAGTGGAATACTTGTTTTGGCCCTCAAATCTTTTAACTGCTCAAAAAGGACAGCGATACTCATGCCGTTTTCCAGTGCCTTAGTGCTGCTAGCCTGTATTACCGGACCATCTGCTAATGGATCACTATAAGGCATACCAAGTTCTATAAGGTCGGCACCACCTGCTTCCAATGCCAGTATTACCCTGGTAGTATCATTTAGATTTGGATATCCTGCTGTGCAGTACACATTTAATACCCTTTCTTTTTTTTGTTCAAATAGTTTTTTTATCCGGCTCATTGCTTCTTGGTTCTTTATAAATATTGCATGTAAGTTGCCAGGTCCTTATCTCCCCTGCCACTTAAACAGATTACTACCTTGTCTGAAGATTTTAGGTTTAGCTTATCCAATACTGCAAATGCATGTGCTGTTTCAAGTGCCGGAATAATACCTTCAGTTTTGCTAACGTGAAACGCTGCATTGATTGCTTCCTCGTCTGTGGCACTCAGAAATACACCTCTTCCGGAAGCAAATAAATTTGCGTGTAAAGGACCAATACCGGGGTAATCAAGTCCTGCTGAAATACTATGGGGCTCCACAACCTGTCCGTCAGCAGTCTGCATAAGTAAACTCTTGCTACCATGTAAAATACCCGGTGTTCCCAACTGTGTTGTAGCAGCGGTCATTCCACTTTGCACACCATGACCAGCTGCTTCGACGGCTACTAATTGTACATCAGTTTCATCAAGAAAATGGTAGAATGCTCCAGCAGCATTACTTCCTCCACCAACACAGGCAATAACATGTGTTGGTAATGCATTCCCTGTTTTTTCCTGCAATTGTTTCCGAATTTCCTTACTAATAACGCTTTGAAATTTTGCCACCATATCAGGATACGGATGCGGACCTACCACACTTCCAATTATATAATGGGTATCATTCGGGTGATTGATCCAATCGCGGATAGCTTCATTAGTAGCATCTTTTAATGTTTTACTGCCGCTTGTGGCAGGTATAACCCTGGCACCCAACATTTTCATTCTTGCTACATTCGGTGCCTGTCTTTCAATATCCTTTTCACCCATATACACAATACATTCCATACCCTTCAGGGCACAAACAGTAGCGGTGGCAACTCCATGTTGACCGGCACCTGTTTCAGCTATGATTCTTGTTTTGCCCAATCTGTTTGCAAGCAAAATCTGTCCGATGGTATTATTTATTTTATGGGCACCTGTATGGCAGAGGTCCTCTCTTTTCAGGTAGATGGCTGCACCAAATTCTTTGCTCAATCTTTCAGCAAGAAACAAGGGTGTTGGTCTACCTACATAATCTTTTAATAAAGCTTCAAAAGCCTGAATAAAAGATGGATCATTCATGATACCCAGATATTGTTCACGCAGTTCTGCCACATTCCTGTGCAGCATTTCCGGGATATATGCCCCTCCAAACTGACCATAATAACCCTGACTATCCGGTTGCTGATATGTTACTGTCATTGGTACTTATTTTGTACGATACTCGATCGCTCTTATTATAATTGTTTTATCTCTTTCACAAATTTTTCCACCGCCTGCATATCTTTCAATCCGGGTATGGTTTCAAACTTGCTGTTTATATCTATTGAAAATAAATTCTTCGCTACCGGGTCTTTGGCAAATGCTGCGAGCTCGGCAACATCATCAGGACCAATCCCTCCGCTTAAGAAAAATGGTTTCCCGATATTTAACCCTTTGAGCATTGACCAGTTGAATTTCTTCCCGGTTCCACCATAGCCCATTCCATCGGTATCGAATAGAAACATGTCGGCTATTTCCTGGTAATCTTTTATTTTCCACAATACCTGATCATCTTCTCTTAGCCTGAATGCTTTAATTACACCAACATAATCGGCAACTTTCTCACAATACTTGGGTGTTTCATCACCATGTAATTGTACCAGGTGCAATCCACAATCATCAACCGTCTGCAACAACTCTTCTACTGGTGCATTAACAAAAACACCTACTTTATTAATATGTTGTCCTTTGATTTTTTTAATCTCAGGCCTGGGCATATGCCTGAATGCATATCTGGGTGATTTGGGATAAAAAATAAATCCGGCAAACTCAACTCCAAAACTATCCAGTTGCATTACTTGTTCGGTATTGGTCATACCGCAGACCTTAATACGCATATTATTTTGCTTTTAATTGATGTATAAAATCAGTAAAAGCAATCGAAGGATCAGCAGTTTTCATAAAATTCTCCCCAATGAGGAATCCAGTAAAACCAGCCTGCCTCAAAGTTACGATAGTATCTACATTACTGATACCACTTTCAGCAATTGCGGGCTTGCCCGCAGGTATCTGTTTAATTAATGATAAGGATGTTTGAATGTCCACCTCGAATGTTTTCAGGTTACGGTTATTCACTCCAACCATATCTACCATATCATTAATGTGTCCTAGTTCATTTTCATCATGAATTTCCAGTAATACTTCCATACCCAGTGCTTTTGCGCAAGCTCCCAGTTCTTTAACGGCAGTGGTGCTTAAACAAGCGGCTATCAGTAAAATCACATCTGCTCCCATTGCCTTGGCTTCATATACCTGGTATTCATCGATCATAAAATCTTTCCGCAAGATGGGTACTTGGTTAAACCTTGCATTTAAAAGATCTTCTGTTGATCCACCAAAAAATTCGGTATCGGTTAGTACAGAAATGCCTGATGCATATTCAGCATAAGCTGCAGTTACTGATGCAACAGTTGCATCGGCATTGATGATACCTTTTGAGGGAGATTTTCGTTTAAACTCCGCAATAATGCCCGTTCTATTTTTATCGGATAAAAATTCCGTGAGTGAAAAGGTTGGTCTAGCAAAGTATGTTTCCTGCTCCAATGCCTTTATAGGCTTTATCGCCATCCGCTCTTTTATTTCCAACTGCTTTTTTGCCACTATGGTTTCCAGTATATTCATCTTATTGCAGGTTGATTAAATTTTCCAATGCCTTATACGCTTTTTTACTTTCCAAACTTTCAACGGCAGCAGCATAAGCTGCATCGTAATCAGTGTATCGTCCCGTGCTATATAAAGCCATCGCCGCATTTGCCAGTACAACTGCATGTTGCGCCCAGCTACCTTCTCCTTTGATAATTTTCATAAATAATTTCGCGGCTTCCTCTACTGTATTGCCACCATAGATGTCTTCAGGCATAACCATGCGCTTGCCTAATTGTATAGGAGTCATAATACGCTCACCAGTATTCGTGATCACTTTGGTATCATTGGTAAGTGATATTTCATCATATCCATCCAGGCTATGAATAATGGTAAATGCCTTGCCCGTTTCCTGTAAAAGATAGTTATAAATGCGGGCCATCTCCAGGTTGTAAACACCTACTAATTGATAGGCTGGTGAAGCCGGATTTACCATCGGGCCGAGCATATTGAAAAAAGTTCTTACCCCCAGATTTTTTCGTACCGGCCCAACCACTTTCAAAGCCGGATGAAACAATGGTGCATGCAGGAAGCAAATATTGGAGGCATCCAGCTCTTTTTTAAGTTTATCATTATCATTTTTAAAACGATACCCCAATTGCTCCATAAGGTTTGATGCCCCACTTACAGAGGATGCCCCATAGTTACCATGTTTGGCTACTTGCTGACCAGTGCCTGCCACAATAAAACAAGAAAGGGTAGAAATATTGAAGGTGTTTTTTCCATCACCCCCAGTACCCACAATGTCCATGATATTTTCACTCTCAAGGTTAACTTTCACTGAAAGTTCTAACAGTGCATCCCTGAATCCCTGGAGTTCTTCGATTGTAATGCTTCGCATTAAATAAACGGTAATGAAAGCGGCTATTTCCGAGTCGTTGAATTGTCCGGCAGACATTTGCAACAATACTTCTTTTGCTTTTTCTATCGGAAGCGTTTTATGCTCAAATAAATATTGTAATATTTTTTTCATGGTATTTTTCTTCGCAACTTTTAATAAATGATGATCAACGTTTCAACCAGTTTTGTAACATTTTCTCTCCGTCTGGAGTGAGTACGCTTTCCGGATGAAATTGTACACCTTGAACATCGAAAGTTTTATGCTGCAGGGCCATTATATAATTGTGTTTGTCCCTTGCCGTAATCTCCAGCTCTTCTGGAAATTCATCTTCACTGATTACCCAACTATGGTAGCGACCAACAATAAATTCATTTTCAAAGCCATCAAACAAATCATTATTGTATTTGTTTTGCCGCTGGTTTGTTAATTGAATGGGTGTAGCTATTCCGTGATATACCGTACTTAAGTTTACCAGCTTACCACCAAATGCCTCTCCGATTGCCTGATGGCCTAAACAAACCCCTAAAATAGATTTAGAAGCAGCATAAGCTTTAATAAGTGGCAAAAGCAATCCTGCTTCCGTAGGAACACCGGGACCCGGAGAAAGAATAATTTTATCAAAGGCAGACACATCTTCCAATGCAATCTGGTCATTTCTTTTCACCGTAACCTTTGCATGAATAATTTTCTCAACCAGGTGAACCAGGTTATACGTGAATGAATCATAATTATCAAAAACAAGAATATTCATGGGGTTGATTTTGGATCTTTGATTTTTGGATCTTTGATTTTTTGACTTTTGACTTTTGACTTTTGACTTTTGACTTTTGACTTTTGAATTTACTACCCTACCTTTTCAGCTATACCAATAGCCGTTTTCAAGGCATTTAGTTTATTGTTTACCTCCTGTAATTCACTTTCCGGGTTGGATGCTGCAACTACCCCTGCACCTGCCTGATAGAATAAGGTATTGTTTCTGCTGAGAAAACTACGGATCATGATCGCATGATTACAACTACCATCAAAACCAATAAAACCGATAGCGCCACCATAATAACTGCGGGCAGTTGGCTCGTATTCATCAATCAATTCCATCGCCTTAAATTTAGGTGCACCACTTAATGTTCCTGCTGGAAATGTTTGGGCCAGAATAGCAAATGGATTATGCCCTTCCGGAACTTTGCCTACTACTTCACTCACGAGATGAATAACATGACTGTAATATTGAACTTCTCTGTAATGACTAACCTCCACATCGGTACAGGTTCTGCTGAGATCATTTCTGGCTAAATCTACCAGCATTACATGTTCTGCATTTTCTTTTGCGTCTTCCAGCAGTTGTGCGGCCATTCGCTTATCTGTTTCATCATCTCCTGTTCTTTTGAATGTACCGGCTATCGGGTGTACGATAGCTTTACCATTTTGTATAACCAATTGAGCTTCCGGAGAGGATCCCATCAATTTATATTCGCCATAATCAAAGAAGAAAAGGTATGGTGATGGGTTAACAGAACGTAATGCCCTGTATACATTAAACTCATCTCCTGTAAAAGATTGCTGGAACCTTCTGCTCAATACTATTTGAAATACATCGCCACGCAAACAACTTTGCACTCCTTTTGTAACCATTTCACGATAAGCTTCATCTGTCATATTAGATGCTTCCTTTCCGCTTATTTTGAAAGGATACACTGGTACATCCTTACTTCTGATCAATGATTCTACCAGTGGCAGTTCAGAAACAACACCATTGATACTGTTTTCGCATATATACAATTCATCTTTGAAATGATTGAACACAATTACATACTGGTATAACCGATACCTCATTAAAGGAATTACAATACCATCTGTAACAGGTTTTTTCAGTTGAATGGTATCAAAAAATCCAACGGCATCAAAACAACTATATCCAAAAAGTCCCTGCGCAAAAGAGGCTGCTTTTTCGGTTGTTTCACCAACTACTTCAAATCGTTGCATAAAGTCCCAAACAAGTGAAGGCACTTGCGACTTATTCGTGATGGTGATTTTTTCCGGTTGCTGGGCAGGAAATTTTATTTCCATGGTTTCAGAAGACCTTATTTCTACTCCTGCGATGGCATTGATGCCAATAAAAGAATAGCTATTTTCTGCAGCATGGTGATCTGTACTTTCCAATAGTATCGTGTCACGAAAACGGTCGCGAATCCTCAGGTAAATACCCACCGGCGTATAAACATCCGCCAAAAGCTTTTTTACGTTGGTTTGAATCTGGATCTTTTTCATTGTTATCTTTTGATGCCTGTCTTGCTAAGAACAAAAAACCCCGACAAATTATGTCGGGGTTTCTGAATATGATTCATACAGTATTGGCAATGCCGCTACAATCCCCGATTGGAGTTTGTATGCCACCACCACTGAATGTTGATAATTTGTTTCATTGTGTTGCAAAAATGGGGATGTTGCTTTATACAAACAAATTTTTTTTCCATGATTGTTCGGTATTTTCAGTGAAATCCAGCTCCAGACATGGCTATTCGTAATTTTTTATGCTTTTTGATACTGTGTTCCGGTTTGCAGTTTGCATCGGGACAATCAACTGATTCTATTATCCTGATCAAGGCCGACAGGGTATTCGATGGTTATCAGTTGCATACAGGATGGGGAGTTTGGATACAGGGTAATAAAATACTGGCTGCAGGGCCCCTCAATAATACACAGGCACCCATTCCTCAAAAAACCATTGAACTCAAAGGAAAAACCCTTTTGCCAGGTTTAATAGAAGGCCACTCTCACCTCCTTTTACATCCTTATAACGAAACCAAGTGGGCAGATCAGGTATTGAACGAATCGGAAGCTGAGCGGGTAGCAAGGGCCGTAATGCACGCCAGGGCTACTTTAATGGCTGGATTTACAACCGTGAGGGATCTTGGCACCGAAGGAGCAGGATATGCCGATGTTGGTCTTAAAAAAGCCATAGAAGAGGGCATCATAACCGGCCCAAGGATGCTCATAGCAACAAGAGCTATCGTTGCCAGTGGAAGTTATGGACCCAGACTTGGCAATGAACATCACCAATTAGTCAGAGGTGCTGCTGAAGCAGATGGCCTAGAAGGAATTTCCCGTGAAGCAAGAACACAAATTGGTAATGGGGCCGATCTCATAAAAGTGTATGCCGATTACCGTTGGGGTTCAGATAAAAAATCTTCCCCCACTTTTACTTTGGAAGAACTTCAACAAGCAGTTGCAGTTAGTACTTCTGCGGGAAGAAAAGTAGTGGCCCATGCCAGCACACCTGAAGGAATGAAACGTGCCGCACAAGCCGGGGTTAGTACCATTGAACATGGTGATTATGCAACCGAAGAAACCTTCGACTGGATGCTCAAAAATCAGGTGGCACTTTGTCCAACATTAAGCGCCGCTGAAGCAACAGCAACTTACGATGGATGGAACAAAAAAGACATGCCTCCTACCGAACGAATTGCAGCTAAAATGAAAAGTTTTCAGCTCGCACTTTCCAAAAAAGTAACCATTTGCTTTGGTGGAGATGTGGGGGTTTTTAGTCATGGTGACAATGCCAGAGAAATGGAACTGATGGTAGAATATGGTATGCCTGTAATAGATGTACTTAGATCTGCCACATCTGTAAACGCTAAACAATTTGGATTATCATCTAAAATCGGAAAACTAGAAAAAGGTCTTATTGCAGACATCATTGCAGTAGATGGAAATCCGTTGGAACAAATTAAAGACATCAGGAATATTGTAATGGTAATGAAGGATGGTAAATTTTATGTAAAGCCATAAAACAAACAGGATGAAACAAATTTTGAAACAGTTATTTACTTGCTTCGCCTTACTGATAAGTATTTCCGTTTTCAGTAATCCCTATCAGCAGCCAGATGCAATAGTAGGAACATGGGTTAATGCATCAGGGAAAGGACATATTCAGATTTATAAACAGGGAGATAAATATTACGGCAAACTGGTTTGGTTAAAAGAGCCCAATGATGCGCAAGGGAATCCTAAGCTGGACGTAAAAAATCCAAATGCATCTTTACGTACAAAGCACTTACTAGGCTCCATTATACTCAGGGATTTTGTATATGATGATAAAGAATGGAACAGCGGCAGAATTTATGACCCACAAAATGGTAAAGAATACAAATGCTTTCTAAGATTAAAAGATTCAAAAACACTGAATGTGCGGGGATATGTAGGCGTATCTTTATTGGGCCGGACAGAAACCTGGACACGTGTTAATTAAACTGATTGAAAGAAAAGATATTCATACTACCCTCCCATGTAATCGAACAATCAAAATGGGATCACTGTATTGAAACACACCATAATGGCTTGTTCTACGCCCGGTACGATTACCTCGATAATATCTGCGACCAATGGCATGGACTGGTAGTAGACGATTACAAGGCTGTACTTGCACTTCCCTGGAGAAGTAAATATGGCATCCGTTATTTTTATACTCCCCCTTTTATACAACAACTTGGTCTGATTGGAGATATAGCTATTGATGATCTAGAAAAGTTCACCAGGAAAATACGCCAGTTTGCCTGGTATGGTCACCTGAACCTGAATTTTAGCAACCAGTTGATTGCCCAGGCAATGAAAGCGATTCCAAAAACTAATTTCATTATTGATCTGAAAAAAGGGTACAATGCTATTTATGAGGCGTACAGTGTTGATTTAAAACAAATACTCCGGAAAGAAAATACAACCTTTCAGTATTCAGATAATAAACCAATACCGGATATTATTGACGAATACAAATCATTGTATGGCCAGCGCATGCCACATATCAGTACAGAAGATTTCGCAAGACTGAATATCACCTGTAAACATTTTGCTTTTGAAGGGTCGTGTATAACCAGATCAATCACAACCGATGACGGAAGAATTTTATCTAACACATTACTTTTAATGGATAATAAAAGAATCTATCACTTACTTAATACTACTACGGCCGAAGGACGAAAACTAAACAGTAACCATCATTTACTGGATCTGGTGCTTAAAGAATTTGTTGGCAAGGACCTGATTTTTGATTTTGAGGGTTCGGAAATAGATGGCGTAAAATCGTTTTATAAAAAGTTCGGAGGAACTATCCAACCTTATTTTCAATACCACCGCAATGCCTTCAGAGGAATTTGATATTATCAGTTGTTGGTGTAGGGTAAATTTGGCTTCAAGCTGCAAGCCGCAAGCTGCGAGCTTTGATGGGTGCAAATTTTAGACCTTCTGCTATTAATAGAACATTTAGGGCAACCAAAATTCTTTTTAAGCAACTGACATTAAATTTTCTATTTCGCAAGCCTCCTTTAACCCCATTAAAAGCAGAAAGACTATAACAAGCAACCATCAAGACTTGCAGCTTGCGGCTTGCAGCTTGAAGCCAATTTTCCCCTTACAGTAAAGACCCAATAACTACCAGGTGCCTGCAAGCATTTGCTCTGCAATCAGCAAATCTGCGGGTCGGGTGATTTTGATGTTATTGTACTCGCCTTCTATTAAGTGCACTTCATGACCTGCAGCTTCTACTACAGTTGCTTCATCTGTAAACCTGTCTTCATATCCCCTGTTAAATGCGGGAATGATTATCTCACTTAGAAATGTTTGTGGCGTTTGTATAATGCGAACCTTGTTTCTATCGATCACTTCATGTTTTGCACCATGATCTATTCGTATACTATCGGTTGCAGCTATTGCTGGAATAGCAGATCCTTTTTCGATTGTTTGCTGGTAACATCTCTTGATTAATTCACTACTCAACAAGCACCTCACCCCATCGTGAACAAAGACAACAGAAGGTTCATTAATCAGTGCAAGTCCGTTTTTTACAGATTGAAACCGGGTATTACCCCCGCTTGTAATGGAAATGCGCTCAGACGCTCCCAGTTCTTCCACAATAGATGCCCCGGCAACAAGGTGTTCATCAGGTAAAACCAATATTATCGTGAGATCTGGCCAGGTTGAAAGAAAGCGGTTCAAGGTGTGGAACAGCACCGGCTGTCCGTTTAACAACAGAAATTGTTTGGGAATTGAAGTCCCCATTCTCTGACCGGTTCCCCCGGCAACAATAACAGCAATTTTTTGCATGGTGCTTACTCTAAAAAAAAGAGGGTTACAAAAGTAACCCCTCCTTTTCTCATGTGTATCAGTCTTACCAAATATAATAATTTACCGATAAAAAAGTCGTTTTCGGCTGACTTTTTTTTACATGGGAGGGGTGTGAATTGTGAATGGTCAATTGTGAATGGTCAATTGTGAATAGTGAGTTGGTTGGGGCAACTTCTTCATAAAACTCTATTACCGGACTTTCGGACCCCGGACTTCCGGTCTTCCATTCTTCACCCCAACAAAACCTCGCATTCCTGCAACAGCTTATCCTTATTAATCGCAGCGGTTCCTACTTCTTCACATACCAGTCCGCCTGCAATATTGGCCATTTCGGCGGCTAAATGCATGTCTTTGGTAGCGGCATAACAGAGTGAGGTAACGGCAATAACAGTATCACCGGCCCCGCTCACATCGGCAATATTCCTGATATGTGTAGGGATGATGCGGTGGTTCTCTTTATCCTGGTAGAAAACACCTTTTTCAGAAAGTGTAATCAAAGATATCTGGTGGTTCAGGTGTTGTTGTAATGTAGTATGTATTTGGTTGAGGGAGGAAAGATCTACCTTATCAACCATCAGGTTCAGGCCTTCTTTAACTTCCTTAAGATTGGGTTTAAATATGGTTACATCTTTGTAGGCAAGAAAATGTTTTTTCTTGGGGTCTACGGCGGTAATAATATTGTTCTCTTTACAGAGGGCAATTACTTTTTCAATAACTCTAAGTGTAAGCACTCCTTTATTATAGTCTTCAAGGATGAGTACTTGAGGTTTTTGTTCCCTGATACATTTACTTACCTGTTCGAGTAAAATATCTTCGGTAGCGGTATCAATATCGCCGGTAATTTCTGCATCAAGGCGCATCATTTGCTGGTTGCGACTCATGATGCGGGTTTTATTGGTAGTTACCCTTCCCTGTACAGCCTTAATATATTGTGTATCGATTTGTTTATCGGCCAGTAAGCCAACCAGTGCCTCACCATCTGCATCTTGTCCGATAACCGAAATCATGGTGGTTTTGGCACCAAGAGAGGCGGTATTCAGCGCCACATTAGCGGCACCTCCTACGCGTAATTCCTTCTTTTTTAATACCACTACTGGTACGGGTGCTTCCGGTGAAATTCGGTCTACAGAGCCCCACCAATATGTATCCAGCATAACATCACCCAGTATGGCAACACGGGTATTTGTAAAATCAGTAAAAAGCTGTTCAAAATTCATCAGTCTTCCTGTTTCTTATTTCTGACTGCAAGATAATACAAAGGAATACCAATCAGCGTAATAGCCAGTCCCCATAATGAATACTTTGGCGATGCCCATACCAGTCCTACACAGAACAATGAGGCCATTATGATATAAATAGCAGGTAAAATAGGATAACCAAAAGCCTTATAAGGACGTGGCATATCCGGTTGTTTTTTACGAAGAATAAATATGCCTATAATGGTAAGGATATAAAAGATTACCACGACAAAAGAAACCATGGTAAGCAGGTCACCATATTTACCACTTAAACAAAGTAAGGATGCCACCAGGCACTGGATCCATAAAGCATAAGCTGGTACTGCATTCTTATTCAGTTCTGCAGTCTTTTTAAAGAACACCCCATCCTGGGCCATGGTATAATATACACGGGCTCCAGCCAGGATCAGTCCATTATTACAACCAAAAGTAGATATCATGATCATAATCGCGATAACGATGGTACCGGCATTTCCAAATATCTGGTTGGCTGCTGTAACAGCTACCCTATCATTCTCAGCAAAAGCAATAGAATTTAAAGGTAAAACATGCAGGTACATGAGGTTGGCGGTGATATAGATAAGGGTAACGATTAAGGTTCCCAGGAATAGACTTAAACCGATATTCCGTTGTGGGTTCTTGATTTCACCAGCGATAAATGTTACGTTGTTCCATGAGTCGCTGCTAAAAATTGAGCCTACCATGGCTGCAGCCACGGCTCCAATGAGTACGGCTCCTGAAATAGGTTTCCAGCCGCTGGGTTGCAAAGCTCCGCTTGCATCTTTCACACCAAAATCCTGCATAGCAGAGAAACCGGTTTGCCAGTTTTCAGCCCAGAAACTTTGCTTTGCCAGCAGGAATCCGAATACGATCAGTCCGAATAAGGAAAGCAACTTGGTAACGGTAAATGTACTCTGAATGATCTTCCCCCCTTTTACACCACGGGTATTGGTATAAGTCAGAAACACAATCATGGCGATGGCCAATAGCTGCGCTGCTGATATTTTAATAAACCCGAGGTCGGCTATGATATTCTGTTCACTTACTTCCGGAATGAGGTAGGCGGTAAAGCGGCTGAATGCCACACCTACTGCGGCAATGGTTGCCGTTTGTATCACAGAGAAAAAGCTCCATCCAAAAAGGAAAGCTACTAATTTGTTATACGCTTCTTTAAGATAAACATACTGACCTCCAGCTTTGGGATACATGGCACTTAACTCGCCGTAGCTAACAGCAGCAGTTATGGTCATAAAACCGGTAATCAGCCAAACAAGCACCAGCCATCCTGCACTACCGACGTTTCTGGTGATATCAGAACTTACGATAAAAATTCCCGACCCGATCATTCCTCCGGCTACAATCATGGTCGCATCAAATAAACTCAGGGTTGGTTTAAAAGAAGGGTTATTATTACTCATATAGTTGTTTGGTTAGAAGTTCAAGATAAGGAAAAAGCTGAGAGCAACAAGTTGGGTATGCAAAGAAGAACGGGTTGGCTAAAATCCGTTTAGAAACGGGTAATTTAATAAAGGGCAGGATTTATTTTCTTAAACGTTTTCCGCACTGTCTCCCTCCTTCACCGGAGGTGATGGAATGGGGACGGTGCGGCTGGTTACACTGAGGCCTGTTAATGAATATAATTGCATCTCGAATATCAATAACCAATATGTATTGTTTAATACAAATTCAAACACACTAGTAGTCGAGCACCGCAACGTCCTCATGCTTTTACCTGCGGTATTAGCGGGAGACGATCGGGGAAAGAAATTGAAACACACTTGTTGTCGAGAACCGCAACGTCCCCATGCTTTTACCTGCGGTAATAGCGGGAGACGATGCGGATAAAAAAACGCATGAACCAAAGTCCATGCGTCTTTAAAAATATTGCTAAAACTTGTTGTTTGTAGCTTGTTGCTTGAAGCTTGTTGCTTGCAGCTCAATCTCTCCTACGGCTTCTTCTTATACTTCTCATTCAACCCCTTAATCACATCAGTAGTGATATCATAAGCTGAATCTTTGTAGTAAAATGCCAGTGACTCTGAGTTATTGGCTACAATAAACGCGTATCCTTTGCTGGCATTGTACTCTTTCAGGTAGTCACTGATCTTCTGACGCACATCCAGCATTTTTTTCATACTCTCATCCTGCATCTCATTGTTCATCATCTGCTCTTTGCTATTGTATGTTTTTTCCATCTGCATCAGTTCCTGCTGTTTACTGTTTACCTCAGCCTGGGTCATACCCGGTGCTGTACGCTGCAACTCCTGATATTTAGATGCAAATGCCTCTTTTAGCTGGTTTAACTGACGACCATTTTCCTGCGCTTTGGTTTGGATAGAAGCACTTACTTCTTTGTAGTAATCAAAATGAGCCTCTATGGAATCAATTTCAAAATATGCAATCCTGAAATCTCCCTGTGGTACAGCTTTACCTCCTGCTACAACTCCAGACTTATTATTTCCGGACGAAGAGAATTGCAGGTAAAAAAGTATCCCTACAGCAATCAATAAAACAATATTCAAACCAATCGTAAAATTTTTCATGAAGAGAATTTTAGATAATAAAATTAAACCCTTTTATACCCGGTTGTTTTTTCCGGCGACAAGATTAACAATAAATATCAGAATTTAAAAACCCTGTTAAGGTATCTCAATAGGTACCTGAAAAAAAGTAGGAAGCTTTCACTTCCTACTTTTAACATTTATATCCATTTTAACGGACGCTTATTCATCATCATCAAAGCTCATCGCTTCGCGGGTAGTTGCAAGCACTTCATACTCTTCCTTACTTCCTACAATCATGTTCTCGAACTCTTTCTGTCCGGAACCAGCAGGAATCAGGTGACCAGTGATTACATTCTCCTTCAGACCAAGCATTGCATCGGTTTTACCCTGGATAGCTGCCTGACTGAGTACCTTGGTTGTTTCCTGGAAGGACGCGGCTGAAATCCAGCTTTGCACACCCAGTGAAGCTTTGGTAATACCCAACAATACTGGTGTAGCTGTTGCAGGTTTAGCATCACGAACTTCAACCAGTTTTCTGTCTGATCTGCGGAGAATTGAGTTTTCTTCTCTCAATTCACGGAGTGTGATGATCTGACCAGCTTTAAGCTTAGTGCTTTCGCCCGCATCGGTAACTACTTTCTTATCATAGATTCTATCGTTCTCCTCGATAAAGTCGAAGCGATCTTCCAGATCCTCCTCTAAGAATTTGGTATCACCTGCATCAACGATTTCTACTTTCTTCATCATCTGACGTACAATCACTTCAATGTGCTTGTCGTTGATTTTTACACCTTGCAAACGATATACTTCCTGAATTTCATTCACTACATACTCTTGTACTGCGAATGGACCTTTAATTGCAAGGATATCAGCCGGAGCAATTTGTCCGTCAGACATAGGCGTACCAGCTTTCACGAAATCGCCGTCTTGTACAAGGATCTGACGGGTTAATGGCACCAGGTATTTTTTCACCATACCATCTTTCGATTCTACGATGATTTCCCTGTTACCTCGTTTTACGTTACCGAAAGCAACCACACCATCGATCTCACACACAATCGCAGGGTTACCCGGATTACGTGCTTCAAACAATTCAGTTACACGAGGCAGACCCCCTGTGATATCTCTCAGCTTACCGAGGATACGAGGAATCTTAACCATTACGTGACCAGCTTTCACTTCATCACCTTCTTCAACAGCGATGTGTGAGCCAACAGGCAGGTTGTATTGTTTGATTTCTTTTCCTTCCACAATGATGGTAGGAATTTTGGTTTTGTCTTTGGTTTCGATAACCACTTTCTCACGGTGACCTGTTTGTTCATCAGCTTCATCGCGGTAAGTGATACCATCGAGTACATTTTCAAATTTGATGGTACCGTTTTGTTCAGCAACGATAACGTTGTTAAACGGATCCCATGTACAGATCATATCACCCTTCTTAACCTGCTGACCATCTTTCACATTCAGGGTTGCACCATAAGGTACGTTATTGGTAATCATCAGACGATCGTTCTTCACATCCATGATCCTTACCTCACCGGTACGACCAATTACCAATTTCACTTTATCGCCTTCATTGTTCAATATATCTACTGTACGCAGACCATCAAACTGGATAGTTCCATCGAATTTAGCCTGTAAGCCAGATTCTACTGAAGCAGAACCCGCAACACCACCCACGTGGAAGGTACGCAGGGTAAGCTGAGTACCAGGCTCACCGATAGACTGCGCAGCGATGATACCTACAGCATCACCTCTTTGTGTGATATATCCGGTAGCAAGGTTTTTACCATAACATTTCACACACACACCACGCTTACTTTCGCAGGTAAGTACTGATCTGATTTCTACTGCTTCAATTCCTGCATCTTCAATAGCTTTTGCATGGTCAGATGAAATTTCTTCACCGGCTACAATGATCAGCTCTTCTGTTACAGGATGGAAAATATCATGCAATGAAGTACGTCCTTCGATTCTGTCTGCCAGTGGCTCGATGATATCTTCATTATCTTTTAATGCAGTTGTTGCAATTCCACGTAATGTGCCGCAATCTTCTTCAGAAATTACCACATCCTGTGATACGTCAACAAGACGACGGGTAAGGTAACCGGCATCGGCTGTTTTAAGGGCCGTATCCGCCAGACCTTTACGCGCACCGTGGGTAGAGATAAAGTAATCCAATACGTTCAGACCGCTTTTGAAGTTCGACAGGATCGGGTTTTCAATTACCTCGCTTCCTGTGCTACCACTCTTACGCGGCTTAGCCATCAGACCACGAATACCTACCAACTGTTTAACCTGTGTTTTACTACCACGGGCACCGGAATCAAGCATCATGTAAACAGAGTTGAACCCTTGTTTATCATTCTGCATTTCACGGATCAGGGTTTCAGTGATACGGGTATCCACACGGCTCCAGATATCAATTACCTGGTTATAACGTTCGTTATTGGTAATCAGACCCATGTTATAGTTTTCCCATACTTCCTCAACCTCAGCCTTGGCATTCTCCAACAATTCATTCCTCATATCAGGAACGATCAGGTCATTCACGTTGAACGACAAACCACCACGGAAGGCCATACGGAAACCGAGGGTCTTAATATCATCCAGGAACTTAGCTGTTTTAGGCACATCGGTAATCTTGATGATATCACCAATGATCTCCCTCAGGCTTTTCTTGGTAAGAAGGGCATTTACGTAACCTACTTCTACAGGTACAAACTGGTTAAACAATACACGACCAACAGTTGTATCGATCAGTTTTTTCACCAGTTTACCACTTTCCCGCACATTCACTTTCACTTTGATATTAGCATGCAGGTCAACGCGCTGTTCATTGTATGCGATGATTACTTCATCCATGCTATAGAAAGCTTTACCCTCTCCTCTTACGATCTCTGTTTCAGTAGTTTTCTTACCCTTGGTAATATAGTACAGTCCGAGTACCATGTCCTGTGAAGGAAGGGTAATTGGTGTACCATTCTGTGGGTTAAGGATATTGTGTGAAGAAAGCATCAGCAATTGTGCTTCCAGTACGGCGGCATTGCTCAAAGGCACGTGCACGGCCATCTGGTCACCATCGAAATCCGCGTTAAACGCTGATGTAACGAGTGGGTGAAGCTGAATGGCTTTACCTTCTACTAATTTTGGCTGGAAGGCCTGGATCGACAAACGGTGCAGTGTTGGGGCACGGTTTAACAATACAGGGTGTCCTTTCAATATATTTTCCAGGATATCCCAGATCACAGCTTCTTTGCGGTCAACTAATTTCTTAGCCGACTTCACTGTTTTCACGATACCTCTTTCAATCAGTTTACGGATAACAAATGGTTTGAACAGTTCTGCCGCCATATCTTTTGGCAGACCACATTCATGCATTTTCAGTTCTGGACCTACCACGATAACCGAACGACCAGAATAGTCAACACGTTTACCAAGTAGGTTCTGACGGAAACGACCTTGTTTACCCTTCAGTACATCTGATAATGATTTCAGCGCACGACCACCTTCAGCTTTCACCGCATTTGATTTACGGCTGTTATCGAACAGTGAATCGATTGCTTCTTGCAACATACGTTTTTCGTTACGCAGGATCACTTCCGGAGCTTTGATCTCCAACAATCTTTTCAGACGGTTGTTACGGATGATCACACGACGATACAGGTCATTCAGATCTGAACTCGCAAAACGGCCACCATCCAATGGCACCAACGGACGAAGTTCAGGTGGAATAACAGGAATGTATTGCATTACCATCCACTCAGGACGGTTAGTGATTCTTGTGCTTGCATCACGGAATGATTCCACAACGCTCAAACGCTTTAAGGCATCTGCCTTACGCTGCTGAGATGTTTCAGTAGCTGCCGCATTACGCAGGGAGAAGCTCAGACCATCAAGGTCAATTCTTTCCAGTAATGCATGAACTGCCTCGGCACCCATTTTAGCGATGAATTTCTGCGGATCATCATCAGGCAGGTACTGGTTATCTTTTGGCAAATTATCCAGGATATCCAGGTACTCTTCTTCAGTTAAAAGATCACCCATATTCAGGTTTTCTTTCACACCACCCTGGATAACTACAAAACGCTCATAGTAGATAATGGTCTCTAATTTCTTAGAGCTCATACCTAACAGGTAACCGATTTTGTTAGGGAGACTTTTAAAATACCAGATATGTACAACAGGAACCACCAGTTTAATGTGGCCCATGCGTTCGCGACGAACTTTTTTCTCCGTTACTTCCACACCGCAGCGGTCGCACACGATGCCTTTGTAACGGATACGCTTATACTTACCGCAGGCACATTCGTAATCCTTTACAGGACCGAAAATCCTTTCACAGAACAAACCATCGCGTTCTGGTTTGTAGGTACGGTAGTTAATGGTTTCAGGCTTTAGTACTTCGCCAAAACTTCTTTCCAGAATACTGTCCGGCGATGCCAGGCTGATCGTGATCTGTGAGAATGTTGATCTGGGGCGATTGTCTCTTTTAATGGCCATATTTTTAAGCTTCAAGCTGCAGGCTACAAGCTGCAAGCTTTGTTTTTAAATTAGTTATATCAAAGAAAATCAGGCAAGCTGCATCTTCAAACTTGTAGCTTGAAGCTTGCAGCTTGTAGCTTATTATTCAAATTTCAGGTCAAGACCCAAACCTCTCAATTCATGTACAAGTACATTGAACGATTCAGGTACACCAGCGCGTGGGATGTTATCACCCTTCACGATGGCTTCATAAGTCTTAGCCCTTCCGATGATATCATCAGACTTCAGTGTAAGCAGTTCCTGCAGGATGTTGGCCGCACCATATGCTTCCAGTGCCCATACCTCCATCTCACCAAAACGCTGACCACCAAACTGTGCCTTACCACCCAGCGGCTGCTGTGTAATCAAGCTGTATGGTCCGATAGAACGTGCGTGCATCTTATCATCAACCATGTGGTGCAGTTTGATCATGTAGATCACACCCACAGTAGCTTTCTGGTGGAAACGTTCTCCGGTTTCACCATCATATAAGTATGTATGCCCGTTTCTTGGAATACCTGCGTCTTTACAGTATTGCTCAATTTCATCGGTGCTTGCACCATCAAAGATTGGCGTTGCAAATTTCACACCCAGACGTTTACCTGTCCATCCAAGGATGGTTTCGTAAATCTGTCCGAGGTTCATCCTTGAAGGTACCCCAAGTGGGTTCAGTACGATATCTACCGGTGTACCATCTTCCATGAACGGCATATCTTCTGCACGTACAATTTTCGCAACGATACCTTTGTTACCGTGACGACCCGCCATTTTATCACCCACTTTCAACTTACGTTTAACAGCGAGGTAAACTTTAGCCAGTTTCAATACACCTGCTGGTAACTCATCACCAATTGAAATGTTGAACTTCTCACGCTTGTAACGTCCGAGTTCTTCATTGTAACGGATGCTGTAGTTGTGCAATAAGGTATTGATCTGATCGTCGGTTTTTGCATCACCAGTCCAACCCAATGGGTTCACATTCTGGTAATCGATCGCGCTCAGGTTCTTTTGATTGAACTTCGCACCTTTACCAATCAGCATTTCACCGAAGTTGTTGCTTACACCTGCAGAAGCTTTGTCTTTCAGCAAAGTCTGCAATTTGTCTAACAACAATTCTTTGATTGCTTCTGTATTTTGCTGGTGTACTTTCTCAACTTTCTCCAACAGTGCTTTCTCACGGATCTTACCATTCTTATCTTTCTTAGCGCGCTGGAACAGTTTCTTATCAATCACCACACCTTCTGTACCGTTTGGTGCTTTCAGAGATGCATCTTTTGCATCACCTGCTTTATCACCGAAGATGGCACGTAAGAGTTTCTCTTCAGGAGTTGGGTCAGATTCTCCTTTTGGAGTAATCTTACCGATCAGGATATCACCTTCTTTAATGGTGGCTCCGATACGGATGATACCATGCTCATCGAGATCCTTTGTAGCTTCTTCAGAAACGTTTGGAATATCTGGTGTTAACTCTTCTTCACCCAGTTTGGTATCACGCACTTCCAGTTCATACTCATCGATATGGATTGAAGTAAACAAGTCTTCGCGCACCACTTTCTCACTGATTACAATCGCATCCTCGAAGTTGTAACCCTTCCATGGCATGAATGCTACTTGCAGGTTACGACCCAATGCCAGCTCACCATCTTTTGTTGCATAACCCTCAGTTAAGAAATCGCCTTTCTTCACTTTCTGTCCTTTTTTAACAGCCGGACGAAGGTTGATACAGGTAGCCTGGTTTGTTTTGATGAACTTAGTGAGTTTATACACCTGTAAGTCATCATTAAAGCTGATCAAACGATCGATATCGTTTCTGTCGTAACGAACATGAATTTCATTTGCATCAACAAATTCAACCACACCGTTACCATCTGCGTGAATCTGGATACGTGCATCACGAGCAGCTTTACCTTCCAGACCAGTACCTACTACAGGTACTTCCGGACGGATCAATGGTACTGCCTGACGTTGCATGTTCGATCCCATCAATGCACGGTTGGCATCATCATGCTCAAGGAATGGAATCAGTGAAGCACTCAAACCAACGATCTGGTTTGGCGCAACGTCCATGTATTCCACATCTTCTTTATCTAATATCGGGAAGTCGCCCGTTTCACGAGAAACTACTTTATCTTCTGCGAACTCACCTTTCTCTGTTAACGGAGAGTTACTCTGCGCAATCTTCGCAGTGTCTTCTTCTTCCGCACTCAGGAAAGTAAGTTCTTTCATATTTACTTTCCCGTTTTCTACTTTACGGTATGGGGTTTCAATAAAGCCCATATCATTGATAGAAGCGTGTACGCAAAGTGTTGAGATCAGACCGATGTTTGGTCCTTCCGGTGTTTCAATGGTACACAAACGGCCATAGTGAGAATAGTGTACGTCACGCACCTCGAAACCGGCACGCTCACGACTCAAACCACCTGGTCCGAGTGCGGAGATACGACGCTTATGCGTGATCTCACTCAACGGGTTTGTCTGATCGAGGAACTGCGACAACTGAGATGTTCCAAAGAAGGAATTGATTACAGATGACAGTGTTCTTGCATTGATCAGATCAACTGGTGTAAACACCTCGTTATCACGAACGTTCATACGCTCACGGATGGTACGTGCCATACGGGCAAGACCAACACCGAATTGTGCATACAACTGCTCTCCTACGGTACGTACACGACGGTTGCTCAGGTGATCGATATCATCGATCTCCGCTTTTGCATTCGTGAGTTTTACCAGGTATTTGATGATCTCGATGATATCCTGCTTGGTCAATACTTTCTTGGTCAGCGGATAATCGAGGTTCAGTTTGCGGTTAATTTTATAACGACCTACTTCACCCAGATCATAACGTTTGTCTGAGAAGAACAGTTTGTCGATGATACCACGCGCTGTTTCATTATCAGGCGCGTCGGCACCACGTAACTGGCGGTAGATATGTTGTACCGCTTCCAGTTCACTGTTTGAAGTATCCTTATTTAAGGTATTGTAGATGATTGCATAATCACCACCCACATCTTCTTTCTGGATAAATACGCTCTTGATTTCCATTTCGATGATGGTTGCAATTGCTTCCTCATCTAAAATGGTATCACGCTCCATTACGATTTCGTTACGCTCAATGCTCACTACCTCACCGGTATCTTCATCCACGAAATCTTCTACCCATGTTCTCAGAACGCGGGCAGCCAGTTTTTTACCAACATGGTTGGCAAGGGTTTTCTTATCAGCTTTCACCTCATCGGCCATACCGAAGAGTTCCAGGATATCCTTATCAGTTTCGAAACCAATAGAACGTAACAGGGTTGTTACAGGGAACTTTTTCTTACGATCGATGTAGGCATACATCACGTTATTGATATCGGTAGCAAACTCCATCCATGCTCCTTTGAAAGGAATTACACGGGCAGAATAAATTTTGGTACCGTTGGGGTGTACAGACTGACCAAAGAATACACCAGGTGAACGGTGTAACTGTGATACTACCACACGTTCAGCTCCGTTAATTACGAAGGTACCACGTGGTGTCATGTACGGGATATTTCCTAAGAACACATCCTGAACGATGGTCTGGAAATCTACGTGCTCTTCATCATTACAACTTAAACGCAGTTTTGCTTTTAAAGGCACTGCATAAGTAAGACCACGCTCCATACACTCATCTAGTGTGTAACGGGGCGGATCGATGAAATAATCCAGGAACTCCAGTACGAAGATGTTACGTGTGTCTGTGATAGGAAAGTTTTCCTTAAACACACGGAACAAACCCTCCACATTACGCTTATCGGGTGTTGTCTCTAACTGAAAAAATTCTCTGAATGATTCTAACTGGATGTCGAGCAGGTCAGGAGCTTCTGCCAAATGTTTAGTTTTACCGAAGCCGACCCTGTTGTTCAAAGTTGTTGTAGACATATAAATGAAAACCGGTTTTGATACGATAAAAATTTGGGGAGAATGGTGAGATTCTCTTAACGTACAATCGGCTCATTCATCATTCAAACGTCAATGATAAAAATGTCCACCCGCTAATTGGCCCAAAAATAAGGATGGCAAAGGTAGGAAATAGGCAGGCAATTGCAAAAACAAATTTATTCGTGAATGGTCAATGGTAAATGGAGAGTCTATTGCGAGTAGCTTCTATGTTTTAATATATTGATAATCAATAATTTAGATTATCCTGCATTAAGTGTACATTCTCATCCTGGAAAACTCCCTTTCTCCCCTTCTCCCTGCTAATAACCACCTTGCATATCGGATACTTAGCGATGCAAGACTTTTTTGCAGGGAGAAAGGGAGAAGGGAAGGTTTTTTTACCAAATTTTAGCTCTTTGATCCGATGCACGGAAGAGCTTGTTTTTCTCAGTAACTCCAAACGCCTTGTAAAATGGCTCGAAATTGGCCAGAGGGCCGTTTACCCTGAACTCCTCCGGACTATGCGGGTCGGTGGTAATACGGGTACGCATGCTCTCGGGGCGGTCAACTAAACGCCAAACCTGTGCATAGCCAAGGAAAAAGCGCTGATCTGGGGTAAAACCGTCTATTTTTTCGTCACCCTGACCTTGTTTGGTCATTTTAAAGGCATCATAGGCGATGGCCAGGCCACCGATATCTGCCAGGTTCTCTCCCAATGTAAGCGCGCCATTTACATGCAGGCTATCTAGTACCGTGTAGGCATTGTACTGCTCCACTACCCCTTTGGCTTTGGCATTGAATTTTTCACCGTCGGTTTTGGTCCACCAGTCGGTGAGGTTACCCAGCGCATCATATTGACGGCCCTGGTCATCGAACCCATGGGTCATTTCGTGGCCAATTACCATACCAATAGCACCATAGTTAATGGCATCATCTGCTTTCAGCTCAAAGAAAGGGAACTGAAGAATACCTGCCGGGAATACGATTTCATTGAATGTAGGATTATAATAAGCGTTTACCGTTGGAGCGGTCATACCCCACTCTGTCTTATCTACCGCTTTACCAATCTTGTCGATACTTTCTTTGTAATCATGTTTGGCAATATTGCGCATGTTGTTATAGAAATCATTTCGGCTGATTGTTACATCATCATAAGACTTCCACTTATCAGGATAGCCGATCTTTTTCATGATGGCAGATAATTTCTCCTGGGCTTTTTGTTTGGTGGTATCGCTCATCCAATCAAGAGCACTGATCCGTTTGCTGAAAGCGGTCTGCAGATTGTTCACCAGTTCATCCATGCGTTTTTTAGCATCAGCAGGAAAATATTTTTCAACAAAGAGCTGGCCGAGTAAATCTTTCAGCCCATCATCGGTGCGACTCACCATTTTCTTCCAACGGGCTTCCTGCGTTTTGGCGCCGGAGAATAATTTGTTGAACGAAAAACGTTCATCTACAAATGCCTTGCTCAGCAATGAAGCATTGGACGCGATATAATCGTAACGTACTTTACTTTTCCATGCCTCAATCGGCTCACTGGCCAATAAACTGCTTAATGCTTTGTAATAGCCGGGCTGACTCACATTCACACTGTCTGTTTTGATACCCATTTTCTGCAAAGCACTGCTCCAGCCTATATTAGAAGAAATTTTTTCCAGGTCGGTTACCGACATTTTATTGTAGTTGCGGATAGGATCGCGCAGTTCAACCGGGGCAAGGTGAGACTTAGCAATTGCTGTTTCAAGTTTAAGTATTGCCTCAGCTTGTTGTGCAGCTTGTTCTTTTTGTACCCCTGTGAGTACAAAATAGTTGGTGATATGCTCCAGGAATTTCCGGCGCTGCATTACTGTTGTAGAATCGTTTTTAGTATAGTAGTCTTTCTCGGGTAAGCTCAACCCTGTCTGGTAAAGACTGAGTATATTTTTGCTGCTGTTTCTTTCATCGGCACCTATATAAATACCGATCAGGTCGCCATCACCTTGCATATAACTTTCTGCAAGCAGACTAACCAGTTCTTTATAATCTTTTACCGCATCAATTTTTGCCAGCATGGGTTTCAGGGGTTCATAGCCAGCTTTTTCAATGGCAACGGTATCCATACCACTTGCGTAAAAGTCGCCTACTTTCTGTGCGGCACTGCCGGCTTTATGATCTGTTTTGGCAGATACTTCATCCAATATTGTTCTGAGTTTTTTCAGGTTCTCATCATAGAGCGTATAAAAGCTCCCCCACCCGCTCTGATCGTCGGGTATCACACTGTTTTTGATCCATGTGCCATTGGCATACATGAAAAAGTTATCACCGGGTTGAATGGTGGTATCCATCCCCGATTTATCGAAATAACTCGATTGGTCTGTATTGTTTTTACAGGAAGCTAGTAATAGAACAGCTCCAGCCATTGCAGGTAACAGTGTTTTCATTAGCGATGTTTTAGTAGGTATAAATATGGCGCATTTTTGGAGAGGGGCAAAACCGTTTAACATTTTTGAGGAAAGGGTTAGGTGTTAATGCGAATCAAGGCCCAAAATGAGAAAATCATCAATAGAGGGGTCTCTTGACGCCATTAAAGCAGGCTCTTAAGAAATAATAGCCGCTAATCTTATTTGGCTGCTTAGATAGAACACGGATTTATCATGAATATCATGATAAATCTGCGTTCCATTACCCGCTCTTATGCAATTGCAACCATTGATTTGCATTATTATGTGTTAGGGAATAGTATCAACCAGCAGACTATACCTATTTATTTGACTATTGATAGTAAATAGTAAAATGGCAGTCAAAGAAAAAAATAAGGGAACTATTTACTGCAGAGACGGAATGGACTGTATTGGAACTGACCGAAAAGCTGGCTGTATCCAAACAAATGGTTCATATTGCCCAAATGAAGTATACCCTTTAAGGTATAAAAACAATAAAAAATTAATTTTTATACCCTTTTAGGTATATTAATCAATAATTTCGTATTTTTATACCCTAAAAGGTATAACATGAATACCCTGTCACAGACCATTAAGCAAAAAAGGAAATCATTGAAACTGACACAGGAGGATCTTTCGGTAAAGTCCGGGATCGGCCTGCGGCTGATCCGGGAAATAGAACAGGGTAAGACCTCCATGCGTATGGATAAGGTAAACCAGGTACTGGCACTTTTTGGAATGGAATTGGTTCCCGCACCTAAACCAAGAAAAGATGACTAAGACAGCTAAAGTATTTTTCGGCGAACGGCTCGCCGGCCGGATAACAGAAGGCGATTTTGGATACAGTTTTGTCTATGACCCGGACTATCTGAAATCTGTCGGTGCACAACCGGTGAGCCTTACACTCCCGCTAAAGGAAGGAGCTTATTATTCCAAAACCCTGTTCCCTTTTTTCGATGGGCTGATCCCGGAAGGCTGGTTACTGAACATCGCCAAAGAACATTGGAAAATACAGGCCAACGACCGTTTTGAAATACTGCTAGCGGCCTGTCGCGATACCATCGGCGCCGTTACCATTCAACCCGAAAATGAATAGCTATGCCTAATTGCCTGATATGTTATAAAGACGCGGGTGAACTTGAATACCACGAAAAATGTGTGAAGCGTTTTTTTGGAACCACTGTCATGCCCGAATTGAAACTGGATAAAGAACAACTAAAGGAACTGGCTGGTGAATTCATCAACAGACGCATTGCAGTGACAGGCGTGCAACCGAAACTATCACTTACCATCGAAAATGCGGGCAAGAAAAATGCAAGGCTCACGGTTGTAGGCTTGTGGGGTGAATACATACTCAAACCGCAGCACCCCGAAATGACCAGCATGCCTGAAACAGAGGACCTTACCATGCACCTCGCTTCCCTGTTTGGTATCGAAGTATGTGAACATGCATTGATACGCGCTACCGATGGAAACCTGGCTTACGTGGCCAAAAGATTTGACCGGAAGAAGGGCAGGAAAATCCATATGGAAGATTTTTGCCAGCTCTCTGAATTCCTGACGGAGAACAAATACAAAGGATCTTACGAAAAAGCGGGTAAGCTGATTCTAAAATATTGTACCAACGCAGGATTGGATGCGCTTAAATATTTTGAACTATTGCTGTTTTGTTACCTCTCCGGCAATAACGATATGCACCTGAAAAATTTCTCTTTACTGGAAACGGAACAAGGTGTTCAGTTCAGTCCTGCTTATGACCTCATCAATGTGAACCTCGTGCATCCGGCCGATAAAGAAGAACTGGCACTCATGCTGGGCGGTAAAAAAACCAATATCCGACTTTTGAATTTTGATGCACTCGCCGAGTTACTTGAGATCCCGGACAAAGTGCGGCAGAACTCTTATAAAAAATTTAAGCGTGCAAATGATGCGGTCAGCAAAACGATTGCAGCTTCTTTTTTGAGCGATCAGCAAAAAGATGAGTACTGGTTGATCTGGATGAAAAAGCAGGAGATATTTAAGGGTAAATGATGGGTTATTTCGGTTTATTATACCTCTGATAATCAGGCAATATTATCAACTAAATACAAAGGAACATTTATAAGTGTAATTTCTGCATGGTAATCACAAGAATCTACAATAAGCCTTTACGTATCGTCCCGGCGAACTGCACGTATCACCGGTCCTTTTAGGTTAAAAAATTATGTTGAGCGGATTTCGTACTTCAATTCTTTGATAAAATATATGGGCGATGTGCGATACTTTTTCTGCCTGGAATAAAATGTTGCTTCGTTGATACCGATAGCATACAAAAGTCCTTTACAGAATATTCGTTAGCTTCAAATTCCTCCAGCAGTTTCAATATCTGCTCTTCGGTTCAGATAACCCGTGTCTTAGAACCGGCATTTTGTGCTTGTTATTCCATAGTTACTGTATTTCAAAGAGCTGTAAAACTACTCTCTATAGTTTTTATATGCTAGTGTCGTTTCCCGTATCCTTACCACCAAACCTGACGAAGAACCACCTTACTCCGAAATATTCACATTTACTTAAGTAAAGCCTTATTTATCGCATTGATCAGTACCTGGGGGTGTTCGGTCAGGCTGTGACCAAGTTCAGTACTGCTTCTGCTTATGATCTTACCATCCTTCCCGATCAAAATTGGTTGCGGTGCTGCCACGATACCAAAATCCTCGAGGATCGGATGCTCCCAACCCTGCTTTCCGGTATAAAGATTTATTACATCTTTCGAAGTGTATATTCCATTTTGGATCTCTGCCAACCATCGCTCTTTGTCCGCACCAACGTTGATACTCAAAAACACCACTTCCGGATTATTTGCAAAGGCTTTCTCCGCCACTGAAATAGCCTCCTGGAAATATTTAATACAGGGGCCACACCCGGTATACCAGAAATCCATAAAGACTACCTTACCCTTGAAATCGGACAACCGCACCTGTTTTCTACTGACCGATTCGAGAGAAAAATCAATGGCGTCAGAACCGGGCATCCGCATTTTGTGAAATTGGATAATACCCTCTTTCAATGCGCTTGATTTGACATATTGTAAATACCTACGCACCATGCTATCGGCATTTGAAAATGTGGCATAAGCATCGAACAGCATTTTCACTAGCAGCTTATCCCGTACCAAGCCGCTGTATCCTTCAACAACAGTGTCGAAATAAGAACCCTGCCTGCCTGTCACAATAAACCTTACCAATTCATAATTTTTAAGAAACTCTATGTATACCGCCGAATGCTCCGCAATATTTCTGTTTGGCGGGAACTGGAACTTTTGCATATCGTCCAGATATTGTTTATATAATGGGACGACCTCCGGGACGTTATTGCCACCCGCAAGCAACATGGTCACCATCGCATCTAAAACGTTATTTCGCATGGCGTATAATGCATTTGTGCTTAACAGGCCAGTTAAATCATTACGTTTCCAGGGATTTCTTTTTGATATGTAAACAGAAAGTGCACTGTCCTTCGATTTAGCAGACTCTATAAACCGAAGCGCATTACCAACCCGTGTTTGCATTTTAGGTGGTAGTGGCGGCATATAAAACTGGCTTTTAACCTGGGCTATTACTGTATCCAACTCATTTTTATAACTGAATCTTTCACTTCCCTTGCCGGAAAACGAAACACCCGTTCCGTTGAATCTGATCACTACATTATCGCCTGGCATCAAAAGATGACCAAGTAAAATCCATTTACCACCCTTGTTGCGGTTGGAAACAAAGGCGCCTGCCTTAAGGCTGACATTCACCGCCCCCCCGATTTTCTTGATGTTAAATGTAAAGTGGTTATTGGTCGAATACGCCACCTGCTTTTCTTTAAAGTGGAGGAAACTGGCATCCGTGCTCCCTCCAAGAGAAGCTCTGTATATGATTAAGGCAAGAGAATCATATTTCTGGAATGAATCCAGGTATACTGTAATGACAGAACCGCTTGATAGACTGCTTTTAGCTTGCCCGTAACTGATAGGACAAGAAAGGAAAACTGAAATGACAACAAATATAAATCTTGAATACATAATTTTCTAGTTTATGTGCGTTGACAAATAACCGCATGTACGCGTATTGCAACGGCAACTATCTGTAATATCTTATTGGCTTACTATTACCTAGGATTCTGAACAATTCCGCTTCTTTGTATCTCATCAGGCGGAATAAGCAATGCATACGAAAGGCTGTTAGGCTCAATCTTATATTCTACGTTATTGATGGTGCGTCGCATAACGATATTATATCCCTCTTTATTCAACCTCCTTACATCCATCCAGCGAAGTCCTCGGAAGCAAAGTTCTTTGCGTCTTTCGTTCAGCACGACAGTCATAGCCTCGTTCTGATTATTAGCGACAGCAGGGATGAAAGTGCCGGTACTGAACCGCTTTTGCAGCAAGGTATTTAAAATGGTTATTGATTCACTTATTTTTCCCGCCCTTGCCAGACATTCAGCTTTTGTTAAATAGAGTTCATCCGTTGCCAGTCCGCCGAAAGCATTGCCATATCCGCTATAGGTCAGATTGGTAACTACCGGCTGCCCGCTTACTGTAGAAAAGTAACGGGTTCGTCTCAGATCATTCGGCAAATAAGATCTGAATAATGTTGAATCAACGATTGTATTCGGATTAAATGCGGAGTTGTTAAACAGGTTTGTTGCGGCACTTAACCGGGCATTCCAGATTACTTCTTTGTGAAAAAAAGAAGTCTGTAAAAATTCAGTGTTGTAATCCATTAGATAATTATAAGCAGACAGCGATGCCTCGGCTGCATCCAGCGCTTCATTATAATTCCGCATGGTTAAGTAAACGCGGCTGAGCAATGCATGCGCAGCAGGTTTACTTGGCCGATTTAAATAAAGCGTATTCACTGTTTCCGGCAGCAAAATTTTGGCTTCAGTAAGGTCACTGATAATCCTGTCATATGTTTGCTGTAGTGTTGCCCGCTGTTCGGTTTTGTTGATGTCTCCGGATAGCTTGAGCGGAACGCCAAGATCCTTATTAGCCGATGCTGGGTCATAGGCAAGACAATATACTTGTGATAGGTTATGGTAAAAAAATGCACGATAAAAAAGTGCCGAGCCTTTCAGCAGTTTCCACTGTGTCTGATCGGTAGTACCCACGGGCATCCTGTCCAGGGTTTCAAGCACCACATTGGCGATCAATATTTTCCTGTAGCTTCTGTTCCAGTCGGGTCCGTTGTTTGATTGGACATATAAATTACCCCAGATATGTGCATTGCGGGTAACCGAGGGAAGGTTATTCCAATTATTGAAATTGCGGATATAGTAATCATCTGATGATATTTCACCGTATTCGCTGGCGTCATTCATATTTGAAAAATCTCCAAGCAATGCCTGGCAATCGTTCAAGGTTTCTGGAATAAGAACCTCTGATGAAGGCTTCTCATTAAGTAGCTTGTCCTTACTGCAGGATACGACCGTGAGAAGTAGTAAAGCGTATAAAAAATATTGTTTCATAAAATAAGATTTGATCAATTAACTAAAAGCCGACATTCAATCCCACAGCAATAATTCTTTGTGCAGGCAGTTGTTGAAATTCGGGATCGATATCACGGTCATTTGCCTTCCATAGCATAGCAATATTATTGGCATAGATATAAATCGTTGCGTTTTTAAAAGGTAATCCTGAGCGGTTGTTGGTAGCAAGTGTATAGTCAAGCCGCAGATCTTGCAGGCGTATATGATCGCCTCGTAGGACATTAACTGAAGCGTCCTTAAAGAACTGATCAGCGTTTGCATTGAAAGGATATATAAACGCCGGTACATAGGTCATAGCCTCATCTCCAGCCGTTTTCCAGCGTTTGGAATAATCACTGTGTCCGATTGGACTGGTCAACAGGTTCGAGTAATTAATGGTCTGGGCCCGGAAAACATATCCCAGTTTATAGGTAATATTAAAAGAAAGCCTAAACCCTTTCCAAGACAGCTCGTTCCGGAAACTGCCGAACCAAGTAGGAGTGCCGCTTCCATTATAAACAGTCGTTGCTCCAATACTATCTGTGGTAAGAATACCAGAGTGGTTATTACTGATAGCACCGTTTTTATAACCCTGCGGCTCACCCGTATTGCTTAAACCTGCCCATCGGTAACTATATAAACCGTCAATGGAATAACCTTCATGGAAACCCAGGACTGTCGACCTTTCCTTATAAGTAGTGATTTTATTGCGTTGATGATCGACCAAGAGAATATTATCCCATTTTAACCTGCGGTCGATGATACGGGTATTCAACACCAGGTTGATTCCGCTTGCTGTTATATCACAGAAATTCCCAAACACTGTGGTGACACCACTTTGCGGCACCGAAGGCTGTGGGCCTATAATATCATACCCTTTCTTGAACCAGATATCGAAAGACCCTGATATCCGGTTGCGCAGCAATGAAAAATCAGTCGCCAAGTTCGTGATATTGATACGCTCCCAGCGTAACTGCGGATTAGGGGGGCTCTCAAGCGTACTGGAAAGATCCTGATAAGGCAGCGCAACAGTGCTGCGACGGATGATCGCATATGCGGATAATGATTTATCCAGATTCCCGCTGTATCCGTACGACAAACGCAACCTCAACTGATCAACCCATTTGACTTGAAAGAACCGTTCTTTACTTATAGTCCAACCTGCTCCCAGTGACCATAGCGGAACGCCTTTTTGATTTGATTTGACACCGAAAATATTGGACTCGTCTTTCCTGATACTTCCGGTGAAAGTATATCGACCTTTAAAATTGTAAGCCCCATTGGCAAACATCGAGATAAAGTTATCAGCAACCCCGCTTTCCCGCGGTGCACCGGATATGGTGCTGATGCTGCTCGCGGTATAAATGGTTTTATAGGAAGAAATAAAATCTACAGGAATGCTCAGTTTGGTAGTCTCTTCGTAACCGTATAAGGTATAACCATTTGTAATACTCTCGAAATCTTTTACTTCTGCACCTGCAATTAGGTTTAGGTCGTGCACCTGATTGAAGTTTTTACGATATTCCGCAATAAATCGCAAATTATGCGATCTGTATTGATTGTCAGTATAGGCAAGTATATCTCCTATCGGTATCGGGCGTGTTACGGTTTTTGCAGTGTAATTGATTTGTGAAAATCCGTTGATCCGATCCCGAGTTACTATGGAAGTAAGTGGGGTCAATGTTCTTTGCTCGTTTTGCCCTTTATTGAACTGGTAAATGGCACTTACCTGTAAACCTGGAAGAACATTATACTTGACAGCTGCATTCAGAAGATAGTTGATGCCATCCTGTGTTCTGTTGGCAGTCCTTATCTCATCCAGAGGCCGTAAGGTCCAGTCAAGTAATAACCCCTGGCCAACAGTATCTGTCCATTCTTTTCGGTAAAAGTTATACGGCACTGGATCACCATTAGGATCTGCAATCAGGTCATAGGGCCGTCTGACATAGGTTCCGGTATGGTTGGCAGCAAGCTCTGTTGCGGAAAAATTAATTCCTGTACTAATCTCGAGCCGGTTGTTCAGAAGCGAATAAGTATTATTCGCATTAAGGGTTATACGCTTGTTCTGATTGGTTTTAATATTGTCCTTGTTTTGGTCAAAGCCTGTAGAAAAATAATACCGGTTATAGGTTCCACCTCCGCTTAAGTTGAGCGCATACTGTTGACGGATGGACGGGCTGTAAACGTATTCCAGCAAATCTTCTTTGTTATTCAATGTCCGGAGTTGTGCGATCTGCTGACTGGCTTGTTGTGAGGTCAGTGCGCCTGCCTGTTGTTTTCGCAATATATCTACGACAGCTGACGGAGCTATTGACCGGTTGGAGGCAAAATTTAAACTATTATAAGCACCATTTGTAAAAAGAAATTGTTCAACATCGATAACATCAGAAGTGGACATTTCTTTAACTGCCCACAGATCGGGTTTTTCTTCTACAGTCACGTTGGCGTTGAAACTTACTTGAGTCTTACGATTAAATGCTCCCTTTTTTGTTGTGATAACCACAACCCCGTTACCTGCCCTGGCGCCCCATATAGATGCTGACGCTGCATCACGCAATATGGTTATATCTTCTACATCGTTCGGGTTTATATTGGCCAGATCACCATCAAATGGAAAATTGTCTATGATTATCAAAGGATTTGTATTGGCCGTCAATGTGCTTCTTCCACGGATATTAAATCCTAATAAACTGGACCTATCTGAGAAAAGGACACCACTTGTCACTCCTTTTAATCTATCAATGATGTTTGTTGAAACACTGCGATTGATCAGTTCGTTAGATATTTTTACTGTTGAACCGGTAGATTGATGCATTTTTAACTGCTGGTAACCTGTGTTCACTACCACTACTTCTTCGCCCTGCACCACTTTATTCTTAACCACGATATTGCCTAGATCACTACGACCGGATATACGCACTTCAAATGTCTCAATATTCACTCCACTGATCACCAACACCGCATTTTCATCCATCCCTTTCAATTCAAAATAACCCTGTTCATTCGTTGAAACACCACGGGTAGTTCCTTTAACCTGTACAGACGCAATAACACCTTCCCCCTTTTCATTCACCACCCTACCTTTTACATCGATGTTTGGGGGCACTTGCGGTTCCTGAGCGATTGCAGCGCCAGAGTTTATGGCCGGCGCTTTTTTTTCTTCCTTTGGTGCAATCACGATGGTTTTATCTTCAATAGTATATCCAAGCCCCTGATTATCCAGACAGAGTTGCAATACCCGTTCGATGGGTACATTCTTCACATCCAGGTTCACAGGTTTGGCATCTTTCAACACATTGGCTTTGTAAAAGAATACATAGCCCGTCTGTTGGCGGATAACATTAAAAACGGTTTCAAGCTTGGCGTTTTTAGCCGAATAGGTAACCGTCTGGGAACTAGCCCCGGCGCTTACCTGAAGGCATACCACCAGCATGATGGCCATGAGCTTCATAGCGAGCATTTTTGTTGCCCTTCGGGGCATGGTGAAAAGAGCAGTTAATTGCATAACTTAGCAATGTTTGGGTTAAACAATAGTCTTGCGCGACTGTTTTGGTTGATTCGAACTTCGCCGGCAGTGCTTCCAACATTGCCGGTTTTTTATACTTCGTTAGTTAGTATTGTATCGTCAGTTTCTCTCCGTCCAGTGAATACTTCACCCCTGTTTTACCCAGTAACCTAAGCACCTGCGACAGGTTTAAATTGCTTTGTATACTGCCCACAAAAGGTTCATCATTGGGCTTTCCTTCATACACCACTTCCACATCATACCACCTGCTGATCTGCCGCATAATGGCCTGCAGATTCATGCCATCAAACTGAAACAGCCCATATACCCATGCCACTGTTTGTTCACTGTTTACCTTCTCTTTTTTACCCAGGCTATATTGTTCTCCCGGTAAAAGTTTTACGCCATCCTGCATTTCAATGGATCCTTTTAGTAGCGTGGTTTTTATCGCTGTTTCATTCTTATACGCATTAACGTTAAAATGCGTACCGAGTACTTTAACGGTTTCATTTCCCGCTTTCACCATAAAGGGTTTACGGGCATCATGCGCTACTTCAAAATATGCTTCACCGGTTATTTCAACGGTTCTGTTATTACCATTAAATGCAATCGGGAAACGAATGGAAGAACCTGCATTCAGCCACACCATTGTACCGTCTGCCAGATAGAGCTGCTGTTTTCTTTTATAAGGCGTGCTTACAACAGCGTATTCAACTGCTGCTGCATCACCCACCCTTAACACACTATCCGATTTATTAAAACCACCAATCAATGTTCCATTTTGCGCGGTATCCAGTACAATCGTTCTGCCGTCAGATAATTGCAGTATGGCACCATTGGTACCGGGTGTAACATCTTTCAGAATACGATTTTCTGTAAGCACAGGTTTTTCGACTACCATATCCGGTTTTAAGAAGTAAACCGTACTTAATATCAGAACCAGTATCGCAGCAATGGCACTCACGCGTCTAATGGTTTGCTGCATCCGCACCACTCTTGCTCTTTTTATTTGCTGAAGGAGTATTTCCAGGAGTGCATCGTCTGATATTGCATCGGGCAGACTGGCGGGCATCAACTCTTCCAGTTGCAACATTACCTGTTGCTTTTCAGGTGTGGTCATACCACTTATTAACTGCTGAAATGCCTGTCTGTCTGCATCTGAAGCAGTTCCTTTGGCAATATTTTCAAGTAATTGACGCTTATCCATAGATGGCTCTTGTATATAAGACGGAATATCTGAGCCAAAGAGGACGGTTGCTCAGAAAAAAAATAACAGAAATAAAATATCCGGCTGTTTGTTCGTTTTTTTGGCGATAAGATCTTTTAAGAATCTAGTGGCCAAATGCAGTTGCTTTTTAACCACATCTTTGCTGATATCCATGGCTGCTGCAATTTCATCGAGCGACAGGTCATCACGTGTATGGGCGAGAAAGATCAGCCTCCTGCGTTCGGGTAATAATGAGAGTGCTTTTACAGCCTCGGCCTCCAGTTCTTTCAGTTCAATCAGTTGATCTGCCACATCAAAAGCAGGAGCCGCAGTGTTTGCCAGTGCTAATTGTCTTTGCCTTTCCTGTTGTAATTTTTCTTTATAGTCCCAGGTGGCATTGCGCGCCATGCGGTAGAGATATTTGTCGAGGTACTCAACCCCTACCATTTTTTCCCTTTTTTCCCATAGGCGAATAAAAACCAACTGCACCACTTCTTTGGCATCGGCCAGGTTATCATCTACAAAGGGAGTGATATAGCGGGTAAGAAGGGGTTCGAATCTTTTGAAAATATGGGTAAATGCAGTAACAGCTTCCGCTTCATTCCCACCCAACAACAATACCCAATCTTTAACGGGTTCGGCTGAAGGAGATGCTATATGTGCGGGGGTTACTGTCATATTGTAAAGAAAGCGAACTATCTGGAAGACAATAATAAAAAAATAATGTTGCGCATGAGCCATCCACATTTCACATTTTTTCCAATTACCTCGTGTAATGAGAATCAAAGGTTGAAATTGCATAGGAGCGGGCAATGGAACGCAGATTTTTCATGATTATCATGATAGATCATGAAAAATCCGTGTTCTGTCTAAGCAGTCAAATATGATGTAACGCTATTATTTCGTAAGAGCTGCTTTAATGACGTCAAAAGATGCTTCTATTGATAATTTTTTCATTTATAGCAAATTTCAACTCTTAATCCGCATTAATAGTTTATGGCTAATGGCCAATAGCCATTAGCCATAAACTCACTTATTAATCAGACTGAAAAGCTCCTTATATATTTCCCCTGGCCGATCTGCCCGCTTGCTTACGATGTTTCCATTTTTATCAATTATTGCATAATGCGGTATTCCATTGATACCAAATAGTTCGTCTGCTTCTTTAATCATGGCCTCATTTAAAAGATAATGCTCACCCTGGATATCTAATTGTTTACGGGCTTTCAACCAGGCTGCTTCTTTATCGTTATATCCAAAATAAAGAAATACAATAGCTTGTCCTTTTAATTTCTCTTTTAAGATGGCGGCCCGGGGCATTTCAGATCTACAGGGAATACACCAGCTCGCCCAAAAATCTATATAGACTATTTTCCCTTTATATTTTTTAAATATGTCTGACAGCGCTTTTACCCTATCACCATAAACGCTTGCCTGTACATTTTTTGGGGTTTGATAATCATTTCTTCTGTCGATTACCAGACTTTTCATTTTTGCGTTATGAACAATCTGATCATACTTCTGAAACAATGGAAGATAGATACTGTCTGGCGTTTTAATTAATCCCGCCATGAATCTGGAAAGATAAACATCTTTTGTACTTCCTGAAAGGACATTACCCTCTGCTACATAGTTAAACCGATGAGTAATTGTCTTTTTGTCTGAACGTTTATTAAATGTTGAAGCAATATAAAAATCAACAAGGTCGTTGTATTCCGCTGTGTTTAATGCTGCATATTCATCACTAATCCCTTTCTCCATAATTTTTAACACACTGGCATTATCTAAAGAATCTCTGTTAGAAACATTTTCTACCAAAGTTCTTTCGAAAGGTTCGTAGGAATATTGAGCATGAAGCCAGTTATAATAAACATCCGACATTTTATGCGTAGTTCTGTATTTGTTTAAAACGCCTGACTTATAAGACGCATATTGTTTCCGGTATAATAAAACGCTATCGATATTTTTATGTTTTACTTTTTCAGGGAACCGGGTTTCGGCATAGTACTTATTAATACTATCCTTTAAAATGACATAAAAATTAAAGTCTCCGGCATTTTTCCCAATTGCTTTTGCAGGATTTGGCAGAGAAAAATCAATTACTAATTGCAGGTCTTCTCCTTTCACAAAGTGAATAACCTGTATCCCATTCTTTGTTTTTATATACCACGCACCAATAGATTCTTCTGGTATGGTAATCGCAAAGGTTTTCCCATTATTGACTACTACTTTTACCTTATTGTCACGCCAAACCCTTGTAAAATTATTGAACCCACCCGTTTCTGTAATGTAGAATAAAGAGTCGTTAAAATTTTTCACAGTACCGGTAACTTTAACTTGTGCGCTTACGGTAATTGTAATCAGTGCAAAAAATAATACCGACAAATTTTTCATATATATTAATTGTTTTTTCTTTTGCTCAACATATCAACTGGAATGTCATCTTTTCAAGATACACCACTATCATTCTACCCTACAAATTACCGGAAATAAGCAAAGCAAGTTTGGTTTCAGTGAGTGGGTATTGTAGTAAAAAGACAATAATAAAAAATAATGTCGTGTTCAGCCGTCCACTTTGCGGATTTTTTTCCGTCAGATAGGTATCACCTAAATTACAAATGACGAACTGGACCATTTTTTATCAAAACTGGCACAGGCCTATGCTGCGATATGCACAGCAGCTTTTAAGAGATTCCCATCGGGCTGAAGACCTCGTGCACGACCTTTTTTTACATCTACTGGAAAAAGGAATCTCGCCCGCTTTTATTCATAATGCAGAAGCATATCTGAAAAGAGCCGTGTACCTGCGTTGTATCAGAACCCTGACTGCAAAGAAAACAACCGCATTAACGGTAGATACCCTTTCAACACACGAAACAGAAAACAGGGTCTATTTCCGTGAACTAAAAAGCCTTCATTTAAAAACTGTTCAATCATTACCTGAGCGACAAAAAAATGTGTACATCTTACATTACTTCGCAGGATATAACAAAACAGAGATGGCCCGAATACTGCATGCATCACCAAAGACGATTAAAAAACAATTACAGACATCAAAGCAGAAAGTACGGATTAGCATGATGCAGTTAAGGGCATAGTTTTGATTCATTGCTTGTTGGGGGAAACGCAGCTTTTAGCCTTTAGCTGTTAGTCTCGCCTGGGGCAAGATGGTGGTTATTTCAGGTCTTCTACTATTAATAGAACACGGACCTTCATACGATTGACTTGTCAAAGTAACTCCTCAGAGCAACTCGTGATAAATTTCCAAGACAGTAATGGCTGCGTATTAACTTTAAGAAAGTTCCAAAACTTTCCAAAAGTTGTATAGAGGCAATTCAGTCAATGGTTTGAGATTAAAGAATTGCACTGGCATTTGTTTCTCCCTAATACCTTAAAAGTTCATCGAAGATTCTTTGAGGCACGAAGGAGGCTGTGTGATTCAAAGCACCCTGTCTGTATTTAGTTTTGCTACTTCCTTTTAGTTTACAACAAACAGCGAAAACATATTAGCCCTTCCTCACCGTTCGCGATCAGCGATCCTAAGACTTGTCTGGGCGACGAAGGGTGCGGGTTAGAAACAGTGCTAATGATTACGGGGTAGTGTAAAATCTCCACAGCATCTTGAATACCGCAAGGAGAGTGGTAAAATCAACCGCACACTTCATCAAGATTTTTTGCTTCCCCTATAAATTGCCGATTATCAGTAATTTTTTTTACATATGTTTAAGAATATGACATGTACATTTATAACATGATAATTTCAAAATCCTTTAAGAATAGCTTGCTATTTTGTTTTGTAATACTCAATTCAGTATATGCCTGCAGTCAATCCATAGATTCCGCTTGGGTTATAGAAAATCAATTACCTGCATTTAACATTCCGAAAAATACGACCCTCCCGATACTGAAATTTACCGACGTTGAGGGTAAAGAGAAATCATTGGCTGACTTTAAAGGTAAAGTGCTGTATGTAAAACTCTGGTCAACTTTTTGCGCACCATGTATTGGAGATTTCCCATATCAGGAGCAGCTTATGAAGCGTATAAAAAGGTTGAATTTAGATACATCAATAGTGTTCATCAATATCAATATTGAGAACACCAGCGCTGACTGGAAAAAAGCATTACAAAAGTATAATCCTGTCGGGATCAATCTGCATTACGGAGACTCATTGATTTTTAATAAATGGGATTTTGACGCCATCCCTTTTTTCGTAATCATTGACCAAAATGGAAATCTAATTGGCAAAGATACACCTGGTACTTCTGATGATTCTATTGATTGGCTTTTATACTGTTCTGCAAAAAATTATGACCTTACAACATCTGTCTGGAGATCCTTCACTCAGAGTAAACTTATGGAACAGCATCATAGTTCCAAAGCCTTCACAGATAAGGAATTCGCTGCCTGGTTTGAAAAGATATTCCCCTCTCTAATTGAATTTAATGAGTGGCGTATATCACATGAAAAAAAGAGTCACTGATAGCAGTCCCCAACTTTCACTTCTCCATTTTGGGTATTAACATTTGGAAAGTTCCGAAACTTTCCAAATGTTGCACCGAGGCAATTCAGCCAATGATTTGAAAAAAATTATTACACACCCATTTTACATTATTGCTTTTCTTGAAATCCCCCATCGGACTTCGGACTCCCGGACTCCCGGACTTTCTCATCCCCCCTCTGATCACATATTCATGTGAATTCCCCTCATAAATTAGTTATGGCTGTAACTATTATCTCCACCAATCGTAAACATGGAAACCATTATTAAACTCTATGACAACAGAACTACAACAATTACAAAAACAGATTACCTGGATGCGCTGGTATATTTTTATCAGTGCCGGTGTACTGATCACGGTATTACTTTTTGCATTCACAGAACCTGAGCAAACCATGGGTATCATCAGGGCAAAAGGCATCATCATTGAAGACGGCAGCGGACGGGACAGAATATTGATCGGCTCCCCTATTCCCTACTCAAAAGATCGTGTTAGAAACGATACCGCTTTGGTTAGAAAATATTGGGCTAAAGAATATGGCAATCCCAATCAGTATATGGAATGGTATAAAAACTATTACCATGGTGCAGAAGGCATTGTGGTGATGAATGAAAACGGTTTCGACCGTGTATTGCTGGGTGATAAACTGGCAGACCCGAATATTGGCAAAAGAATGTTTCAGAGTGCCGGCATTTTATGGAACGATAAAGAAGGCTGGGAATTAGGGGGCGCCGGCGTAAACACCACAAAAGATGGCAAATCAAGATCTGTTATGGGTGTGGATGATAAAGAAGGCGAAGCCGTTCACATCGTAGCGCTGGAAGACGGCACCAAAGGATTGATGATTGCCGGCGAAAACGGCAACCTGCTCATAGGGATGTCTAAAAAAGACGGCGGATGGTTCCAGAACAAAGAAGCTTTTACCGGTATAAAATATTTCGATAAAAAAGGCAAACTGGTATGGCAGCAAAAGATGAATGGTCAGGATAGAAAGAGGGGAAAATAAGTCCGGGAGTCCGAATTCCGACGGGGTGAGGGGAATAATAAATGAGTCACTTCCTTATTCCTTATTTCTTATTCCATATTTCTTATTTCTTATCCCCCTCTCCCCACTTCCATCAACACCCATTTATCCGGGTCAATTAAAACATCCGTTGGCGAGGCATTAACAGGAAGCGTAAACTCAACCGATTTTTCTTTCAGTTCAATTATTTTCCTGATGGCATTCGTTTTACCTGGCAACTGAACAGCTATAGGTATGGGCATTGAAAACAAACTGCCATCATTCTGCACCTGCTCCAGCTTTACCCTCAGCTCTTTCTTTGACTCATTGTATTCCCATGTACTCCTGATCTTTAAAGCACCTGGCTTGTATAACCATTGATCAAAAAATTGTTTCAAATCCTTGCCAGATACAGCTTCCATTACAGCACGAAAATCGGCAGTGGTGCAATTTCGGTTCATATACTTTTCATAATACTGGCGTATCCCTTTCCAGAACAGTTCATCGCCCAGCATACCACGCAGCATGTGAAGTATCCAACTCCCTTTTTGATAGGTTTGAGAACTGGTCACTTTATTCATATCAGTGAGGTTATCGTGTACAATACGGTAACCTGGATTTTTGGCATAAAAATCATCTACACGTTTTTTACTGTCTGCAAGTCCTTTCATGAATTCATCATGTCCATACTGGTGTTCTATAAAAAGCAGGGTAAAATAAGTGGCAAAACCTTCACTGAGCCAAACATCGTCCCAATCAGATTCAGTAACTGCATTGCCAAACCATTGGTGGGCTATTTCATGTATTATGACATTACGCCAGCGTTCATTACGATCACCTACTACTGAACCCTCGCTGTACAATATAGCAGAAGCTGCTTCCATGCCGCCGCTTACACTGTTAGATTGAATATTTGCCAGCTTTTCATACGCAAATGGACCAACACGGTCGCTGTAAAACGCCAGTACTTTTTTGGTGGGTTCTGCATAATCATAAAATCCAGCATCACGATCCTGTTGGTATACCCAGCTTTGAATGGATTTATGGTCAAACTCATCCACATACTGAACTGCAAACCTCGCAACACCCAATACATATAACCAGGGAGCAATGGGCACTGATTGTTTCCAGTGGGTCATTCGCTTACCATTGGACAAACTTGTTTCTTCTATTTTTAATCCATTAGAGACAACCTGATAATGCGCTGGGGCGGTCACTAAAAACTCACAGGTAGCTTTATCATAAGGATGATCAACCAGGGGCAACCAGTTTCTTCCTTTATCCGGCCAGTCGTCGCTGAAAAAACTACGATCACCATATTTATTATTGGCAATTTTTAATCCGCTGGCGGGCACTCCATGATAACTTATCACATACCTGCTTTGCTGGTCTTTTTGTGAAGCACTGGGTAAACTGATATACAGCGCATTGTTTTCATGTTTAAAAGACAATGCTTTTCCACCCGATTGTACCTTTTCTACAATCATTCCTTTATTACCTAATGATGTAGCTGCTTTGATCAGATCGAAGCGCAAAACTGTTACGCCGGTTGAAAGGTATTTTACATCAATCGATGCCTCACTGAATATTTCATCTGTTGAATCGGATAGACTGATTTTAAATGCATAATGGAGTATATCAATTCTATGGTCTTTGGGATAATTATCTGCGGTTGCTATTAAAGGAAGGGCAAAGCAAATAAGCAGATAGCTGATAAAACGCATCATGGTTATTTTTTTAGGGGTAATGAAAGAGCAGGACGAATTTCTATCAGTCCTTTTTCTTTAATTGTGGCTTCTACCTCTTCCAGTTTAGAAGGAACAAAACCGCTTAGGTTTTCAACACCATCTGCCGTAACCAGCGCCACGTCTTCAATGCGTATATACAATCGCTCCGGGTGAATCCAGATCATGGGGTCAATGGTAAAGACCATACCAGGTTTTAGTGGAACACCACGCACATTGCCTACATCATGTACGGCCATGCCAACTGGGTGTTGAAAATGCCCCCTGAATTTTAACCCATCCTGTACTGCTTTAAGGTGTTCAGGTTTTACAAAGGTTTTTCCAACCAGGTATTGTTGCATGTCTTTCGCTGCATTATCTAATACTTCATCAGCAGTTACACCGGGTTTTATATAACGAAACAAAGCATCCCGGTAAGCCACAATAAAATTGTAGAGCTCTTTCTGTTCAGCATTAAATTTTCCGTTCACTGGCCAAATACGTGTAACATCGCTTGAATAATATTTATAGTCAGGCGCATAATCCATCAATACCAGGTCACCGTCTTTCAATGCATCTGTTTTATGAAAATAATGACCCATGTATGCATTGGTGCCCCCACCAATAATAGAGGGATAAGCATCTCCCCTTGCGCCATGCAGGTAAAACATATACTTGGCTGCTGCATCTAACTGGTATTCGTATACACCTGGATAAGTTGAACGCATGGCTTCCATGATACCCAATCCTGCAATTTGTGTGGCTTTGCGTATCACCGCTATTTCTTCCGCACTTTTAATGAGTCGCATGGTATCCAGAATGGGCGAAAGGTCATTGATTTCAAACTGCGGAAATTGTGCTTTTATTTTTTGAATAAAGGCAGCCTCTCTGGTGATAGAAGGATACCATGGGTTAGCAGCAGCCCTGGCCTGTGCATATAGTAATTCATCCCGGCTGTCGTTGCCAATTTCTGCAGGACTAAACTCCGTAAATAATTTTGGAGCCGGGGGTCTTATTAGTCCTGTACCCACCAGATCTGCAGATAAAAATTCAATAGCTTTTACCTGTTGAATACCGGTTAACTGTTTTACCAGTTCAGCATCTTCGGCAGACAATACCTTACCCTGGTTCTTCTCAGTAGCTTCATCGCGGTGAGGCAGGTATAAAGTGGCTGATCTATTTGAACCGCGTAATAAAAGATATGCATGCGGCGATTCTATTCCGGTTAGGTAAAAGAAATTATTGGCCTGGCGAAACACTGTAAAGCCGGGTATCCCGCCAAAGCCTTGCAATAAGGCAACAGATTTATTACCAATTGCGTTATAAACACTATTTCTTCTGCGGGCAAATTCTTCTTTGGAGAAATCCGTTTGATAATGTGGGTTATCCTGTGCAGTTAACCCGGATAACAATACCAAATTGAATAAAAGAACCAATGTAGAAAAAACTCGAATCATGTGCATTAATTTATGTTTGGCATTTGCTGTAGAACAATGCCTGGAATTATATAGAATGCAGTACTAATAGCTCAACCTACTGCTGCTTATGCAATCTAAGATTTTTAAAGGGTATTTTTTACCCTTACATTCTAAATAAATGAAGACAGAAGGCTCATGGTATAATTTGAAGTTTTTCTAAAGGAGTAATTCTGGCAATCTGCTAGTAGTGCGGAGGATAGAACGCAGATCTTCATGATTTTCAAGATCTATCATGATAAATCTTGAAAATCCGTGTTCTATTAATAGCAAATAATGGATAAACTGCAATCAACTATTTCTTTATTCAACCAATTTTAGAAATCTAAATTCATTTGCCTGTACCTTTTTCCAGAGCAGCAATGTCTAAGTTTATAAACATTTGTAAGAAATCAATTTCTATTATCAGCAACTCGCCAATTTTTGCTTCACGATTGTCTTCTTAGCGTTTATCTGTACCGGCACCACTAATGCATAGGGTCTGTTAAATGCTTCCTGTGAAACTTTGAAATAGTCTGCCAGTTTTCTAATAACATCTTTTGAAAGCCCTTTTTTATAATGGAGAATGTCTGATACATACCCCTTACTTATTCCGAGAATTTCAACCATATTTTTTGCTTTCAGGTTATGCTCTTTCATAAAAGATTGAATTAACTCAACAGGATCAAGACTAGTAGTTGAAAGACGAGAAGCATCCCAGGTTTCGATGAGCAGTGTTAATAAGGCAATTTCATCTTTGGTATTGCGATCTTTTGCTCCGGAGAATACAAGTTCTTCTAATACGTTACAATAAGTATTGTATTGACTTTTACTGGTGATAACTTTATATTTTAGTGTTTCCATGATTTATATTTTTAGTAGTTGCTGATTATATATTGTTCTCCTGCTTTGCAAAGCTTATCGTATTCTGCATGTGTTCCTATCCAGCAAATAAAAAGATGCACCTGTGTATCACCAAAAGCATATTTGGCAATTAGCCGGTATTTATTTCCCCCAATATCAAATACTACTCTGCTCGTTCCCTTCCCTAATAAATCTGCGCTACCAAAACTACATTTGATATCTTCGGGAATAACCCAATCTGCAAATTTCAATTTGTATAGCCATTCATCAAATGAAATACGGCTAAGTGCATTTTCGTTTTTATAACATTCAATTGTTTCCCTTCTTATCAAATGAATTTTCATAACAAAAGTATATATTATTTTTATAAAAGTTCTCCTTTTGTGAACATTTTTATCCACAAATGCCATAAATATAACTAGCTAACAAAGCACTACCCAGACATATCCGACTAAAATCGGCTTGAAGGAAACTTATTAATATTAACTACGTGAGAGGCGAATTTTAAAGCACTAAGTTCACTCAAGCAAAGCATACCTGCATCTTCCCCCCCCCCACTACTCCATCCATTCTTCCTTATTCCTTATTTCTTATTCCTTATTTCTTATTTCTCTTCATTTCTGTCTGGAGAATTTTACCCGCGAGCTCTAGGTTTCGCGTATGATGGAACACAGATTATCATGATTTTCAAGATCTATCATGATAAATCTTGAAAATCATGAAGATCCGTGTTCTATTTATAGCAGATAGTGCATTTACGCTACCAAATATTCCTTTAAACAACCGACTTAAAATTTTCTCTCCCTCTAATATTTCATTAAAAGCAGAAAGTCTATAACAAGCACCCATCAAGGCTTGCAGCTTGCGGCATGCAGCATGAAGCCAATTTCTCCCATACAGCAATAATTTCTCATTCCTTATTTCTTATTCCTTATTCCTCATTTCTCATTCCTTCTCCTCCGCACTCAACCATCATTATACCGCACTCTGCTTATTTGATTCGGTTTATTGGGTACATTATTGTTGTTTTACGGTATGATCTTCTTCAGGCATATCACTTTATATTGGCGCTGCCAGCTACTCGGATGGAGTATAGCTGCGCTGTACTGGGCATTAATGGGTATCTCACAACCTGGTTTCAGTGTCGGTTTTGCTTTGCTTCAATTCGGTACAGATCTGGTCTTATACATTGGCATTACCCATGTTTACCGGAATTTTTCCCGATACTGCCAATGGCAAAGCCTTCCGCTTCGCCCTTTAATATGGAGAATACTGTTAAGCCTGCCCATTTTAACCGCACTCTATTGCATTGGCACCATTACAAAAATCTACTATATACGCCATTGGTTCATGCCCGGTTTCGAAATCAGTTTTATAGATTTTGCACGCCCGAATATTACAAGCATTTCAATGGCTGGGGCAAGACTTATGTCGATCTGGCTATTGGCATACCATGGCTACCATTATGCACTGCGCGAAATGAACCTGCTGAAAGAAAATGCTTCCTTACAAGTTGCCATTAAGGATGCCCAGCTACAAAATTTGTCTGCACAACTAAATCCTCATTTTCTTTTTAACTCACTCAATACAATTAAATCGCTTGTGCCTTCTCAGCCCGACTCGGCCAGAAGAGCCATCGACTTATTGAGTGAATTACTTCGAACAAGCTTATACAATACTGAGCAATCAACCACTACTGTTGAAGAAGAACTGGCACTCATTAAAGATTACCTTGAACTTGAACAACTGCGGATGGAAGAAAGATTACAGTATTCAATTAATATCGATGATAATTTTTCAAAAATTTCCATTCCCACACTTTCATTGATTACTATGGTAGAAAATGCTGTTAAACATGGTATCGCCGTACAACAAAATGGCGGCCGTATTGAGTTAACCGCCTCCACAAATAATCAAACACATAGTTTTCGAGTGATACATCCGGGCATATTAGGATCGGGAACAGGCCTCGGCATCCGAAACCTGAAAGAAAGACTGCATTTATTATACCATGAACAGGCTTCCTTTACCATCACAGAAAATAACGGTATGGTTGAAGCATGTTTAATTATACCTGCATGATGAAAATGATCAGAACCATAATCATAGATGATGAAAGGTCTGCCAGACTTGAACTTAAAAGGATACTATCCGTTTTTCCTGATATACAGATTATCGGAGAAGCTGCAAATGCCGATGAAGCAGAACTGATCATCAATGAACTGATACCCGACCTCATTTTTCTTGACGTTCAAATGCCCGGCCGCTCTGGGTTTGAACTGTTGGAATCACTTGCCATTGTACCCCTGACCATTTTTGTAACCGCTTACGATAAATACGCTTTTAAAGCTTTTGAAGTAAGCGCAATCGATTACCTGCTGAAACCAGTCAGAGAAGAACGCCTTACCAGAACTATAATACAGGTAAGGGAAAGATTAAAGCAACAAACCGGCAGATCGCTCTTCATCAAAGAAGGAAACCGGTATTATTTTATACAATGGACCGATGTTAGCCTGATCGAATCTGCCCATCAATACGTTCGGTTATATACTGCTAATGGTAAACCTCTTTTAAAAAATTCACTTAAACAAATAGAAGAACAATTACCTCCCAACTTATTCTTCCGGGCAAACAGGTGGCAACTGATTAACCTGCAATTCATCAGTGAATGCAAAACAGTTCAGGGCATTTTACATGTTCGTCTTTCCGATGAACAAGAAATTATTTTTTCAGAACGACAATCAACCCTATTCCGAAAAACACATCCTAATTTATGAAACAAGTATTCGCATTTATTGTCTGCCTGTTATTTATCTCACAAGGCAGCGGGCAGCGCTATATCATTAACGACAGTGTATTAATTCATACATCTTATGGCATAACGCTTTCAGCAGTTGTAGTTCGCTCCGCCGATGTCCAGACAAAACAACCTGCCGCCCTTATGTTTTTTATCTATGCAAATACAGCGCGAAGTATTCAAGAAGCCAAATCTGCGGCCGATCATGGTTATGTTGGCATTGTAGCCGACGCCCGGGGTAAACGCCTCGGAACCGGCAAAATTGAACCCTACGAACATGAAGTACAGGATGTAAATGCAGTGATTGAATGGATTACCCATCAACCCTGGAGCGATGGTCGTGTTGGCATGTATGGAGGCAGTTATTCCGGCTTTGCACAATGGGCCGCTACCAAAAAATTACATAAAGCATTAAAAACCATCGTACCCTACGTAGCTGCAATACCAGGATTAGGTGTACCCATGGAAAACAATATATTCCTTACAGCAAATTACCAATGGCCATTTTATGTTACTACCAGCAACATGTTGGATACAGCTATTAATAACGACTTTCAACGTTTCAGAAAATTACGCGTCAACTGGTTTTATAGTGGTGTACCTTTTAATCGCATCGACAGTATTGATGGCTTACCCAATCCATGGTTACAGAAATGGTTGAAACACCCTTCATTCGACCGTTACTGGCAATCAATGATCCCTTTCAGAAATGAGTATGCCCATATCAACATCCCCGTATTATCCATTACAGGTTATTATGATGACGGACAGGTTTCCGCGATGGAATATTTCAGGGAACATTATCGGTATCGTCCGGATGCTGAACATTACCTGGTTATTGGTCCTTATGACCATTTTGGTGCACAACAAGGAGGAAGAAAAATTTTGAGAGGATATACAGTAGATTCCGTGGCACTGATCAATACAAGAGAACTTACCTTTCAATGGTTTGATCATATTTTGAAAGACAAAGAAAAACCTTCACTCATAAAAGATAAAATCAACTTCCAGCAAATGGGGACAAATACCTGGAAGCATGCTCCTTCATTAAAAAAAATGGAAGACAGCATCGTTACATTCTACCTTGCTGATAATAAAATGCTTTCAAGGACCAAACCTTCAAAAACAACTTATCACAAACAGGAGATTGACCTGGCAAACCGCGATCAGTGGACAAACCAGTATTATCCTGATCCAATTATAGAAACATCGATTGATACTACCAGTGGTTTATTTTTTTGGACTGATACGTTTAATGAAGACATCACCGTTAGCGGGCAAATTGAAGGTGTTTTAAAAGCCATTATCAATAAGCGTGACATGGATATTGGGTTAACGCTTTATGAGGTAATGCCCGATGAAACATTCTTTCATCTAACCTATTATATTGGCAGGGCGAGTTATACTAAAGATATGACCACACGCCGGTTATTAACCCCGGGTAAATTAGCGTCCATACCCATTTCCCGCTCTCGTCTTTTCAGTAAAAAGGTACAGAAAGGCAGCAGGCTATTATTGGTTCTGAATATCAATAAGAATCCATTTTCAGAAGTAAATTATGGCAGTGGCAAAATTGTAAATACAGAAAGCATAAAAGATGCGGGCAAACCGCTTTCCATTCAATGGAGTAATGAGAGCTTTATACAACTTGGCATCAGCTCACTTAAAAAATAATATCCATTATACCCTCATTTTACTATTCCTTGTTGATCATGCACGGCAAGTGCTGTATATTTACTTTGCATGATATAACAAACTATGAGAAAACTATATCACTATTTATTGCTTGTCTTCGCCATACTGCCATCTGCTGTTTTTTCAATGGCCGGCACAGATACCGTATACCAATCTGATCAACTCATTATTACCCGGCTTGCCAAACATAGCTATGTACATACCAGCTACCTGTATACCAACAGTTTTGGTAAAGTACCCTGTAATGGCATGATTGTACTAAATAAAAATGAAGCAATCGTTTTTGACACTCCGGCTAATGATACCAGTACAACAGAGCTGATAAACTGGATTGAAAAACAAGCAAAATGCAACATCAAAGCTGTTATACCTACGCATTATCATGAAGACTGCTTGGGCGGACTCAAAGCTTTTCATCATCTGAATATTCTTTCTTATGCTAGTAAAACAACCATCGCATTGGCAAGGGAACAGAAATATACTATTCCAAAAAATGCCTTTGCAGATCAGTTGGAGCTAACTGTAGGTGGCGATAAAATATATACCCGGTTTTTTGGTGAAGGACATACCAAAGACAATGTAGTTGCCTACTTCCCTACCGACCAGATACTATTTGGCGGATGCCTGATTAAGGAAATAAATGCCACGAAAGGCTGGGTGGGCGATGCAAATGAAAAAGCATGGCCGGTTACAGTAAAACAAATAAAAAAGAAATATCCTGGAGTAAAAATAGTGATCCCTGGGCATGGTGAGCCCGGCAATAAATCGTTACTCGATTATACGATCCGCTTATTCAGCACAGAATAATTTATACGACATAAAGTACTATTTGATCTTCATACTTCAATTTTTATTAAATTGAATGCTAATCATATACCCTTTGATTTATTTGCCATGAAGAAACTGTACAGCTTATTGATTGCTTTTGCAATAACAAATCCCATTTTTGCCCAGGTTTCAAAAGCTCCTGCCTATCCGCTGATTACCCACGATCCCTATTTCAGTATCTGGAGTTTTTCAGACAAACTCAATGAATCGGTTACCAAACACTGGACAGGCGCCGATCATTCATTGCTGGGCTATATTGATGTGGATGGCAAATTGTATAAATTCCTGGGAGCCCCCCCAAAAAAATTACAACCACTATTGCCCAATAGCGATTTACAAGGATACGATTGCAGGTATACTGAACAAAAACCTGCTGAAAACTGGTTCAGTCCGGAGTTTGATGACAGCCAATGGAAAAATGGACTGGGCATGTTTGGCTCAAAGAATATGGATGCCGTTACTGAATGGAACTCAAGAGAAATTTGGTTTCGAAGAACCTTCAATGTTACCAACAATGATTTTAATGAATTATTACTTACCCTTAAGTATGACGATAATATCAAAGTATTCCTGAATGGTGAAAAAATTTATGAAGCCGGCTGTTGCTCTTCTAATAAGGAGATCATACTCCAAAATGAAATCAAACAAAAAATAAAAGCCGGAAAAAATACTTTGGCTGTGTATTGTGAAAATACCGGAGGCCCGGGCATCATTGATATCGGACTCTACAACAGGTTACCAGATGAGCCTGTTACACAAGCCCTACAAACAAGTGTAAACATTACTGCTACCCAAACAAAATACCAATTTACCTGCGGGCCGGTAAACTTAAACGTTGACTTCCTATCTCCCTTACTAGCTAATAATATAGACTTATACGCACGTCCAATTAGCTTCATTAATTTCAATGCAAAAGCTACGGATGGTAAAGCGCATTCAGTAAAGATTTATTTTAATAGCAGTGCAGACATCGCACGAAATAAAACGAATCAACCTGCAAGTACCACTGTAAGCAAGTATGGTTCCTTATTTATTCAAACAACAGGTACCAATGCCCAGCAGGTATTAAAAAGAAAAGGAGACGATGTTCGGATCGATTGGGGCTATGCTTATCTCGCGATAAAAGATGAAAAAGGAATTCAGCTATCTGAACAAAGTGGCAATCCTTCAGTCAATTCAGTTGCTGATAAATGTTCACTTAAAATCGATTATGGAAAACTTAGTGCTACTCCGGTTTCAAAAACGGTTTTATTGGCTTATGATGATCTATTTTCCATCCAATATTTCAATGAAAACCTTAAAGCCTGGTGGAAGAAAAATTTCGCTTCAACCGAAGAGATGTTGAAAAAATCTATCGAGGAATATGCCTCGATAGTTAAACTATGCAACCAATTCGACCAACAGCTATATACAGATGCATTGAAAGCAGGCGGTGAAAATTATGCACGTTTATGTGTACTCGCCTATCGCGAATCACTGGCAGCACATAAACTTGTAAGAGGCGCAAATGATGAAATCTTATTTCCACAGAAAGAAAACTTTAGTAACGGATCTATCTGGACGGTTGATGTTACCTACCCTTCTGCTCCTTTAACACTTTTATACAATCCGGCTTTATTGAAAGGGATGGTAGCGCCTATTATGACTTATAGCGAATCGGGCAAATGGACCAAACCCTTTCCTGCACATGATTTAGGTACTTATCCATTAGCAAATGGACAAACCTATGGGGAAGATATGCCTGTTGAGGAATCGGGAAATATGATCATTCTCACTGCAGCAATTTGTAAAGCTGAAAAGAACTATACGTTTGCAAAAGATCATTGGCCTTTGTTAAGTCAATGGGTTGAATTTTTGAATAAAGATGGATTTGATCCTGCAAACCAATTGTGTACCGATGATTTTGCCGGACACCTTGCCCGCAATACCAATTTATCGATGAAAGCCATTGTGGGTATAGGTGCCTACGCTCAAATGGCAAGACAACTCGGTAAAACAGCTGAAGCAAACAGGTATGAAAAAATTGCAAAAGACTATGCCCTTAAATGGATGCAGATGGCAGATGATGGAGATCATTACACGCTTACGTTTGACAATAAAGGAACCTGGAGCCAGAAATACAACCTGGTGTGGGATAAGCTGCTCAACATGAACCTCTTTCCTGCTGCAGTGTATGAAAAAGAAGTGAAGTACTATCTCACCAAACAAAATAAGTACGGACTGCCTTTAGACAGTCGCAGAACTTATACCAAGAGCGACTGGATTGTTTGGACATCCGTACTCGCATCTAAAGAGAAAGATTTTAAAGCCTTGATTGACCCGGTATACAAATATGCCATCGAAACCCCAAGTCGGGTTCCACTCAGCGACTGGCACGAAACAACAGACGGCAAACAAGTTGGCTTTCAGGCAAGAAGTGTAGTAGGTGGATATTTCATTAAAGTACTCGAGAAAAAGTGGGGGGAATAGACCATAGTCCATGGACCATAGTCAATAGACCATAGACCATAGAACATAGTTCATAGACCGTAGACCATGGACCATGGACTATGGACTATGGTCTATGGCCTACCCCCTACAAAAAAGCCGCCCCAAATTGGAGCGGCTATATTTTTTGCTTAACAGCATGTGAAATTACTTCACTTCTACTTCAGCACCAGCTTCTTTCAGCTTAGCAACGATATCGTCAGCTTCAGCTTTAGAGATACCCTCTTTTACTGGTTTTGGAGCACCGTCAACCAGGTCTTTTGCTTCTTTCAGTCCAAGACCAGTCAGTTCTTTCACGATTTTAACTACGTTCAGTTTGCTTGCACCACCGTTAACGAGTACAACATCGAAAGATGTTTTCTCTTCAGCAGCAGCAGCTCCACCGCCGTCGCCAGCAGCAACTACAACTGCAGCAGCAGCTGGTTCAATACCGTAATCAGCTTTCAATACATCAGCTAATTCCTGAACTTCTTTTACTGTTAAGCCTACTAATGTTTCGGCTAATGCTTTTACGTCTGCCATTTTGTTTCAATTTTTTCCGGCTTCATATTCGCCTCAGGCGAATCCGTCGGATGTTTTAAAAAAATTTGATACCTATTAATTTGAGAATTTGGAAATTTGGAAATTTGGAAATTCCCGCACTCTGCATCTCAGTTAATACTTGTTCTTCTGGAACAGAAGACCTGAAAACATTTTCAAATTTCCAAATCTCCAAATTTCCAAATTGAATTACTCAGCGCTCGCTGTAGTTTCAGCCTGCTTCTCGTGGTGGTGCAATAATGCAGCCAGTACACGTTTAGCAGGTGATTGCAGCAATCCGATTACTTCACCGATCAATTCATTCTTAGTCTTGATCTGAGTAAGTGTTTTCAGGTTATTATCGCCAGTGTAAATATCACCATTGATAAATGCTGCTTTCAATACAGGTCTTTCACCATTGCTGGCTTTACGGAAAGAGCTGATAATTAATGCTGGCTCTTTAGGGTTCTCAGAAAACATCAATGCAGTTACATTGTGCAGAGAATCATAAATACCGGCATATTTTTCTGCATCCAAAGACTCAAGCGCCTTACGGATCAGGGTGTTTTTAGCTACTTTCATCTCTACCTGCTTATCGAAGCAGCTACGACGCAAAGTAGACACTTGTGCTACAGTCAACGATTCAGTATCGGTGATGTAGAAGTTATTGTATTGAGCGAATTTCTCTTTCAGAATTTCGATCACCTCATTTTTTTGATCTTTTGTCATATCTGATCTTTTTTAAAAACCCAGGTCATTTCCCCACTGTAACGCGAGGATCACTGGGAATTAGTTCATTAATGATTTGGTGTCTAAAGCGATACCAGGGCTCATGGTGCTGGCCATGCTTACGCCTTTCAGGTATACACCTTTGGCAGAAGATGGTTTCAGCTTGATAATTGCATTGATCAGTTCAGCACTGTTCTCTGCAATTTTCTCAGGAGCAAATGATACACGTCCAATAGAAGCGTGAACAATACCTGCTTTATCTACCTTAAAGGCGATCTTACCACCCTTAACCTCATTTACTGCAGCAGCAACATCGTTGGTTACAGTACCGGTTTTAGGGTTTGGCATCAGGTTACGTGGACCTAATACTTTACCAAGCTTACCTATTTTAGGCATAACAGCCGGTGTAGCGATGATCACATCGATATCTGTCCAACCACCTTCAATTTTGGTGATGAACTCATCTAATCCAACAAAATCAGCACCAGCTTCTTTTGCAGATGCTTCTTTATCAGGCGTACAAAGTACCAGTACTTTTTTAGTTTTACCAGTACCATGCGGTAATGATACAGTACCACGAACCTGCTGATCTGCTTTCTTAGGGTCTACACCTAGACGAATATGCAGGTCTACAGAGCTATCAAATTTGGTACAGTTGATTTCTTTTACAAGTGTAGAGGCTTCTTTCAGGGAATAAGCTTTATTCTTATCCACCTTTACCGCTGCTACTTTTCTTTTCTTAGTCAGTGACATTTTTTACAGATTAAAAGGTGAATAGATTAATTGTTTTCCCAAGGGGCTTTACCTTCTACAGTTAAACCCATACTACGTGCAGTACCCGCAACCATGCTCATCGCACTGTTAAGCGTAAATGCATTCAGGTCAGACATCTTGTCTTTAGCGATAACTTCAACCTGATCCCAGGTTACTTTACCAACTTTCTGACGATTACTTTCCTTAGAACCTTTCTGGATTTTTGCGGCTTCCATTAATTGAACCGCAGCAGGAGCAGTTTTGATGATGAAGTCGAAAGACTTATCAGCATAAACAGTAATTAAAACAGGTACTACTTTACCCATTTTATCCTGGGTTCTGGCATTGAACTGCTTACAGAACTCCATGATGTTGATACCCTTTGAACCAAGGGCTGGACCTACGGGAGGTGCTGGATTGGCTTGACCGCCTTTAACCTGCAACTTCACATAGCCGGTGATTTCTTTGGCCATTGCTTTTTGATTTAATTGGTTATAACGTCCCGCCTAAGGCTGGACTCCCAAACTCAATCATTCTTTCAAAAAAAGAACTTTTGGGGCGGCAAAGGTAAGGAGGATGGGCGGGATTTCAAAGAAAAAGTGGGGAAAAGCTGCAAGCTGCAGGCTACAAGCTACAAGCATTGGAAGAAATGTCAGCTAATGCATTGATTATCAATAAAAAAGCAACCGACCATTCGGCCAATTGCTTTCTCTAATTATTCCTTGAAGCTTGAGGCTTGCAGCTTGAAGCTTGTAGCTCTCCTACAGCACCAATATCCCCGCAGCCTGTATCACAATCTCTTTCTTAGGTTCAGTGATTTTAGCAATTTCTTCCTTGCTTTTACCTGCATCTTCCGCAAAATGTTTTAACTGCTTTACAGAAGTGGTCGTTTGGGTAGCTACCCCGTCAATAACAATCTTTTTACCATTCAGCACTACCGGAACAGCAAATTTGTGGTCCTTCATTTTCACCATCATGTTTCCATTGGGAGATTGCACTTTGATCCAACAACCTTCTTTTTGGCAAACTTCGGTTACTACACCTACTATTTTGGCCTCATGAGGCTTTCCCTCTTCTTTGGTAGCCATTACTTTTACAAATTCATCAATAGATACTGCATTATCAGCAGTAGTAGCTTTACCAAATTTGGCACCAGCTTCTGCGGGTACCTGTGGTGGTTGTGCATTCAAGGTGTTCAGGGCAAGAATTGCAAACGCAGCAAACAATAGTTTTTTCATGCGATCCGTATTATAGGTTAATAAAAATGGACAATAAAGCCATCTAATACAAAGATACTAATAGTCATTATATCCACTAAACCGCTGGTAAAAAAGCTGAATAAGCGTATCTTTTGCTATGCTGCACTGCTAAACCCAAAGCGAAACCAGTTAATCAACACTGCTTGTATAAAACCCTTTTAAACCTCGGTTTATTCTTCAAATTGATTTTTTCGCTTTCCCGGTTTAAACCCAAGCGCCAATTCTTTCAATTGGTAAGTTATTCGTCGGATAGGAATATCACGATAATTAGAGAGTACAATAACCGTTAAATCGTCGTCGCGGTATTCGTGAAAGTTTGAAATAAATCCATTCATCGTTCCTCCATGCCTAATCAGTTTTCCCGGATCAAGTGCTTCCCCACCTCTATTGTATGGCTGAATCCTAAATCCGTATCCATAATACCCCCAGTCTTTTTCGGCTCCCTGAAACATTTGGGCTAGACTCGATCCACTGACCAACTCCTGCCTGATCATTGCTTTGCGCCATTTAAATAGATCAAATGCAGTAGCATATATATCACCTGCACCATATGCATAGGCAACAACATTATGAACACGTCGTATACTACCATTTATTTTCCGATATCCTATTGCCCTGTTCGCCGGAATATTCGTTAACCGCTCCATACCAGTATTAAACATGCCCGCCTTATCGAAAATTATATTTTGAAGGTATTGCTGGTAGGACATCCCAGAAACAGTTTCAATTACCATTGCTAATAAGGTATAATTAATATTCGTATACTGGTATTTTGTACCCGGTTCAAAACTTCTTTTAGATTGATTGATGATAGCAAGCAATTCACCAGGTGTAATATCCATGATTTCATAATTAGTCAGATTATCAAAACTTGCTTCCAGTCCGGACTGTTGTTTTAACAAATGATGAATGGTCAACCCCTTTGACAATTCTTTTTTTAACCCAGGCAGATAGGAGTTAATCGATTCTTCGAGGTTAATTTTATTTTCTTCAACCAGTTTCATCACGGCAACTGCTACAAATGATTTTGTTAAAGACCCAATTAAAAAACGGGTATCTATTCTATTCGGCACTTCATTTTCAATATCAAACATTCCGTATGCAGCATGATGGATAATGGAATCGCCCCTTGCCAACAGTATAGTACCTTGAAAATGGGTATCTCCAATAATCGATTGCATATATTGCTCAATCTGATCATTTTTTACTTCAGTTGCAGTACTCCTCTCTGATGCTTCCTTTTTAACGCTTTCAAGATCCATGGAAAATAACACACTGGCAATTTTCCATTGACCATTTAGTTTAATAAGCCCCCAACTTTCTTTACCCCAGTTCCCTTTTCTACCATTCGCCCAAAAGCTATATTCAAAAGTTACGGCAGCAATCGATTCATCAGAAACAATAACAGGATGTTGAAATTTCTCTTGTTTAAAACCATTCGCAGCTATCGATCTAAACCATGTTTTGAAGTCCGACACTTTATAACCCGGTGCATTGGCATCTTTCTTCAATCTTTGCTCCTGAGTAGCTGGCCGCCAAACACCTACCCAGGTTACCGGAACATCCGCAAAAAAAGCATACATCTTCACAGAGTCGCGCGTTTCAATGGCTTTCATAAATCCATTCAATAATTCTATAATTGCTTTATCCTGTGCAAACGACCAACTGTTTGAATTGAGCAGCAGGAAAAGGGTAAGGTATAAACTCCGAAAAAAATTAGGATACTTATTCATGGTATTTATTTTTTCTTTGGCCTGGCTTATATCCATAAACCAGTTCCTTTATTTTAAATGTGATGTCCAATAATTTCAGGTTTCGATAATTGTTGAGAATGATGATGGTCATATCATCTTTGTCGTAATAGTGATAGTTTGCACAAAATCCATTCATTACTCCTCCATGCCGGATAAGCTTAACTGGCGTCTCGGTTGAATCTGAACCTAAATAGGCCTGCGTACGAAATCCGTACCCATAATTACCCTCCTCTTTCACACCTCCATTAAACAAAAGTTGCCTGCTTTCAGAACCTACCAATAACCCATGTTGCAATGCATAGCCCCAGGTAAACAGGTCATCAACAGATGAGTACATATCTGCTGTAGCAAATCCATATGAAACAATGTCCTCTATTCGCCTGATTGTTCCATTGATAAGTCTATAACCATTTGCTTTGTTTTTGGGTAGCACGAAAAGGTTTGCGATTCCTGTATGTTTAAGTCTAAGTGGTCGAAACAAATGGTCTTGCATGTAAGATTCGTATGATTGTTTGCTTACCCGCTCAATAATCATTCCCAACAACATAAAATTCAAGGCTGACACTTCAAAAACATTTCCTGCTTCATGCCTTCGTTTTGTTTGGTTAATGAGGTCCAGCAATTCTCCTGGCGTGAGCTCTGCTAACTGATACTTAGTAACCGCATCGAGATTTAAGGAGAGACCCGATTGGTGTTTAAGCAGGTGATGTATCGTAAGCCCCTTGGCTAGTGAAGCATTTAATTCCGGAAGGTAGGTTGATACCGGAGCCAAAAGTGTTAGCTTACCAGTTTCCACCAGTTGCATAACAGCAACACTTACAAACGACTTAGTAAGAGACCCTAAAAGATATTGTGTGGTAATCTGGATGGGTTGTTTAGTCGCACGGTTACTATACCCATATACCGACTTATGAATAAGTTTATCGCCCTTAACTACCAAAACCACGCCCTGAAAATTAGCTGTATCGACCATGCTTTTAATATATTGATCGATGCCTGGGTGTAATATTTTTTTTGTTGAGGAAACTTCTTTTACGATTCCTTCTGCAGATCTACCTATACCTTTTAACCGGCCGGCGGGTACAGCAGCTATTGCAAGGCCAGCGAACAGGAGGAAAATCAGTTTATTCACCTTGATCATTATTTTTCTCAAAACTCTCCTTTCATCGCTTCGCTTGAACATTTAATCGACAAAAGACTGTAAATCCGATACAAACATTTCCTGGCCATATTGTTAGTAGATAGCAGGTTTTCGTCTTCGATTTTCCCTATTTCGTCTACAATAGCATACTTACGTTTAACATTTTTCTATTTTTATAGGGATGACTTACAGATCAAAAAACAATCTTGAGAAAAAATACGGCTGGCATATTTTATACTGGATAGTGTTATACCTGTTATACATTACCCAGTATATGTTTACGGAAAGAACTGATAGCCAGCGACATCAATTTAGTTTTTATGACAGGACTATTACCACATTCTTCCATGTATTGGCGATAATGTCAGCCAGCTATTTCTGCTGTCTCAGAATACTCCCATTACTCATCGATAAGAAAAAAATGATCCGGGGCATTATCGAATGTGCTGTGGGTATTTATATTATCGCGGTAGTAAGCAGATTCTCCATTATCTATTTACTGGAACCTATGCTTGGAGGAAATTTTGGGGCAAAGGAATCTGTATGGGAAATTTTCATTGCCTTACCTACATTGTTTACCCACTATATCATCAGCATTGTTTCAGGCACCCTTCCATTTATCATTGTTTACTTACTGATCGATAGACAACGTATAATAATTCAACAATCTGAAATAGAAAATGAAAAAATAAACGCCCAGCTTGAAGCACTTAAGGCACAAATAAATCCTCACTTTTTATTCAACACGCTTAATAATATTTATTCACTTGCAGTACAACAATCGCCAAAAACTGCAGACACAATCGACAAACTCGCCCAGTTACTCGATTACCTATTGTATCGATGTAACAATAATCATGTATCGTTGGAAAATGAAATTCACTTTTTACAGAGTTATCTAGACCTTGGGAAAACCCGATTTAGCGAACGGCTGAGTATTCAATTCATACATAAAAGCGATATGGCTTATCAAATCGCTCCTTTATTGTTGATTCCAATTATTGAAAATATGTTTAAACACGGGGCTGAACAAACAGTGGGTACAATTGCTTTCAACATAAATTTAAAAGCCGAAAACAATCAATTAACTTTAATTGCTACCAATAATTATAACAATACCGAAAATAAAACTTCGGGTATCGGCTTAACCAACCTGAAACAAAGATTGCAAATGCTTTATCCTGGAAAACACACACTAACCATCAACACTTCCAATCCTGAAATCTTTGAAGTAAAACTACAGGCACCTCTTATATGAATGCAACATGTTTAATTGTAGATGACGAGCCACTTGCAGTTCAACTGCTTGAAAAGCATGTAAAAGATTCGGGCATGCTTGTATTGAGTGGCTGCTGTTCCGATGCCATGGAGGCAAGCAACATTCTACGAACAAACCAGGTTGATCTGCTCTTGCTGGATATTCAAATGCCTAAATTAACAGGTATCGATTTCCTTAAAATGCTTAAACCGGCTCCTTCAGTAATATTTACCACAGCACATAGGTCCTATGCACTTGAAGGATATGAACTAGATGTGGTTGATTACCTGGTTAAGCCAATCAGCTTTGAACGATTTATGGCTGCCATTGAAAAGTTTTACAGAAAGCATACAGCAGATTCCTTGGTGAATAGTTCAACAGATTCCCAGCAAGTAAAAAAAATAGTGCAGCTACATTCCGGTGTCAAAACATATCAAATCAATGAAGCCGATATTGTTTATATTGAAAGTTTAAGAGATTATATACAAGTTCATTTTGAGGATGGCAAAAAACTAATGTTCAAATACAGAATCGGACAACTTGAAGCTGAGTTATCCAATAATTTTTTACGCGTACACAAATCATACATAGTCCATAAAAACAAAATCAGTGTTTTCAGTGGTCAACTCATTGAACTTGGAGAAATTATTATTCCTGTTGGAAGTCATTATAAACCCTTTGTTGACCAGCTAATCAAAAAGCCGGGTTAACTAATACCGACCTTCATTATACACTACTATCTTTACCGCTTAAATACAATGTAATGTATTCGCTTACGGGAACTTTCTGGAAAAGCGCACCTACAATTGGTGATCCCCATTTTGAGGATACCACCTTGCTCATTGTATCCCACGATACAACTGGATCAGTTGGCCTCATACTAAACCAACCATACCATCGCAGGTTTAATGAGCTGGTAGAATTTAAGGACTACCCTCCTCTGCCGATCAATATTGGTGGACCAGTAGACCAGGAGCATCTTTTCCTACTGCATAAAGACCCTGAGTTAGTACCTGGAGGTATGCAGGTTACCAAAGACTGGTTTTATGGTGGCGATTTCAAAGTGGCTTTGACAAACTTAAAAAATGGATCTCTTGCCCCGGTAGCTATTCAACTTTATCTCGGTTATTCCGGATGGGACGCCCTGCAACTAGAAGAAGAAATCGAAGAAGGCAGTTGGATTACCTGCGCCCCGCCAAATCGATTCATTTAATCAACCCTTTTGCCTTCAATAATATCAATCGCTCGGGATACGCCATCTTCAGCACGCAACTGTATACCAATATTTTCTGTTGCTTTATACAAATCAGCATTGGTTAGCAATGCTGAAACCTGCTTAAGAAATATTTTTTCCGTCATCTTTTTTAAAGGAACTGGTTTTAGTCCCCACCCCTTTCTAAAAATAATCATTCCCCAAAAATGCTGATCGCCGAATGGATATAAAACCGGGCAAATAAACATTGGTTTTCCGGCACGTAAGCAGGCGGCTGTTGTACCAATACCACCATGGTGCACAACTGCTTTTACATGTGGCAGTAATAAATCATAAGGTGCAGAAGCGATTACTTTTACATTATCATAAGCTTCTATTTCACTTGTATCTGATAATCCCCATCCTTTCACCACAATAATCCGGATATGCGGAATAGACTGTATGGATTTAATCAGGGCAGTTAACCCTGCTTTATTTTCAAACGGCATACTTCCAAATGTAATAAGCAAGGGCGGTTCACCGGCCTGGAGAAAATCCTGAAGCGATTTGTCTAGCTCCCCGTCCGGAGAAAGGTTCCAGAAACCGGTAAAGTAACTATTTGCCGGGTAATCTGCCGGTTTAGGAAGCACCAGTTCACTAATCCCATAAATGGAAGGCAATGCAGGTCTTACAAAAACCGGAGATAACCCTGCACGCGCCCGAATAGCCAATATAGGTTTCTGCCACATTTTTAATCCTAGTGCAGTAAGTTTATAGGTTAGTCTATTCAACCACTCTAGCAATCCTAATGCACTGAATACGGGGTTGGGAAATGCTTTGGTTTTTTCTCCGGCAGGTATAACATCTGTCCTGATCATTTTATCCGGAAAAGCATCGGCAAAATAGTCGCAAAGTGTTTTTATATGAAACAGTACTTTATCGTTTTCTTTTGCCAGTTCATAAAATACTTGAAACGCATCACTCATTTTTGGGAAGAGTGTATCATGAAGGTATTTCTTCATGCTGAATGGATTTTTCATGATCTTTTTTGCTTCTTCCGATTCTATCAGTTCCTGGAAATCGAGTTCCACAGGTAAAAATGAAATACCATAAGTTTTTACCAGTCCTTCGAAATTTCTGGCCGTACAAAGTACCACTGCATGTCCTCTTTCCTGTAATGCTTTGCCTAAAACAGCATAAGGTTGTACATCTCCTCTTGTGCCAAGGGTAATAAGTGCAATTTTCATCTGGCAATTTTTTAGCGATCTTAATTTGTATCAGTCGCAAAAAGGAAGAAAATATTAAACCGTATTGATTTTATTTATGCATCCAGCAATGCCTGGATATCAAATTTTTGCATTTTGAGAAATGCCTGTATCACTCTTTGAGATCTTTCCGGATCCTTCATCAGTTCTGATAAAATGGATGGAACTATTTGCCAGGATACACCATACTGATCTGCAAGCCATCCACACATATCATATCTACCATCTTTGCCTAACTCATTCCAATAATGATCTATAGCAGACTGGTCTTCACATTCAACCACAAATGAATTGCCGGGAGTAAAATCAAAATCATGTTTAATGGTACTGCTCATTGCATTGAGAATGTATCCATTGATTTTAAACTGTGCAAATAATAATGCACCTTCAGGCATACCTGCCTCAGGGGGATATGCCATCTCCATCAATTTAGTGCTGTTGGGAAATATATGCAGGTATTGTTCTCGCGCTTCTGCAACTTTTGCATTTTTTTCGTTGACAAATAAAAGTGTCGGAACAATCTTCTGGCTATTGTTGATATCCTCAACATCTAATTGCCAGTTTACTCCGAACCGATCTTCTATCCAGGCATAGCGAGGACTCCAATCGTACTTACCTAATTCCATTAATACAGAGCCACCCTCCTTCAATATATCATACAAACGATCAATAGTGGCATCCCCATTACAATATACAAAATAAGAAACCGCAGGTGTTGCCTGATATTTATCACCTCCATTTAATGCCATCATTTTAGTGCCATTGATTTCGAAGTTTGTTACAATGGGATTGGATGAAAGTATTTTTGCATGGGGAAAAACGGAGCAATAAAAATCTGCCGCTTCTTTTCCATTTTGGTTAAACCAGATACAGGGATAAATAGATGATGCCATAGCAATGTTTTTAGCTTAGCTAAAGTTAATCAGCAAATCCGCAAAACTGCATTAAGTATCTTTCTTTTTTATTGCATCCTTTGATTCAACTTCATGGAGGTATATTTCTTTGAGGACATCATAAAATGATTGTTTGGATACCAGGTTAGCTACCAGGTTTGTAATCAATGCCCCCGCTAATAAAAGGAAGATAATACTGTGTTTGTCCGTCATTTCAAAGATGATGATGGTCGATGTAAACGGGGCTCTTGTTACAGCCGTAAGAAATCCGGCCATCCCAACCAGTATAAGGATATTGGCATTATCTGCAGTCAGGTGCATCCATTGTGCAATGAGTGCCCCAAATGTAGAACCTGTACTTAGTGAAGGAGCAAACACACCGCCGGCACCACCAAAACTAAAGGAAGTAATTAATCCGTTGATGCGTACCAATGGCAGGTACCAATCAACCGATTTATCTGCAGTAAATAAAGTTCTGTCCATGATTTCCTTTCCTGAACCCATGGCTTCCGTTCCAAGAAAATAAATAAATGCCGCAACATACAACCCGCACAGCAGCACTATGCCGGCCTGTTTGTACAAGGATGTCTGTTTGCTCACGTACTTAATAAAGCGAAGCATTATTTTACACATTTTTGCTCCGAAATATCCGGTAAGTATTGAAACGATAATGATTCCCAGGAATATTTTACCTCCCTGATAATTTGTTGACGGATGACCAAGATATAGATAAGAACCTCCCAGTCCCTGAGCTGTTAAACCTGCCATAATCACTGCAATGAACAGTGGCGATTTATAATGTTTGATATGGAACTTCGACAATTCTTCAATAGCGAAAATTATTCCTCCTAATGGCGTGTTAAACGCAGCCGCCAATCCTGAAGCGGCACCCGCTATCAATACATTCTTTTGTGACACAGATAACCACCAGGCCGGTAACCTGTCGTGAATTAGTTTAAATACAGCACTTGAAATATGTATGGTAGGTCCTTCCCTTCCCAAAATACCTCCACCAATAACTTTTATTGCACTTGATACAATCTTTACCACAATTATCCTGAAACTGAGGAATTTATCGACCAGGTGATTTTTGTGTGGTTGAGAAAGCTCTATTGCAGCCATTACCTGAGGAATACCGCTTCCTTTGGCATAACCGGCAAAATATTTTACTACCCACCATGATAGCAGAAAACATAAAGGTGTAGAAATAAAAATCAGCCATTTATGGTATTCGTAAATGCTATAACTGAGGTGTTCTGCGTAATAAAAAATCCGGCTATAGAGAAAAGCGAGTACCCCTGTTAATACAGAGGCAATAAGAAATGGGAAGAATTGAAGGAACTGAAGTTTTAATTCCGATCTTGTTTCTACCGCTTTATCATAAAAATCTTTCGCATACAACATTGAAACCTTTACAGGTTGCCAGTTTTTGATGCGTATAATGAGTCTTTTTCGTTTAAGGGTCACTACAAATGATTAATTCAGATGATGAGATAGATCGCGGCCTAAGTTCACCGGTCATTATTTGCAGCAGAGAAATGTTCAGCGGGTATTCATTGCAAAGAAAATGATATATACCCATATCTACCCCTTATTTTTCAAAAAACAGCGTCTGACTAAGATAATATTTGGTATGGCTCAGAAAATCAAATTTACGTCCATACAAATTTCTATTCGAACAGGTATTATTTTCCAATCAGTACTTCATAAGAAGCGGGAATCGGCACTCCTTTAAACCCTCCGGTTAAGCCATATAAAATAACTATAGAAATTACAATACCTATACTTAGTATTATTGCTGATTGTCTATTTGCATAATGGCTTTTCCCGCTCATTTTTTGGTAATGGATGGCAGCAATATGACCAAAAAAACTCCAAATTGCCAGTGTATAATAAGGAATAAAAAACAGGTTGAAAGGGAAGCTGTTTATACCGGCGGCTCCAAAATAAAAATTGGTATCCAGATGCAAAAAAAGTCGTCCTGATATAACTGCTCCTACATGAATTACCAGGAAAAAAGCCATGTAGCGTCCGGTCCATATTTGTAACCGGTTATAAAACCCGGTTATTTTTTTTGGTTTGTTTCTTACTAATTGAATACCTGAATATAGTTGTACTAAAACAGCGCCCAATAATGGAATTTCGACCCATGGATTTCTGTAAATTTTTCTGAATTGTTGCATGTAAGCTAGATGCTTATCAATACCGATGAGGCTGTATAGATGGTTGATGAGGTGTAAGAAAATAAATACAGCTAACAACAGACCCGAAAAGTAATGCATGCTGCGAATTCGCATAAGAAAATGTTTGGTGCAGGAGATGTTTGAAAAGACAGGCTATTAAAAATAATTGTTGCACCAGTGGTAAATAAGGTGCATAAAAAAAGGCAGTTGTGATACAACTGCCTTTTGGAAAATATTTATCACTGATTAGCTCAGTTTTTCAACCTGCATATAATTTAACTCTACAGGTGTTGAGCGACCAAAGATTTTTACGGTTACTTTCAATTTTTTCTTCTCGTCGTTTACTTCTTCTATCACACCATTAAAGTCGTTGAATGGACCTTCAATGATTTTGATGGTTTCGCCGATGATGAATGGTTCGCTCATGGTTACACCCTGATCGTTCATTTCATCAACTTTTCCGAGCATTTTATTTACTTCGCTTTTACGCAAAGAAATAATGTTTCCTTTAGAGCCTTTACCATCAGTAAGAAAGTGCATTACATTGCTGATATTACTGATATGCTGAACCATATCATCATTCAGTTTACCATCCAGTACTTCCATCATTACATACCCTGGGAAATAGTTTTTTTCGCGCATTACTTTTTTACCGTTCTGCACTTTATATACCTTTTCCATTGGAAGGAAGATCTGTTTGATTACTTCCTGCCATCCGCTACGGATAATGTCTTTATCCAGGTATTCCTTCACCTTACGCTCCTTACCACTAACCACGCGCAATACATACCATTTGGTATTATCTGGCTGACTGGCTTCTGTGGTTTCTACCGTATTATTATCAACTATCGATGCTTCCATATTCGTTTACTTGAATAATGAGTAAATCAACTTCAGCAACTGGTTGCTGGAAAAGTCCATCACCCAAACCAACGCGGTGATGATAACTGTAGCTATAAGTACAATAACAGTACTTTGCTGCAGTTGTAACCAGGTAGGCCAGGTTACTTTCTCCATCAACTCACGGTAACTTTCTTTGAAGTATGTGGCGATCTTGTTCACTTGTTCAATTTGAAAATTTGAAAATTTGGAAATTTGGAAATGTAATACTCCTGCGGAGAAAAATTTGAGTTTGAAAAACCAGTTCATGATGTTTCTGTTGCGCAGCAATAGAAACTAACTCATTTTCAAATTTTCAAATTTTCAAATTTCCAAATTGTTTGCACGGGCACTAGGATTCGAACCCAGATCAAAGGTTTTGGAGACCTCTATACTAACCGTTGTACTATGCCCGTAGAAGCTAAAAGCTACCCCTTTAACAGGATAGCTTTTAGAATATATTGCAAATATAGTAAAAAACTTATTTGCTGTAGCTAAAAGCCGGAAGCTTTAAGCTTATTTGATGATTTCAGTAACCTGACCAGCACCTACGGTACGTCCACCTTCACGGATAGCGAATTTCAGACCTTTTTCCATAGCGATTGGTTGGATCAGTTTTACAGTAAGACCGATGTTATCACCAGGCATTACCATTTCTGTTCCTTCAGGAAGTGTACACTCACCAGTTACATCCGTAGTACGGAAGTAGAACTGAGGACGGTATTTGTTGAAGAATGGAGTGTGACGTCCACCTTCTTCTTTGCTCAGTACGTATACTTCACCTTTGAAATCAGTGTGTGGAGTGATAGAACCTGGCTTACAGATTACCATACCACGACGGATATCTTTTTTCTCAATACCGCGGAGTAACAGACCTGCGTTATCACCAGCCTGACCTTCATCCAACAATTTTTTGAACATTTCAACACCAGTTACGGTAGAAGAAAGTGGAGATTCCATCAGACCTACGATCTCAACGGCTTCACCAACTTTGATGATACCACGCTCGATACGACCAGTTGCAACGGTACCACGACCTGTGATAGAGAATACGTCTTCCACAGACATCAGGAATGGCATATCGATTGGACGTGGAGGAAGTGGGATATAGCTATCTACTGCAGCCATCAGTTCATTAACGCCAGCAACCCATTTTTCTTCACCAGCAAGGGCTCCAGTTGCAGAACCTTTGATGATTGGGGTGTTGTCGCCATCAAAACCGTAGGTAGTCAGCAATTCGCGGATTTCCATTTCTACCAGTTCCAACAGTTCAGCATCATCAACAAGGTCAACCTTGTTCATGAATACTACGATACGAGGTACACCTACCTGACGAGCCAGGAGGATGTGCTCTTTAGTTTGAGGCATAGGACCATCAGTCGCAGCCACAACCAGGATAGCACCGTCCATTTGGGCAGCACCAGTAATCATATTTTTCACATAGTCAGCGTGACCAGGACAGTCAACGTGCGCATAGTGACGGTTTGCTGTTTGATATTCTACGTGTGCAGTATTGATGGTGATACCACGCTCTTTTTCTTCAGGAGCGCCATCAATCTCATCATACTTCTTAGCCTGTGCCAGACCTTGCTTAGATAAGATGTCCGTTATGGCAGCAGTCAGAGTGGTTTTACCGTGGTCAACGTGACCAATGGTACCAACGTTTACGTGAGGTTTCTCCCTCTTAAAGGTCTCTTTAGACATTTTTATCGGTTTTTAGTTGTGTTTTAAAAATCTAAGGCTTTCGCCGTTTGTTTAACTATTTTTTACCCGCACTGCGGATCACATTTCTCGCTGCTGCTTGAGCCGTTAGTGAGAATCGGACTCACGACCTCTTCCCTACCAAGGAAGTGCTCTACCACTGAGCTACAACGGCTTTTTAAATCTCTTTAGCTGTTGTGTTTTTCTTTCCTTAAAAAGAACTCACGACCTTCCCGATTTTATCGGGATGCTCTACCACTGAGCTACAACGGCTTTTCAAATTTCTTTAGCTGTTGTGTTTTAAAGAACTTAAAAAGAGCGGGAGACCAGGCTCGAACTGGCCACCTATAGCTTGGAAGGCTATCGCTCTACCAAATGAGCTACTCCCGCTTGTTAATTTGATCCGCCTAAGGCGGAGAAAATTTAGAAATGTTCTACACACTTCGCATTTCAAAGTACAAGTAAAGATCTAATTACAATCCGATCATTTTCAAATTTTCAAATTTTCAAATTCTCAAATTTTCAAATTGTCCTGTGGGCAGGAGAGGATTCGAACCTCTGAAGTCGAAAGACAGCGGATTTACAGTCCGCCCCATTTGGCCGCTCTGGAACCTGCCCTTAAACCCTGCACCGGAATAAATTCCTGTTCAGGGTTTAACAGAGCCGAAGATGGGACTCGAACCCGCGACCTGCTGATTACAAATCAGCTGCTCTACCAGCTGAGCTACTTCGGCTTGTTTTTTTCTGCTTAACCTGATATTCATCTGGTTTTGCGTTTAAAGGTCCGCGACCTTCCCGATTCACATCGGGATGCTCTACCAGCTGAGCTACTTCGGCTTATTTGTTGTCAGCAATTTCAATTTTTACCGGTTTTAAGCTGGTATTTAACTGATAAATCATCCGACAAAACACAAAGAACTACCCGTTTTTGGGATGGCAAAGGTAATGGAAAACTTAATTCAGCAAAATTTTGTATCGAAATTTTTCAGGTAGTTATTCACAAGGGGGGAAAGCTGCAAGCCGCAAGCTACAAGCTGCAAGCATTTAAATCGTGCCTGAGGCTTGTAGACATTGCTGTCCGGGGAAAATTGGCTGCAAGCTTCTAGCCTCTAGCTGCTAGCCTTGATAGGTGCTTGTTTTAGGTTTTCTGCTATTATTTGAATAAATGAGAGAGCTAGCGAATTTGTTTTGTATAAACCCTACTTTAAAAAATATATAATTACCCAATTTACGCTTGTGGATGGTTAAACTAATAGCAAAAAAAAGCTAGAAGCTAGCAGCTAGTGGCTAGAAGCTATTTTTTTTCCCGGAAATCAATGACTTTTAGCCAAAAAAAAGCCCCGGCTTTTGGGCCAGGGCTTGGTAATTTTTTAGGCTGCTAATTTTTCTTTTTTTCGTTTAATCTGAGAAACAATTGATTCCATAGCTGAGTCAAATGACTCTTCGAATGACTTTGATGAGGCTTTCACAAAAAAATCATGCCTCGGTACATGCACCCGAATCTCCGCAATCTTGTCTTTAATCGTGTGTACCACATTATCCAGTTTCAAAAACACATCCACTTTCACAATACGGTCGTGAAAAGTGTTCAGCTTGTTCAACTTACGTGATACATAATCTACCAGTTTGTCATCTGCATCGAAGTGCACAGTTTGAATGTTAACGTTCATAGCAACTCACGTTTAATCGGTGAAAAAATTATGTGAAAGAACTTTATTTGCTGAGGGTTTAACCTTGGGGTTTTACCCCCTTTTTCATGATTAACAAGTTAAACCTTTCCACCGATAAAAAGAAATAAAAAACCAAATTTTTAGAAAGATTTATAAGAAATAAAACAACCCAAAAATAGCCCCCAAAAAACCACCACCGAATCAATAAAAAACATATATTAATCAGTCAAATCTATGCCCCATCTATCTCCCCTCGGTCTTTCGGACTTCCGGACTTCCTGACTTCTGGACTATCAATCCCTACGCCTTCGGATGCGCCTTCTTAAACACTTCCTTCAACTTCTCAATCGTATTATGCGTATAGACCTGGGTTGCCGCCAGACTACTATGTCCTAACAGCTCTTTCACTGCATTCAGGTCTGCCCCGTTATTCATTAAATGTGTAGCAAAACTATGCCGGAGTATATGTGGACTTTTCTTCGTTACAGTGGTTACTGTGGCCAGGTGTTGTTTTACGAAACTATAAACCTGTCTTGGTTGTAATGGCTTCCCCTTTTCATTTACAAATAAACGCTGGTGTTTTTCCTCCTGCTTGTCGGGCTTATCCTGTATATACGCTTTGAGTAATTGTACCAGTTCAGGAGAAAGTGGCAGGATTCTTTCCTTGTTCCCCTTTCCCAATACTTTTAATTGCCTTAAGGAACCATCTAACTGATTTTCTTTCAACCCTATCAATTCACTCAAACGCATACCGGTGCTGTAAAATAATTGAAGTACCAGCTTCTCGGTTCTACCCTTCCAGTCATCTGAAAATTCCACATAATCAAACAGGGTATGCATATCTTTCTCTTCCACAAAAACAGGCAACCGTTTACTCACTTTCGGTGATACAATGGTGGTCATGGGCGACTGCTGAATAACCCCCATTTTCAATTGGTATTTGAAGAATGATTTAAGGGCAGAGATCTTCCTGTTTAAACTGCGGCTTTCCATTCCCTCCTCTTTCATTTCTGCCAACCAGCTACGGATAAACATAGCTGAAATAGCAGGGAGGTCGGGCGAATCGAACTGACTGGCCAGGTAAGCAAAAAACTGCTCCAGGTCTGTCTGATAGGAAATAAGTGTATGCTGGGAATATCGTTTTTCAAAACGAAGGTGGTCGAGAAAGGGCTGTATGACCGTGTAGGTAGATTGGGGCATAAAAAAGTAGCCTAAAGTTACAAAACTCAGGCTACTGAATATAGTTGATTCGATAAAAGGGGATTATCCTTCGATCTTTCCGCTAGCGATTTGCTGCTTATAGATAGCTTTCAACACTTCACCACGACGTCTTACAGACGGCTTAGTAAATGCCTGACGCTCTCTCAGTTGTAACAGAACTTTGCTCTTTTCGAACTTCTTTTTGTACTTCTTGAGCGCCTTGTCGATGTTTTCGCAATCTTTTGAATCAATAATAAGCATAACGATTATACCTCCTCGGGTGTTTTTTTAGGAGTGCAAAGATAGGGATTCCTTACAAATATCCAAAGAAGAGAGGAAATCTTTGATCTTTGATTTTTTGATCTTTGATTTTTGATTCAGCCACCTTTGTATTCTTCAAATCAAAGATCAAAAAATCAAAGATCAAAGTTTACTTTGCATTTATGTTTACAGGTATCATAGAAGCAACAGGAATCGTTACTGCATTAGAGGCCACTGGCTCAAATATCAGTTTCTGGATCGAATCCCCTATTTCTGGGGAATTAAAGATTGACCAGAGTGTTAGTCATGAAGGCGTTTGCCTCACCGTAGATGAACTCGCTCCGGGCAAACACCGGGTAACCGCTATCGCAGAAACCATCCAAAAAACAAACCTAAGCAATTGGAAACCCGGAAGTCTGGTTAACCTTGAGCGCTGCATGATAATGAATGGGCGCCTCGATGGACATATTGTTCAGGGACATGTAGACGGTATAGCAACATGTATGGAGAAAAAAGTACTGGACGGAAGCTGGGAATACAAGTTTCAGATTCCTGCCGAATTGGCACATCTTGTAATAGAAAAAGGCTCAATTGCTATCAACGGTACCAGCCTCACTTGCTTCGATGTAGATCAGCATAGTTTCAGGGTAGCAATCATTCCTTACACTTATAACCACACAAGTATTTCACTTGTTGAAAAAGGAACCACAGTTAATATTGAGTATGATGTCTTGGGTAAATATGTGGAGAGAATGCTGGGGGGAGAAAGTCCGGTAGTCCGGAAGTCCGAAAGTCCGGGAGGCAACAGGTAATGGTTTTATGGGAATAATGTATTGTGTGGATGGAACGCTATCTGTGTTACCGGAATGCATTATCGACACTTGCTAAATTAATATTTAAATTACGCAAATGAATGAAAATCATTCATTTAATACGTTTAAGTTAATTTATTATTTAACATATAGAAACAACTAATAACCACATCCTGCAAAAAGAAAACCACTCCCCACCAAATCAACAACACACTCTCCTCTATCTCGGACTTCCGGACTCCCGGACCCCGGACTTTCCTCCCCCCTAAACCACTTTCCCCTTCAACGCCTGCCCCACAGCCTGATCCATGGCACGTTCTGCAAATGGCCTGGTAATTTCATTCAATTCTTCTATCTTACTGCTTATCAAGTTTTTATCTTCCATAGTTAAAGCTAATTGTAAAGCCTGCATCGCATTTGCAGTCGCTAAAACCTCCTCTTTTGAAAGTAGTTGCGGATTCTTCGTTAAAAACTTCTCGGTTACATCTAAAATTTGTTCGCCTTCGGTTCTTGCCTCTACTAGAGCCCTTGTTACCATATCATCTTTAGCATGGGTTATACTATCCAGCAACATTTGCTCCACTTCCTGATCGGTTAAACCATATTGAGGTTTAACTTCAATACTTTGCTCTACTCCACTACGTAACTCTTTGGCTTTCACTACCAAAATACCATCTGCATCAATTAAAAATTTAATTTCAACCTTGGGTAAACCTGCTGGCATTCCCGGTATTCCACTTAAACTAAACTCTGCCAGCTTGCGGTTATCTTTCACCAAATCACGTTCACCCTGGAATACGGATATGCGCATTCCCGATTGGCCATCCTTTTGGGTGGTATATTGACGCCCCACCCTTGTGGGTATTTTAGAGTTACGGGGAATGAGCACATCCATCAAACCACCCATAGTTTCAATTCCAAGACTAAGCGGTGTAATATCAAGCAAAAGGAAATCGGTATTGTTTCCTGCCAAAATATCAGCCTGAACTGCTGCCCCAAGGGCAACCACTTCATCCGGATTAACTTCGTCGTTCAATGTTGTTCCAAAAAACCGACTTACCGCTTCTTTTACAGCCGGTACCCGGGTACTTCCGCCTACCATTACCACCGTTTCTATATCTGAAACTTTTAGACCAGCGTCATGCAAGGCCTGCTTACAACATTCCATTGTTTTATCAATCAAACCGCTAATTAATCCATTGAAATCAGCTTTGGTCAACTCCAGCACATCCCCATTTAAGTCGGTACGATAAGTCGAATGATCACTCAAATGCTTCTTGGCTTCCTCTGCCCTTAAGCGTAATGATTGTGACAGTTGTTTATTGGTTTTCAGTTCATTATGAGAGATACCTGATTTTTCAATCCAATAATTAACGATCGCATTATCAAAATCATCTCCCCCTAAATAAGTATCTCCATTCGTACTAAGTACTTCAAAAATGCCATTGGTTATCCGAAGGATTGAAATATCGAAAGTACCTCCGCCCAGGTCATAAACAGCGATCGTTTTTTCCTCCTCTTTATTCATTCCCAGTCCGTAAGCCAGACTTGCCGCAGTTGGTTCATTGATAATACGCAACACATCTAACCCCGCCAGTTTACCTGCATCACGGGTTGCCTGTCTTTGGGCATCGTTGAAATAGGCCGGTACGGTAATAACCGCTTTTGTAACTGGGGTCTTGAGTATATGTTCTGCTCTTTGCTTTAGCTCCTTTAGTATCAGCGAGGAAAGTTCTATGGGAGAATAAAAACGTTCTCCTACCTGTACTTTGACCAGGCTATCGGTATCGTCATCTATGACTTTATAGGAGAAGAAGTCTGCATGGGCTTTCACATCGCGGTAGCTTTTGCCCATTAATCTTTTTGCACTAAAAATCGTATTAGTAGGGTCTGTTTCGAGGTATTGTCTGGCCTGCTCTCCCACTTCAACGTTCCCAAATGCATCAAAATGCACCACACTGGGTACCAGGCTGCTGGTATTAAATTCCTTTAACGCCACAGGAACCTTACTTTCCGGGTGAATAATAGCCACCAGGCTATTGGTTGTTCCCAAATCTATCCCTACAATCATTTCAGCCTGCTGAAGGCTCCCTGTTGCTATATTGATGCCAATCTTTGCCATAATTATTCAGATAATCCACAAAAATAAGCGATTGCCCCCGAGCAGCATTTCGTTTTTGGAAAGAAAGACGAGGATAACAGAGGAATAAGAAATAAGGAATATGAAATGAGAAAGTATTGGACAAATCCCCTTTCTTATTTCATGTTTCTTATTCCTTATTTGTTATTTCTCCACCACTTCTGTTCCGCTTATCCAGTCGTGAAGGGGCTTGCCGAGAAGTGGGATGAAAAACAGGTCGATGATGGTGATACGTGCAAGACTTCTGATCAGGATACGCCAGAATGCGGCTCTTCCGCCTTGCTTATTGACTACTTTGGTATAACTGAACCATTTAGCCAGTGAACGTTGAAAAACTATTTCGAAGATGCTGTAATAAACAAAGAGCATCCCGAAAAATATCCAGCCGAAATTGAGGTAGGGATATCCCCAGAATCTAACCTGGAATGTCCAGAATTTATTGAATGCAAATGCCAGTATAAAAACGACCAATGTGTCGATCAGGAAATTCAAAATACGGGTGCCTTCGCCTACTTTTCGCATGGAGCAAAATTAGTGAATGGTCAATGGTGAATGGTGAATAGTTGGTAAGATTTCAAAAAAAGATTCAAGCAAGTATATTGACTATTGACCATTCACCATTCACTATCTTTGCCGCAAATAACGATCAATGACCTTAATTGAAGAGTTGCGCTGGAGAGGGATGATTCAGGATATCATGCCCGGAACAGAAGAATTATTGAATAAAGAAATGGTTTCTGGATACATAGGATTTGACCCTACCTCCGACAGCCTGCATATTGGTAGTCTTGTGCCTATATTATTACTGGTGCATTTACAGAGAGCCGGACATAAACCCATGGCCCTTGTAGGCGGTGCTACTGGTATGATTGGTGACCCCACAGGCAAAAGCGAAGAAAGAAACCTTTTGAGTGAAGAAATACTGGCATTTAACCAGGAAGGCGTAAGAAAGCAACTGGAGAAATTCCTCGATTTTGATCCCGCAAAGCCCAATGCGGCTGAAATGCTGAATAACTACGATTGGTTCAAGGGCATCAGCTTTTTGAATTTTATTCGTGATGCAGGAAAGCATATTACCGTGAACTACATGATGGCGAAAGACAGTGTGAAGAAAAGACTGGAAGGTGATACCGGCATGAGCTTTACAGAATTTACCTATCAGCTTATTCAGGGTTATGATTTCTACTGGCTCTATCAAAATAAAAACTGCAAACTTCAAATGGGTGGCAGCGACCAGTGGGGTAATATCACCACGGGTACGGAACTTATTCGCCGCAAAGCAGGAGGAGAAGCATTTGCCTTTACCTGTCCGCTGATCCGTAAATCGGATGGTGGAAAATTTGGTAAAACTGAAAAGGGCAATGTTTGGCTTGATGCAAAAAAGACTTCACCTTACCAATTCTACCAGTTCTGGTTGAATGCAAGCGATGATGATGCCAAAACCTGGATCAAAATATTTACGCTTTTACCTGTAGCAGAAATTGAATCGCTGATACAAACACATGACGCAGCGCCTCATCAACGCGCCTTACAGAAGAAACTGGCTGAAGAACTCACCTGTTTTGTACACAGCCGCGATGATTATGATTTTGCAGTAAAAGCTTCAGACATACTTTTTGGTAATGCAACTACTGAAACATTGCAAAGCCTGAACGAAGCACAATTGTTGCAGGTTATGGAAGGAGTACCCTCTGTGGAAATCAGCAAAACCCAACTCGAAGCAGGTTACGACCTGGTGAGTTTTCTTGCGGATACCCAGATTTTCCCCAGCAAAGGCGAAGCCCGTAAAATGTGGCAGGCAGGTGGTGTTGGACTTAATAAAGAAAAGATTGCTGCAGATAAAACCAGTCTCAGTACGGATGATCTTTTACAAGGCAAATACCTGTTGATTCAAAAGGGCAAGAAGAATTATTATCTGGTGGTGGTGAAGTCGTGAGGTGTGAATTGTCAATTGTGAATGGTGAGTAGTGAGTAGCATCTGAAAAAAATGGCTACTTCTAATAAATTATCCGCATGAAAATTTATTTTCTTTCAGGGCTTGGGGCTGATGAAACAGTTTTCCATGGATTAGAATTGCCGGGCATAGAAAGGATCTTTCTTGATTGGATGCCGCCACAAACCGCAGAAACTATAGAAAGCTATGCTCAAAGAATGGCAAAGCGAATTACGGATCCTAATCCAATAATTATAGGTCTTTCATTTGGAGGTATGTTGGCAATGGAAATAGCAAAACTGATTTCGGTAAAACAATTGATATTGATTTCCAGTGCTAAGACCTTTCAAGAACTCCCCCCTTATTTCAGGATCTGTCGCTACATGCCCTTTCACAGACTCCTACCGCTGAAGTTTATTGCAAATAATAACTGGTTATTGAGTTTTTTCTTTGGGGTTAGGTCAGCCTCGCAGCAAACTCAATTAAAAAAAATCATTAGAAATAGTACACATGGTTTTAATCTATGGGCCATGAATACAATAGTAAACTGGAAAAACAAAAGCATTAGTGCCCCTGTATTTCATTTACATGGCAATGCCGATAGACTATTACCATTAACCTTTGTCCATCCAAATATCATTATTGAAAGGGGGAATCATTTTATGATTGTTCAGAAAGCGAAAGAGATTTCCCATCATCTTCAATTACAATTAAAAAAACATCAACCCGGATAACTATTCTCTTGTATGTAAACTTCTCCAGAAATTCCTGTTGGCCCTGATTTCCTCATCTATATTATCTGTCATGGTAGAATGCCCTGCATCCATTATTTCAACAAAAGCAGAAACCGGCACCAGGCTTTGATAATACATTACGGTGGCTGGACGAGCAGCGTCGTATTCGCCGGTAGTGAAGAGTACGGGTACTTTTATGGAGGACAGGTTTCCGGTGCGGTCGTAGTTTTTGAGGTTGCCTGTTGCTACGAACTCTTCTGGTCCCCACATAAACCGGTATACATTTAGCGCCTGAAAACGGAGAGAACTATCTACAAAGGGAGATAATGGTTTTTTACGGTTATAAAACCGGCTATAATATAAATCGAGGGCATTTGCCAATTGTAAAGAATCCGTCTTCATGCCTTTTGCCAATGCCTGAAGGGTTTTGCGGGTTGAATCTGGAATCACCTGCATCAATATGTCTGCGTCTTCCTCCCATGTTTTGGTGCGCATGCAAGGACTAGCCAATACAATTGACCTGATATTCTCGGGATGTTGCAAGTAAAAATCCATCGCCAGCATGGTCCCGAAAGAGTGTCCGTAGAGGTCGAATTCGGAAATATTCAGGTGTTTTAAAAGTGCTGATACCTGATCAATATGGTGTTGCATATCCATAAGAGTGGTATCAGTGATTTTATCAGAACGACCACAACCCAACTGATCGAAAATAATAACTGGTCTGTCTTTGGCTAGTGAATCGGCCAGAGGCGTTAAATAATAGCTTGTAAAGCCTGGGCCGCCATGTAACATCAGTAAAGGAACACCATTACCTCCCCTTACCTTGTACCATATTTTACCTCCATTAACTTCCAAAAAACCTTCCTGAGATGGGATTGCTTCTTTTTCGGTGGTTTTACAGCCAAAATATCCGAAAAAACAAACTGTTATAAAGATTAAGGCGCGAACTGTTTTCATTACCTGCTATTTTCAGAGTCTTCTGTGTATTCAGTGGCAAAAAACCACCTGTAAACAATCTTGTATTATTATTATTTAGCGTCACCTAATTTCTTAATCTCATTCCACATAGCCGTTGCCACTACTTTATTACCCTCATCGTTCAGGTGAACGCGATCATAGGTAAGAATTTTAGAATCAAGGTTATTAGGGTTATTGGCTTTGCTATAGTTTAAGAAGATTGATCGAAGGTCAACCAGCGGAATATTATTTTCTCCGGCAAATTTGCGGATCCAGTTACTGTAATGGTTGAGTTCTCCGTCTTGCGGATTGCTGTTATCATGTCTCTCTCCTATTACAGCAGGTGTGCATACAATTACTTTAGCCCCGGCAATCTGTAATTTTTTAATTAAAGCCGTATAGAATTTTCCGAATTTATCAAAATCGGTTCCGGTCCCCATCATGCTTTTGTGCCAGATATCGTTTACACCGATATATACGACGACAATATCGGGCTGTAATTTCAGGACATCTTCTTCCATTCTGAGGTATAGGTCATACACTTTGTTTCCCCCTATCCCTTTACCAATAAGTTCATATTGGGTGGTTTTGTCTTCATTCCTGATCATATCTTCTATTACCCTGATATAACCATTGGGTTTCACGCCTAATTCGGTGATGGAATCACCAAAGAATATGACTTTCTTTTTTTTATCGGAGCGGTAAGACGATAAAATAAACATGGCAGCGAAAAAGAGTACTAGCAGAATGAGTTTGTTCATTTGAAAGGTTTTTGACCCTACACAAGGCCATTTTTTTGATATTGAAGCTAAAATAACCCATTTCCCTCACCTTTCTCATTCCATATTCCTTATCCCTGATTTCTTATTCCTTATTTCCTATTCCTTATTTCCCATCCCTCCCCCGCTGTTTCTTTAAAAAATTTGGAACAATTCCCTCTCCCCCTTATTTTTGCACCCCATTCAGAAATGAATAGGTCGGATTGCCCGATAGTATAAGGGTAGTACAACTGATTTTGGTTCAGTATGTCTTGGTTCGAATCCAGGTCGGGCAACGAAGGGAAAGGTTAATAGCCTTTCCTTTTTTATTTTCTATACCTCTCCTACCGTTTGCCTTATATCCGAAGTCTTGTATCTTTAAGAGGAGTTATTTTATGAAAGCGGCAGTAGTTACACTTAATATCGCCTTACATTTTGCTCTCGCTGTCGTCCTCATTTGGATTGTCTCATGGTTCTATTTAGGTAACGAAATAACCTATCAAAATTTACAAAATCATCAACTATTATCCTTTTTGCTCAGACTAGCGGGAGGAATTTTGTTCGGCATATGTGGTCAGATCATTATCTTGATAATTGATGTCGTATATAACATAACCCGCCGGAATAAAGCAGATAAATTAAGTATTAAGAAAATTCTTATGATGTCTACTATTTGTAACATTTTAAGCTCGTTGGTCGGAACTATCATTTTCTTTTCCAACTGGGTTCGCTAATAAGTATAAATCTTTGATGAATAGGTTCGAAAAAAATCCACTTCGGGCAACGAAAGTCTCACAGAAATGTGGGGCTTTTTCTTTTAGGCTAACCCTCGAAGTAGACTTTTGGAAAATTTTGGAACGCTCTAATTATTGTATCTGCTTCAACTCACTCAACTTATACCCTATTCAGATGAAATATGTTCTACTTTTACCCATAACCCATTGATTTTAATAGCACTATTACTAACCTGAATCTTGAGGCCAGAATCTTACATAATAATTACCATTTGTCATCCTAAAAAATGAGTAATTTTACATCAGTGAAGAAAAATGTGAACATAGCAGAGATTTTACCCAGAGAATCATTCTGGGATATCAGGTTTGATCAGTTGCATGCTGACCGAGACAGAGCGCTTATTGTTCCAAGGGCATTGTATTTTACCACTCCGCAAACTTTTGACAGAGATATTGAACGACTGGAGAAGATTTATAATAAAACAGAGATTCTAAAAGAACTGAAATCAACCAAAGAACTTTTAAGTAATAAGCTACTTGCTTTGGTTGCCAGCCGATATCATGTTCCTGTTTTTTCGCGTTTTACCAATCCGCACAATACTAAAGGGTAAATACTTAATTTGAGTCATGTCTCATCATACACCTGTTTCCGATGAATTACTGGAAACCATACATGAATTACAACAACTTTCATCTCTTTCCGAATTCGGTTTGGCAGGAGGCACTAATTTGGCACTACGCTATGGACATCGTATTTCTGTTGATATCGACTTATTCTCCCCTTCTATGATTTGAATAAAAGGATTAGAAAGCATTTGCGATCAGATCAACAAGTACTACAGCGAAAAGGTAATTTCCTGTCAACTCATTAATGATGAATTTGGAGACCAATTTTGTTTTGCAAGGCTATTAATCAAAACCAAAAACGGACAAATAAAAGTTGAGATCATGCAAAATGTTCCTTTGCTTGACGAACTTGAATTGGAAGATGAAATCAGGATGATATCGACAAAAGACATTGGCGTTTTGAAATTAAAAAGTCTTTGTTCACGTATGGCAAAAAAAGACGCTTACGATCTTGACCTGATAACTGACCAAGAGGGTTATTCCTTAGAAGAATTAATTGATAGATATCAGGAAAAAGAAAGCAAGTTTTCCGGAGAAGATGATAAATGGATATTTGATCTGGATGAACATCCGAATCCGGCCATAGACCCAAATGCTTTATTGGCGTTTGATGTAACCGACTACAAATCCGCTGATAATAGACCGATGCACTCTAACGACCAGCTTAATATTGTTCCGCCTGCCAAATTATATAGCGTAGCAAAATTAAGCTTGCGGAGAAAAGTGAGGGATTATATGCGTAAGAAGGGCTTTGAATTACCTCCTGCAATACCAGTTAACTGATATTATACTGTACAAAAAATGAGGCAATAAACATTTTGCGCTGATGTTATTTTATAAGCACACAATATATAGACTATATCGGGGGCTATCAGGCATTTTGCTTACTCTTCTTCAGTGAGGAATTTACTTTCGAATTCTTTTTTAACCGTTGTGCTTGTTCTACGGCTTGTTCAAATGTAATTTTTGGTTGCTTTGCAAGTACCTCTGCTCCTCTCAATGCCATATCCTGAAATGATATTTTCAATTTGCCGTCGGGTATCATGGGTTAACTTTTTTTCAAAATTATCGATTTTGTTACAGTCTTGGCTTGCGGTGGTCTTTAGTCGCAGGATTACCTCGGAAACATTTGGAAAGTTTCAGAACTTTCCAAATGTTATGAGTCAGCGAAACATACCGGCTTACGCTTTATTGATTCATGAAAATATCCAGTGACACATGAATATCCGGCACCAGTTTTTCTTTGATGCCTGATAAAAAATCTATAGAACCCGTTTGTGGTTTTGAATGGATATTCCATAACTGTCGCGATATGTCAACTTTGGCAGTAATGTGGCTGGTATTGTTTTTTGTGATAATGGTAGCTTTAAATTCGATTGGTTTAGTGATCCCTTTTATGGTAAGATCTCCAGCTACATTATAGTCCGTGGATGAACTGATGCGGGTGATTTTCTTTACAACCATAGTCGCAATCGGATACTGGTCTGAGGCAAAAAAATCGTTTTCTCTTAACTCTGCATCCTTCTTTTTTCCGTCTTCTTCGGTAGGGTTATCCGTTGTGCGGATGCTATTCATATCCATATAGAAGGTTCCGCGAACAGGTTCGCCTGTGGCTGAATACTCCAAATTGCCGTACTGAAAAAGGAAATAACCGTAATGACCGCCCATCGTCTTTCCGGTATTCCACAAAACTTTGCTTTTTTTAACATCGAGCTGCCAGCCTGGCTGCGGCTGTTGTGTACAGGCAAGGGTCTGGAACAGCATCATTAATACAAGAGTGGTAGTGAGTTTGTTTATCATAGCATTTACATTTGAACCAGCAAACTACTTTCACCCACTCTATTCGATGATATTAATATGGTAAATTAAAATGTAAACATTGTAAATTCTGCGTAATGGCCATTAAATACAATACGATACATCCCGAAAAGAAGAGGCGTTATATGATGCCGCTCCTTTTTCTGCTGACAGGTACAATCATTTGTGCTGCGTTCGGTTTTACGGATAATGAAAATTTCGACCTTGCCAATCGGCAGATACTGTTGAGAAATATCGGCCATGAGCTACTGTTGCATGCGGGCGACAGTACATCGAGGGTACTACCCATAAAGGAAATAGCCTCGAATGAATACCAGATAAGGTTTGAAAATGAATTTAGTTTTGAAACAGATTCCCTGGTTAAGATCATCAGGCAGTCACTGGAGAAAGATCCGCTTGCAAAAGATTATATCGTTAATGTGCTGAGCTGTTCGGATAAAGAGATTTTATTCGGATATAGCATTTTTCAGCAAAAACAGAACAATATCGTACCCTGTTTGGGCCGCAGGCAACCGCGTGCCTGTTACCTAGTAAACATCAGGTTTCAGAACATGGCCTTTACCCCTATCCCCAAAGCATACCTGATAGGTGGATTATCTGCTTTCGCTTTTATCGGGTTACTGGCTGCGCGCCCATTCAGAACAAGACGGTCGAGGGGTGCAGTAACAGATACCAACGAAGGTGTTTTGAAGATTGGTCATACTTTATTTGAACCGGGAAAAAGACAAATCACTGTTTCGGGTATTACAACAGAACTTACACCCAAGGAAAATAAACTGCTTAAAATATTTGCCGATGCTACTGGCAATCTTATCGAAAGACAGAGGCTTCAAAAAGAAATATGGGAAGATGAAGGCGTAATTGTAGGACGGAGCCTGGATGTATTCATCTCAAAACTCAGAAAAAAACTGGAGGGCGATGCGTCGATACAGATTGTGAATGTACATGGAAAGGGGTATCGGTTGCAGATTGATGATACAATTCATATAAACAAGGTGTAGCAACAAGGAATAGCATTGTTCACCTATTCATATCTGAAAGCTGACGAAGATGCTCCGGGAATCGGTTAGAATATAATCCGAGTCGGGTAAGGAAAAAACCTCGAAATAGCGATATTTCGTGGTTTTCTATTTATATTAAGTTTATGGATTCAAGGCTCATATACAAAGCGTCCCGACATTTGCAGCCCCTTTGGAAAAATGAAGGGATGGATGACGGATGGATGTATTTCGGCGACGATAAAAAAATAAATGGTGAGCTCATCATTGCCGAAATAAACAGCCATCTGACAACAAGTGAATTATTATTAGTTCTGGATAGAACAAGTTCGAAGAAAATAGCACGGGAATCTGCTTTTGAATCGATTAAGGAACATTTACTTCTTCGCGATTTCTCATTATGGGATATTGATTTTAAGCATGTAGTAGAATTCAATAGAATTGGAGTCTTTCGCAAGGGAACTATCGTTTCAGCGATATGAAGATTTTACACCTTAAAATGGAAAGAAAAAACAACTCTCTTAACCATAAACATTTTTAACCATCAGAAATTTTTGCTCAAGGTGGTTTGTAGTTTTAAGAATGCCTCGGAAACTTTTGGAAAGTTTCGGAACTTTCCAAAAGTTGAATCAGATCTTGACCATATTTAACGACGATGTTATTGCAAGCCTCGAGGTATCAAGTTCTTTAGTAATTAACAATTTGAAATATGGGGAATGCACCGTATTTAAAAAATTTGTCATCATTGCAGCTTCTTGATTAATTAAGGACTGGACAATTATAAGATAAGGCGATAGATTTTTTGTATGTATACCTTTGCCGACTTTGCTTTCATTTTTCAATACTCTTTCTAAATCTGCAATACTGATTGGCAATGCATTCAACAAGTCATTTGTATTTTTGCAAAGTCTAACAATATCTGCAGGCATAACCGAAGGATCGAAGTGTTTCTTGTAGAAAGAAAGTATTTTTTTTAATCGAAATGATTCTTTGTTGTCTTTTGAAACTTCAGCGCAAGTCACCAGATTCTCTATCCCACTAATCGCAAGCTCCGCTTGCTCAAGCATCGCTTTTATCTGAAAAGCTATTCTTTCTTTACCCCAATTGATTTCATCACCCTTATATATGATGTCATGAGTAGCCAACCCCCAAGCATGTTGTAAAAATGTTTTAATCTGTATTTCAAAGATGACGTCATTAATCGGGCCTTTTGGTCGAGCAGATGTAGGTTTCATTTTAGAATAAATCCTCAAATCATCGAACACAAAAGAGCTGCTGTGTTTTGTTGTAAAATATGGATCGTTTGGCCTGATTGTTACAAATTCGAAATGAGATTCTAATTTTTTCATAGCAGTCTTAATCTGTTGATGATTTTCGACTACCAATGTGCACGCAAAAAAATCTTCCAATTTTTTGGCATCAAGAACTCTTCCCGTCTCAATTTTCAAAGCAAAACTCTCCAAAGTTTTGACACGACTATCATAATGCCAATAATGAGATTTTATTGAGGCAATTATCTCATCGACATAATTCTTCAATTGTAAATTGAGAGGTTCGCATAACTTGTAGATGCTGGCAATAGAATTAATTATTTTCATCAGATAGTCAACGCAGTTTGCAAAGCGGTTAATCGTGCTTTTCGTTGCGGTTCTTCGGTATTCGCCCCTTTTGTATTTAGAAAATATGTATATGCAACATCCCAGTGTGCGACAGGTTTTTGGGGATCATTAACCAATTCTTCAGGTTCCTCTGCATTTCTAAACACCTCAACAGTTTCCATAAATGAATTATAGCTTACTGCAAGCTCAACTGCAGCTGGCAAACTGGGTTCTAAAGCAACAAGCGCAAATAGTGAGTAAAGATTAAATGCGGTTCTAGCATGATTAGTAACACATCCATTATGTGCTTCCATTTCAGCTAAAATTTTTTTGACTCTTTTCTTCTCAGTGTTATATTCATCTTCATCAAAGCTTTCATTTTCTTCCAAACTATCTAATAGCGCATACTGTTCGTCTAAATGATCTTGATCGAAACCACACACATTTTTTTCTATTATAATAAGTAATAACTCAGAAACAAACTGAACATTTTTCATTCGCTTAGCCTTAGCCTTCGATGTCACTTTGATATCTTCCCAGAACTGATCATCATCAGCTTCAGTTTCTGATTCACTTATAAACCAACCGTCGAAGCGCGCATGTCTTAATTCCTGCCGTTCAAGGTTTCTAGAATTTCTATTAACTCTGTCGAATACTTCATTAATATCTACACCATCTGGCAAATCAATAAAATCAACTGCTACATTGTAATTCCAAAAATCTTTTTTGTGTTCAGCTTCTAATTCTTTGAATTTTTTACCGTCCAATCTTACGTCTCCGAAATCCTTGCCTATCGTTAGTTTATTTTTAGCAAATTTCAGAATTGTCTCAAGCCGTTGTTTACCATCAACTACATGGTAAGTTGCCAATCCTGAAGCATCAATTGTTTTATGAATAAAAATTGGTGGGCAAGGATAATTTCTAAAAATTGTATCAAGGAAAAATCGCCTATCTTTTACAGTCCATACACTACGACGTTGATAGGGTGGATTCAAATCCAATTTTTCGATATTTTCTAAATCCAAGAACCACGAGATATCTTGTATTGACGCTTGTCTCTTCATATATTTTTACTATAAATAATACACTTACTTAACGGGCGTTTACTCATCAACTAATTGATAAGATGATTTGGTCGAGGGGAAATACCAAATACTTAACGGCTTATAACCCTAATATACATAGAACCACTTAAAAATATCACAAAATAATTAAATTTTTAACTTTTAAGCTTATTCCTTAGGGATCAATGGAATAATTTTCTGTATTACCTCATCGCAAAACTCGCTAAGACTCGGATTTCTCGTTAATACGTTAGGGTTGGTAATAACTTTCTTCTTATTAAACTCTCTACTTAGCGTTAAGTACGAGTCGTAGCCAGAAGATAGCTTAACTCCTCTTCTATTCAATTGAAATGCCAAGCGTTTTTTAGGATTTACATGCGTCGAAGAATCTACGTTTTCAAATATGGTTAAAACCCAAGCGTCAATTTCTTCGATGGCAATTGCATATAGAAACTGATTTGACGGGCCAGATAATTTTAACCATCTATTTATTTCGTTGATATGATTATTACGGAGATTAGGGCAATAATTTTCCGAACCTCTTGCGGGTCTTTTGACAGGGTATTCTTCGCACTCAGCCGAGTCCATGTGTATTACAATGAATTCATTCCCTTCAAATTGGAAGAACTCATCGATTCGGGTTCTGGCTTTGCACTCCTGCTTGACAACAGACCAAGAACTAAAAGTCAAGGGGTCAATTACAGCTTTATCTGTTTCATCTTTCGTATCAGTTGGTCGCAAAGGAACAAATGAACTAGAATCTAATTTGGTTAAGCCTTTCAATATGTTTATAATTACAGCACAATCGGATCGGCCTTCACATATGATTCCGATACGCATAATTAAAAGTTTGCAGGTTGTGTTCCAAATACACCATTCAGCCACATTTGTGATAATTTACCTGTTTTGTCAGTAAGATCACTTTTAAACTTTATTCGCTTTGTCACAGTATGTCCATCATCATTTCTATATACTTCAAAAAGGCGTTGCTCATCATCTAGTAAATTCATCCCATCAAGCACGGCAGGATTATGTGTAGTAATCAAAACTTGTTTGTTATTCTCTTCCGCCATTTTTGCTAGCAATTTTATTAACCTTTGACACAAAATAGGATTAAGCGCCTTCTCAATATTATCAATTGCAAATATGCTAGGAGTTTTATCACTAATAAATAGCGCTAAATAGAAAAGCACATGAAGAATTCCTTCATTTGAATTTTCAGCAGACAAAAGATTGTTCTTACCATCCATAAATCGATCTTTGAAAAATAATGTTGAAATACTCCGCCCTGGCTTCAACCCTGAATTTTTATAGCGATCATCTTTATCAGAAATAATTTCACTCAGCCAATCAAATAATGAGCTAACGGTATCCACCACTTTTTTTCTTTCTTTCGCAGTGAAACTACTGATTAATAAATCTAAACCTTCACCATTAAGACCAAGTGGTGTTTTCTTGCTGTCAGACGGAGATATCCCTCGTAAAGATTTTGTATTCAAATCATAAATAGAATAATCGATTAAGGCTTTTCCAAATTTTGTTTCATTTTCAGAACGCCCCTTAGTATCTAAACGTTTTTTTGCAATATCAAGCAAAGCCTCCCCAGATAATCCGGGAAAATCTCTAGTAATTTCCGAAAACATAGCTAGTATCTGACTAGACGCTCCATCAGATTCCACTAGGTTAGCCCATTTAGTATAGACATCATTTATGTTCGTAGGAACCAAAGCACATGAATATGTTTCACTAGTTTTGTCAATCAAAAAATCAAGAGTAAGATCAATCGAGTTGTTATCATTTGCTGCAAAGGAGCTTATCAATAAGTTAGGGCGAGCCATTCTTACGCCTCTGCTATATAGTCCTTCATAAGTTAAATCATTACAATTGAACGCGCCAGCTACTGCAATTGCTTCTAAAATATTAGTTTTCCCACAACCATTAGCACCAATAAAAACATTAAACCTCCCTAAGGAGATTTTATCTTTCCTAATGGATTTATAGTTACTTAAGTTAATTGATTGTAAGCGGGTGGCACACTCTCGTTGTAACGGATTTTGATTGCGAATCTTTAAGTAAGTGTCAAGGGCTGTTATCCATTCATCCGTTTTGAATTTTCTTATTGTATTTAGGGCAACCAATGAAATTGCATAGTGCGTATTGGAACTCTGTGGAGCTAGATTTGGATTATCTGGATTGAAATCAACAACTCCCATTTCAATTAAAGGCCCTAAGGCATCTTTACGAAATGATTCTCTAGATCCGGTTTGATAAGACTTATAGTTTTGGTTGACAAATTCAAGAATATCCTTTACCAAAGTCATACTTCGTCTGTCAGCATCATTCCAAAGACTATCTGGTTTTACATTGCATAGCGCAAGTAATGTTAAAGGAACTACAGGGCTATTAGAAACATTTAATTCAAATGCACGTAAAATTTCCCTCGCTTCTTCTATTTTGACCTCTATACTTTTTTCATCTTTCATTGATTGGCAAATTAATTTCAAAAATTTCGTTTACCTTTTGATCAAGTTGTATTTCCGATATGTTTTTTTTTCTATAAATCAATCTTCCTAGTTGTCGTATTTTATCAAGCCTGGGTAATGGAAAATCCCTGAGTTCTGTCGCACTAACATTGGTATTACCATTGAAAGTTCTAAAATACAAATCAAATAGTTGACTATTTAGAAGCCCGGCAAGCCCATATATCTCTTCCAGTGAAAAATGGCCATGTTTCTTATAAATATAATTCAAATGATTTTCAAATCCTAAATTGTCATAATGAACGTAGCTTCTGCAGACAAAAGGTGCTGCAATTAACCGTTTATGATCGTCTTTGGTACTGAATCGCCTAAGTAACACGTAGTTTTTGTTAGCAACTAATCTACTTTTTGATTCGTTTGAGGAAATTATGTACTGAGGCTTCTTTTTACCTTTCACTCCTGTTGTGAGGGGCCAATTAATAGTCATAGGATCAACATTATGTAGATAAAATAGTGGAACGGTTTCTTCGTTCTCTCTAGCCCTTATAAATTTTTTACTCCTAAAATCAACAACAGGACCCGTTGATACTTCGATACCATATTTGTTCAATGAACCATCCCACTTTTTAAATGCCGCCATGACCTGATTATCTAAATCGTTAATTGGCAGATGAAGGATTTTTTGATATGATTTTAGATTTATTAGGTTATGCAGTGAATACATTTTCGTTTGACGAATTGCTATATCCTCAATACCCTGTGATGTAGATATTTCTACATCGCTTCTTGCTCGTAAAGTGCTGTCCCTATGAGTAGCGTAAATAATTACATTTTCTTGCAGCACTTGGTCTCGCTTGAACGCCTGCCTTCTTGACTGAAATAAGTGGATCGCTTTTAAGTCTATTAATGAGAAAAAGTATTCTCGAAAAACCCTAAAATAGCTCCCAGAACAAAAGCTTCTTGGAGTAATGAACACCAACTGGCCATCCTCCCGCAAAAGTCTCGCAGCCAAAACCATAAAAATCGAGTAAATATTGGGTTGACCGTAGACAATTGACTTTGCTGCAACTACACGTGGATCCTTTTTTGCGAGTTTGAAATACGGTGGATTTGCAACAATTACATCATATCGTTCATCTGTCTCACCGTTGCTTGAAAAGACCTGAGAATTATGAATAATGAAATCGTTTTTACAAAGTAAACAGCTCAATCCAATTTCTTTGTTTCTTAACCAATTGGTAAGATTTGCAAAATTCTTATCCGCGTAAGGTAATAATGCTAGATCAGTTTCAAAAGCAACTAGATGTATTTCTTTAAGTTTGGGATTTGTATGTACAATGTTTTCAATCACTGCACAAGATAAAATTCCAACCCCGCACCCTGGATCTAAAATTTTAATAACGGTTTTATTAGTTACAATAAAAGACCCAATAAAGGACGCGATAGCTGCTGGGGTAAAATATTGACCAAGGTCTTTTTTATGGCTGTCCGTCACTAATTTGGAATATTCCTCGCCCAATTGGTCAGCATAATTAACTGGCTGAATAAAGGGAATCGGGTCTATTTCGAGTTCGGGCATTGTCGAATTTAATAGTCTCATCTTGTATTTTCCAAATATACAATGTCAAAGAGAATAATTGATTGATAATCAATTTTCTTTCTTCACAGAGGCTTGATTAAACGGAACTCCTTCCACATCATCTATCTCTGTCACCGCTGGTGAAAGATCGCGGGTGTTACGTTGAACTTTGAGAACACAAAAACTTACGAATACAACAAATACTTCTTCCTCATCTCCTTAAACTTACTTCTCCGTATACTTTATTGAACGTTCCACCCATCGTCTCCCTCCATCACCGCAGGTGAAAGATTGGGTCCATAGGGCTCCTTTGTACCCATTCGCTCGCCTTTGGCGAGAGAGAGATGCGCAGAACTACTTCTACTTACCCCCTGTAAAGTTTTTTCAGTACAAGACAGACATTCATGATGAATCAAGTTTACATATTTAGTTCGAAATGTGTAAAGCGATTTCAGGAAGAGACATAACAAGATTGTTGTCAATAGGAATTGTACAAAGATTCAAAATAGCCTTAACAATTGTTGTTTTGAATTATGTAATGTTATCATGGATACAACAAATACTTCTTCCTCATCTCCTTATAAGCACTCAACCCCGGCTCCCAGCTTTTGCGGATTTCTTCTTCAGATACACCATTAATAATCTGCTGTCTGAACTCTCCCACTCCTATCTGTATTTCAATAGAGTTCATCTGATCACTTAGTCGTTCAAAAAACTTCTCTTTGAATGGATGGGCTTTATAGAGTTCCATGATCCAACTGATATTAATCTTTTTGCTTTTCCTGAGTTTTTCTACATCGTAGTTACGCAGATCAAGCCCATAACATTCCTGATCCATAAACAAAGGCCTTTCCGCCATGCCTTTTATACTGGTGGGAGTATAGGAAAAAGAATAGATACCTTTTAACTCTGGACTACCCAGCACTGTAAAAGGATACATCGTGCCACGACCATGGTTCAGGTAAACGCCTTCAAACATACAGGTTGAAGGATATAACATAATAGCCTGCTGTGTATTCAGGTTAGGAGATGGCTTAACCGGAAGCGTATAGGACATTTCATGATCATAATTGGCTACAGGTATAATTTGAAGTTTACATTTTGCTTTATCCTTCAACCACCCCTCCCCATTTGCCATCTGGGCAAACTCACCAACGGTAAGTCCATGCGACATAGGTATAGGAAACATGCCAATACCCGATCTGTATTTCATATCCAGTACCGGACCATCAACAAGGTATGCATTCGGATTCGGGCGATCGAGAATCAGCAGTTCTTTATCATTCTCCACACAGGCGTCCATTAAACGAACCAGTGCATTGATATTGGTATAAAAACGCACCCCAACATCCTGAATATCATAGATCATCAGATCTACATCTGCAAGGTCTTCTTTACTGGGTTTATTTTTTTTACCATAAAGTGAAATAATTGGAATACCTGTTTTTGCGTCCTTTTCATCTGACACTTCTACCCCCGCACTCGCATTACCACGAAACCCGTGTTCCGGACCAAATACTTTTACAATATTTACTCCCAGCTTCTGCAAACTGTCTACTAAATGTGTTTTACCAATGATAGTGGTAGGATTTGCCAACATGGCTACACGTTTACCTTTTAACAATGGCAGGTATTTTTTCGTCTGCTCAGCGCCTGTGAGAATAGGCTTGGCTTTTTTTCCACCCGCAGCAAATGATTGCTGGCTAAAAATCATGCATAAGCAAACAAACGATAATATCCATTTCTTCATAAAAGGCAATTGAACGATAAATATAAGTACAATTATAAAGTAGGCTTAGAATGAAGCATTTATTTATATAGCCACAGATTCACATCCGCCTGAGGCGGATGTGAATCTGTGGCTAATCAAATCCTGGCTATTAAATCGCAAACATCCATCGTACATCAAACCTATCTACAATTTCTACAAGTGGTTCAGTGCTGCTGATTAAATCTTTGCTATGGTTAAAATCATAAAGCCGCTCTATATAGCGCGTTCTTTCCTCACAGCTATTACAGGCTATTAATACAGCCATATAATTACCTACTCGTCTTCCTTCATTATATACCAGATCGGACCCTTGTATAACCAGTTTAGGTGAATGCAATACTGCTCTGATTACAGGTTGTACGGAGTACCCCTCTATATTTTGGGTATATGCATCAATCACTAATTCTCCCCCGAAACAGGCATGATAAAGCATAAACGCTTGCCTGCAGTCACCACTGAATGTGAGAAAAATACCACTTCCTTTATATTCAGTTGAAATACTCATTTAGCCCCTTTTAACTCATTCTCTTTTTTCCGAAACAATATCATGCGCTTTATCATTTTTTCAGGAAGGGGTTGATCATTGGGAAACTGAATGGCAGCTTTACTTACTTTATAATTTTTCAGTTCTTCTTTGAAAGTATCCAGAAATGCCTGACTAAACGGATTGGATAAAGTAATGTGGTTGGCAAATGCTGCATAATATATCAGATAGCCCTTGTATTTAAAACAAGGAATCTGATAACTGATACACTCTTCTGCTTCCGGTACAGTTTTATTAATGATGTCGCGTATTCGCTGCATCCTTTTCAGACTCTCACCACTGAATGCTGCATGATACTCATCGATAGTTAAATAATTGGTTTTAGCCATGTTGTTTTGATTGAGGTTTAAAATAATAGGAGATAAATAGAATTGCTCCAACAACAACTGGCATCAGAATATATGCGATGTTGCCATCGACTACTATATGACTTATAACTGCAAAAAGAAGATTGAAGGTCAGTCCTGCATAAGCCCATTCCCTTAATTTATCGGGTAGCGATGTAAAGGAAATCGCTATCACGCCGAGTACCTTACAAAAGATAAGTGCGTACGCAAAATAGTCTGGATAGCCGAGTGGTTTTGTGCCAACGGTAACATAATCAGGCATAAACAATACCGTTGACAATGGCATCACACCCTCCCAGAGAACAATGATAATAGTAGCGATCCAAAAGATTATTTTATTCCGTTTCATGGTAAAATATTTAAGGGGATTATTTATTGGTAACGTATTGAACAAAATTGTTGAGAATTGCCTGCCAGCCCTGTTGTTGAAACTCCGCGGGATTTTCGGTTTCGGCATCGAATGTGGTGGTAATAATTACATGATTACCCTGCTCTTTAAAAAGCGTGGTTACTTTTCTTCCATCAGCCATGGTATAACTGATTTCTTTGTTTGGGTTCACATTGTCATATACGCCACCAAAATCGAATCCGAAACTACCATCGCGTGCCTCCATCCTGTGCCTGAAAGAACCTCCTGTGCGGAGATCATTCTCACTGCTGGGGCAATGCCAGTCAGGGTGAGCAGTATTCCACAATTTAATATCCGCCGGATTATTCCAGGCATCCCATACTTTTTGAACAGGTACGGCAACCTCTGCCGAAACGGTAATTTTTGTGTTTGTATTCATTTCTGTAAGTTTAGGTTTGATTGATAACACAAAGATGTACCATGTATCAGATAGTTCTGGTACACGAAAACGACAAGTTTAAGGGTGGATTATGACAACCATTATTTTATAACCGGATTTAATACCTCATTATATGCGTGTTTCCGTTTTTGTTCCTGAATATGGAGTCATTGAAGCCATAACACCTCCATTCAGGTCTTTTAATACAGCCAATGAATTCCTCACCGCATTTGGCAAACAACCTGTTTTTGAAGTGGAATATGTTGGACTGAATAAGCATGTTCCTGCCAACAATGGAGAGTATACAATACAAACTGACAGATTATTAAAAGATGTTGAAAAAACAGACCTCCTGATCATACCTCCCACTTATGGAGATACCAGCAGGGGTATCGAAGCCAATGCAGAAGCCATCCCCTATTTCAAGGCATTGTATCAGAAAGGAAGCAGTTTGGCCAGTCTTTGTATCGGCGCTTTTCTACTTGCGGAAACAGGGTTATTGAACGGCAAAAAATGTTCCACGCATTGGGCCTATATCAACGAGTTCAGAGAAAAATATCCCGAAGTATCCGTCGAAGATGGGGCGATCATTACAGAATACGAAAACATATACAGCAGTGGCGGCGCCAGCAGTTTATGGAACCTGGTTTTGTACCTTATTGAGAAATTCTCTGATAAAGAAACGGCTGTAATGATTTCCAAATATTTTGCATTGGATATCGGACGTAACAGTCAGTCGCAGTTTGCCATTTTCAGGGGACAACGCAATCATACAGATACAGAGATTCAGCAAGTACAGGACTTTATCGAAAAAAATTATGAAGAGAAAATTACCATTGAACAGCTTGCTGAAATAATCAATACCGGAAGAAGAACATTTGAAAGAAGGTTCAAACAAGCCACTAATAACTCCCCTATCGAATACCTGCAACGGGTAAGAATAGAAGCTGCCAAAAAACATTTTGAAAGCACCAGAAAAAATGTAAACCAGGTTATGTTTGATGTTGGCTACACAGATACAAAGGCTTTTAGAGACATCTTTAAAAAAATAACAGGATTAACACCTATTGAATACAGGAACCGGTTTGTAAAAGCTGCTACTGAGGTTTAAATAGTTAGGGTAAAATTGGTTGTACATCATAAGATGATAAAAAATACGATTCTGTTACAATTTTCTACCTTACATAAATGAAATGGTTACTAACACTCTCATTTTTACTGATGGGAAGTTTGCATGCCCAAACTTCACTTGTTGTATTGGGTACCGTTCAGGATGCTGGTTCTCCACAAATCGGTTGTACCAAAGATTGTTGTAAAGATTTGTTCAACAAACCAGACAAGACACGAAAAGTAGTTTCCTTGGGTGTCTTCGATAAGCAATTAAAAAGAAGTTATTTATTTGAAGCCACACCTGATATTAGTGCTCAACTACGCTTACTTAAGAATTACGCAGCCAAGGATTCCGATCTTCCAGATGGCATTTTCCTTACTCATGCGCATATAGGGCATTATACGGGTTTAATGTACCTGGGCAAAGAAGCCTCAAATGCACAAAACGTTCCGGTTTATTGTATGCCAAGGATGAAACAATATTTAACCGATAATGGCCCATGGAGTCAACTGGTTACCCAAAAGAATATTTCAATTAAAACACTTACCAATAAAACCGCAGTAAAACTACAGCCTTCTTTAGAAGTCATCCCCCTGCTTGTACCACACAGGGATGAATATTCAGAAACAGTTGGATTTCTCATCAAAGGGCCAAACAAAACGGCTTTATTTATTCCTGACATTGACAAGTGGGAAAAATGGCACCATAATATTGATTCATTGATAAGAACCGTAGATTATGCTTTTATTGATGCCACTTTTTTTGATGCATCGGAAATTAATAACAGAGATATCAAAGAAATTCCCCATCCCTTTGTTATAGAAAGCATGCAACGTTTTTCAGGATTATCTGCCAGCGACAAAAAGAAAATTTATTTTATTCATTTTAACCATACTAATCCTTTGTTAATCAAAAAGAGTGCCCCTTACAGTAAAATAATTGCGGCTGGTTTCCGGATTGCCCTTTTTGGTGATGTCTTTACACTATAATCCTGTAAGAAAAATATAATACAGGTTGAAATATGTGTAACTTAACTGGTTGTTAAACCAATATCAAATGAGTAGTTTATTAAAAACCAGGCACTTATTTGCAAGCTTGCTTTTCATCCTTTTTTCTTTTACAAATAAACCGGTCAGGGTTACGGGTACATTATTATTTACAAGTACCCGCGATGGCAACTGGGAAGTGTATACCATGGATGCAGATGGTAAGAACCAGCAGAACCTGAGTAATCATCTCGGTGCCGACTACGGTCTGGGCTGGTCGCCGGATGGAAGCTATATTCTTTTTTATAGTAACAGAGATGGTAATGAAGATATCTGGAAGATGGATGCAGATGGGAAGAATCCTGTTAACCTTACCAAACATCCTGCGGCAGAGCGGGCCGCTGCCTGGTCGCCGGATGGAAAAGAAATTGCTTTTATTACTGACCGTGATGGTGAAGAAAGGGAACTTTATCTGATGAATGCCGATGGCAGCAACCAGCGTAGAGTTACATATCAAAAATCATATATCGAATGCCCGGTTTGGTTGAAAGATGGTTCGGGAATCATATTCACTATGATGGTAAACGATAAAACTGATTCAGGGATGGTAAGTAATGGCGATATTTACCTGATCAGTAAAGATGGAAAAAAACTAACCAGGCTCACCACTAAAAAAGGCTTTGATTCCGGTGCTTGCTTTTCTCCTGATTTCAAAAAGATTGCTTTTTACGGTTCTACAGAAAATAAATGGTATGATATTTTTCTGGCAAATGCAGATGGCAGCAAAACAATCAATCTCACCAATGATGTTATTGAAGATTATTCTCCTTCCTGGTCACCAGATGGCGAGTGGATTGCTTTTACTTCCGGAGCCAAGGGCAAATATGATATATGGCTGATGAATATTAACAGTAAAGAAAAAATACAATTAACCACTGCACCTAAAAGAAATGAAACGCCATACTGGAAACCTATAAAATAATATTCATTCCGGACAATGATCAAAAAGCAGTGCTTTCAATATAGAAATTAAACCATTGCTGTCCGGGGAAATTTAACCGCGAGATGTAGGTGTTGCATATGATGGAACACGGATCTTCATGATTTTCAGGATTTATCATGATAGATCTTGAAAATCATGAAGATCCGTGTTCTATTAATAGCAGATAGTGCATTTACGGCAACAAAATATTTCTTTAAGCAGCTGACTTTAAATTTTCTCCCACCTTTAATTCCATTAGAAGCAGAAAGTCTAAAATAAGCACCCATCAAGGCTTGTAGCTTGCGGCTT